>Ga0310696_10009658_pt1 | contig 11138 bp, 8 predicted proteins | sample AusTroGonzalo_MG_4_FD_203885 | JGI IMG/M metagenome (GOLD analysis project Ga0310696, IMG submission 203885) | Bovine rumen microbial communities from tropical cattle in Woodstock, Queensland, Australia - Gonzalo_02 (v2) (version 2) | ecosystem: Host-associated > Mammals > Digestive system >...
ATTTGCAGGTAGGTGTCCTCAATCTCACCGGCCCACCATTTTTTGTCACCCACCACCACTAATTTCATGGGATTGGGGGTGGTGTTCTTGAACTGGTCGAAGGCCTTGAATATGTTGTCCAGATTCTTGCGCTTGTGAATCAAACCTACGAATAAGAAAAAGTCACAACCGTTCGTATATTGCTGTTTGATAGCTTGTTGTTGCTCAATTGAGAGGGGAACGTATGCGGAGTTTGCACCGTTATAGACCACTTTGATACGATCCAGAGGGACTTGGTAGCTTTGGTGGATATCCCGCTGGCTGAATTCAGAGACGGTGGCGAGACGGGTGGCGTTGCGTGCGAATTTCGGGAAGAAACGGTCGTAGTAGCGGCGCACAACAGGCTTGATGAATTCGGGATGGTGTACGAAGTTGAGGTCGTGAATGACATTGACCGTTGGAATATCGAGTTTGGTCGGAATCCAACCGTCGGTGGAGAGGAAAAGATCCGGCTTTATCGTTTTGAGTTTCAGTGGGAGACCATACTCGAAAAAGAGATACCAGAGGTATGGATGGCGTGCCTGCGGATAGGCAACCACAGGGGTGACATTGTCGTTATAGATAAAGGATTCGTCGTATTCCCGGTCGAAAATGAAGTAGAATTGGTGCTCGGGATGCCATTGCGTGATGCGACGCAAAGTCTCATTCGTAAACAACCCAATACCCTCTAACTTTCCCTTTAGCAGTAAGCGTGTGTTTACAGCGATTTTCATGTCGAATAGAAAAGATTTTTCAGGAGTTGTGCAGATTTTTAATCTTTTTTGTCGCTGCTGGTACGGTAGGTGTAATCATTTGAGGAGTTGTCGGATTCCTCTTGCTGCAGCGATTCACGGTTGGCAGGTTCGATGTCTTTGATGTTGAGTTGCGTTGTAACGGTGTTGTTCCAGCGGTTTTCCTCCACGTGGTACAGCACATTAAAGGGTTTTGAGTCGCTGATAATCGACAGTTGTGCCTTTTGGTTAAAGGCGATGCCGTCGAAAGAGTTACTGCGTTCGTAAGGACTCAAAATTTTGCATTTCAAGTGTTTGTCACCGACGATGCGGGCATTACCTTCATCCACCACACCGTCTGTTTCGAAGACAGGTTCCATGTTCCCGGGTCCGAACGGAGCGAATTTCTTCAGATTCTTGAGGAAGTGAGGTGTGATTTCGGAGAGGTTCAGCATCATATCCACCGTGATTTCCGGTTCGTATGAGGACTCGTCCAGGTTCTCTTTCACATATTCTTCAAAACGCTGTGAGAATTCCTCCAGGTTTTCCTGCTTCATCGTCAAACCTGCGGCGTATTTGTGTCCGCCAAAGTGTTCGAGCAGGTCGGCACAGGAGTCGATACCATCGTAGATATTGAATTCCTTGACGGAACGAGCTGAACCGGTAATCAGACCGTCGTCGGAGCTCATCAGCACGATGGTGGGTTTGTAGAACTCTTCCACGAGGCGGGATGCCACGATACCGATGATACCCTTCTCCCATTGCGGATTGTAAACCACAATACTCTTGCGGTTTTCGAATTCGTGGGAGTTGCGGATCATATCCATTGCCTCTTCGGTGGCGTTTTTATCTTTTTGCTTACGCTCGTTGTTCTGTTTGTTGATGCGGTAACTGATCTCCATGGATTTGTCCTCGTCTTCCACAATAAAGAGTCGGACAGACTCCTTAGCACTTTTGATACGACCGGCAGCGTTGATGCGCGGTCCAACGTAAAATACTAAGTCAGAGATAGATATAACGCGTGTAAAGAAAGTGTCCTCGCTAAAAGGAGGATAGGTTCTCATTTTGATGCCAGCTTGGTCAAGAATAGCGCGGATGCCCATACGCGGGATCTTGTTGATCATTTCCAGACCGAAGTGGGCGAGTATACGGTTTTCACCAGTGATGGCCACAATGTCGCAGGCAATACTGACGGCGACAAGATCCATACGTTTGAGCCAGAGTTCATCGGGCAGTTCGTTACGGAAACAGTAGCCTTGCACCAATTTGAAACCGACCCCGCAGCCAGAGAGCTCCTTGTAGGGATAGGGGCAATCTTTGCGCTTGGGGTCAAGAATGGCAAGTGCGTTGGGCAGAGTGTCGCCTTCCAAATGGTGGTCGGTGATGATGACATCAATTCCGTATTGGTTGGCCAGATCCACCATATCGTTGGCTTTGATACCGCAGTCGAGGGAAATCAGCAGGTTGATGCCGTTGTCCTTGCAGTATTGGATTCCCTTTTCGGTGATACCGTAACCCTCCGTATAGCGGTCGGGGATATAGTATTTGATGTATTCGTGGGAATCGGAGCCTCGGATTTCGCACAGGAAGGAATAGACGAGGGCAACCGCTGAGGTGCCGTCCACGTCATAGTCGCCATAGACCATGATTTTCTCGTCGTGTACAATGGCTTTGGAGAGGCGTTCCACGGCGAGAGTCATGTCCTTCATCAAGAAGGGGTCATGTAATTTATCGATATTGGGTTCAAAAAAGTCGCGGGCTTGTTGCACCGTGGTGATGCCACGCTGAGCCAGGAGCGTTGCCAACGGCCGCTCAAGATGCAGATGCTCACATAGTTGCGAGACAACAGCATCATCTGGAAGCTCTTTTTTTACCCAATGTTTTTTCATTTTTTACCTTATAAAATAGGCGGTGCAAATATAAAGATTATTTTTTTACGATGTATCAAATATTTCCGATTTTCATTTTTTTGTCAATATCGGAAATGTATTGTTTCATTTTTTTGTCGGTTTCACTGAGGTTTCGGATGGTGCGGCAGGCGTGCAAAACGGTGGCGTGATCCTTGTTTCCGCAGTATGCACCGATTACAGAGAGCGGCAAATGGGTGTATTTTTTGGCAAAATACATGCTGATTTGGCGCACTTGCACGATTTCGCGCTTGCGGGTTTTGGCGTTAATGGCATCAACGGAGATTCCGAAATAGTCGCACACAATCTTCTGGATGTATTCGATGGAGATCTCTTTCGCGGTGGATTTCACGTACTTATCGACCATTTCGCGGGCGAGATCGAGGGTGATGTCGCGGTGGTTCAGCGATGCCTGGGCCAGAATGGCAATCATGGCGCCTTCCAGCTCACGGGTGTTGGCGGTGATACGCAACGCCAGATAGTCGATCACCTCTTTGGAAAATTCGATGCCGTTGTTCTCTAACTTTTTGGTAATGATGGCGGTACGGGTTTCCAAATCGGGTGCTTGCAGGTCGGTGGCCAAACCCCATTTAAAGCGGTTCAGCAATCTGGGCTCGAAGCCTGTGATGTCCACCGGCGATTTGTCGGAGGTCATGATAATCTGCTTTTTGAGCTGATGCAAGTGGTTGAATATCTGGAAGAAAGCCTCTTGGGTTTTCGTCTTGTTGCCGGAAATGAACTGAATATCGTCGATAATCAGCATATCAACAGCTTGGTAGAACCAGTAGAAATCGTTGAGGTTGTCGCTCTTGACCGCCTCCATATATTGTTGATAGAAGGTGTCGGCACTGACGTAGATGACGATTTTGTCAGGGAAGTTGATTTTGGTTTGGATACCTATGGCGTTGACTAAGTGTGTTTTACCCAATCCGACTTCCGAGTAGATGAACAGAGGGTTGAAAGGAGTTTGTCCGGGAGCCTTGGCGATGGACATGCCGGCAGCGCAAGCCAGACGGTTGCAGTCGCCCACCACGTAGTTGTCAAAAGTGAGTGTTTCGGAGAGATTGGAAGGAATGCGTTGCTTTTTGATGCCGGGCACCACGAAGGGGCCAGGGATATCTTTGCGGTCCATGGCGTTGACATCCAGCGGGGGCATCATCAAGGGATTCTTGACGGCTTTGCGGGAGGTGGAGGAGATGGTGATGGAGGCGTTTTGGGTGGCGTTCTGTCCACGTTCCATCAGCACTTTGTAGCGAAGCTTGGCATCTTTGCCTAACAGCTTGCGGATGGCGGTACGAAGCAGGTCCACGTATTGTTCCTCCAAGATCTCTTTGTACCAAAGACTCGGCAATTCCAACGTGAGCTGTTTGTTGTCTAATGAGACAGCGTTAATTGGCTCAAATATAGTGGAATAGACCTCCGGAGAGACCGTGTCTTTGATGATCTCCAAGCATTGGTTCCAGATGGGTATATGTGAGGGTATCTCTTTTTCCATTTGCAGTTTCAACTTTGTAAATTTTTGCTATAATGCTTAATTTGAACAGTTTATAATAAATTATCTCATCAATTTTTTGCATCGCAAAATTAACAAAAAAATGGTTCAAAAAATTTTCTTTTACCCCTTGATTTTTTGAAAAAAAAGAGTATAAACTTTTTTTGGCGCTATAAAAAGGGTTATGACAACAAGTTACGAAATTCCTCGAATTTTCCGACATCCAGCCACTGGTCGTCATCATGGGGGTATCCAATGATTCGGTGGCGATTGGCATTTTCCAGATAGAATTGGGTGATGGAAGATTTTTCCACAGAGGGGATGGTGTGTGTGAAATCAGTGTTGATAACGTGTATTCCGCTGAATGCCAGCCTGTCATGTTTGTCGTCGGTCCGCGCAAGGATTTTCTCCCCGCTCTTTACATTCTCCCAGCCACACAGTTGCAGGTCTGTCTCGCTGAACAAGAAATAGCGTTGTGTATGGCGGTGTCGCACGGCCAATGTCGCCTCTGCCTGCTGCTGAATGTGGTAGTCAATCAATTTGGCGAGGTCTATATCTGACAGAATATCAACATTATAGAGTAGCAGAATGTCGCTGTTCATCCATAGGGGTTCGGCGAATTTCAGACCGCCTGCGGTATCTCGAAGGTAGGCGCGCTCATCCGAGATACGGATATTCGCGGCATGAGGGTGTTGACGTAACGCATCCACCATCATGTCTGAAAAATGGTGTACATTGACGATGATGTCGCGGATGCCGCTCTCCCACATTTTTTCTATCGCATTGTTTAACAATGTCTTACCTTGATAACGCACCAAAGCCTTTGGCCTATTGGCAGTTAGAGGATAAAGACGGGTTCCCAAACCGGCGGCGAAAATGAATCCTGTGACTTGCATACATTCACTATTTTGAAAGTGCAAAAGTAACAAAAAGATGTTGATTACATCTTTGAAAAGCCGAGTTTTTTGATTCGAATTGTACTATTTTTGCAAATTGTAATATAGATTGTTCAGATATGAAAAAAGTAGTTATAGCAGTTGTAGTCTGCATGTCCCTCCTTTTGGGCGCTTGTAAAGATAAATTGGTTTCCACTACATATACGATCGGCTGTTTGGGATATCAGTATGGTGCCGTCAATCCTTCTGATTGGCAGGCTATCGAAGATTATATGTCATCAACTGTGACGTATAACAAGCTGGTCACATTCGAGAACAAGACTGTTACCGAGAATGATGCCGAAGCGAAAGCCTATTTTGACACGCAGATGGCAAAGGTGGACACGGAGTATGTCTGCTCGCTGATGATGGGGAACGACTATTATATATATGGTATCGCTACCCAAAACACTGATGGGTCCTACCGTTATGTCAAAGCCATGAAGTTTTCAGAGAATGGCGCTGTTGGGATATCGGAGTAATTCGTTTATTTTCTAACACGTTCTTTCAGCATCGGGACGAACACAAAGTCTCCGAAATCCTCTTCTTCGTATTCTGAATCGCTGATTTTCACGATTTTTTTCATGATTTGGGACTCCGTTCCGACGGGGATGACCATGATTCCGCCCACCACCATTTGGTCGAGCAGCGCTTGCGGTATGTCCGGTGCGCCGCAGGTAACGATCACGCGGTCGTAGGGAGCGAATGCCGGATACCCTTTGAAGCCGTCTCCGAAGTAAGTGACCACGGAAGGCGCGAGATTGGCTAACAGGGGTTTGGTGTGCTTGAAGAGGGCGATTTGACGTTCCACGGTATATACTTTTGCGCCCATAGCGTACAGAATGGCTGCCTGAAAGCCGGAGCCGGTGCCGATTTCCAGCACTTTATGCCCTTTCTGCACCTCGAGAAGTTGTGATTGAAAGGCCACAGTGGAGGGTTTGGAGATGGTTTGGTCGGTGGAGATGACGATGGCGGTGTCTTCGTATGCCTGTGGCCAAAGCAGCGACTCCAGAAAGAGGTGCCGCTCCATTTTGTCGAAGGCGTTGAGCACATTCTCATCGGTGATGCCTCTTTGACGAAGCTGTTCGATCATGCGTTTCTTTTGCCCGAGCAGGAGGTAGTTTTGTGTGGCCATGATTTGTCTTTTATTTATAATTGTAGAGACGCGCCACGGCGCGTCTCTACAGGATAATTGGTTATAAATTAAGTTGTTAGAAACCGTAAGAGGAGCCGTCGAAACAGTGGGTGCAGATGCGATCCTTAGGAAGTCCGATGGCATTCGTGATAGTATCTAACGTGTTGAATTTCAGAGTGTCCACGCCGATATGCTTGCGGATAATCTCCACCATGTTGGCATATTCTTTGGTGGTGCTGTCCAGATAGCGGTGCAGGTTCTTGTTGTCGTCGCCTTCCAGTTCTTTGATGACGCGGCGGGTGATGAGTTCCAAAACGTTTTTGGAGGCGGAGAAGTTGAGAAATTCGCAGCCGTAGAGCAACGGGGGGCAGCTGATGCGGATGTGTACCTCCTTGGCGCCGTACTCGTACATCATCTTGACGTTGTCGCGCAATTGGGTGCCGCGCACGATGGAATCGTCACAGAAAACCACGCGTTTGCCTTTCAACAGGTCTCTGTTAGGCAGCAGTTTCATCTTGGCGACGTGTTCGCGCATCTCTTGGTTGGAGGGCATGAAGCTGCGTGACCAGGTGGGGGTGTATTTGACGATGGCGCGTTGGTAAGGGATTTGCTTGCCGTTGGAGTAACCGATGGCCATGCCGATACCTGAGTCGGGAATGGGGGCCACGAAATCGACCTCTGTATCGTCGGTTTTGCCCATGGCGTAACCGAGGTTGTAGCGCACGCTCTCCACGTTGATGTCCTCATAATTCACTGACGGATAGCCATAGTAGATCCAAAGGAAGGAGCAAATCTGCATTTTGGGGTTCGGGGCGAGCAGTTGTTGGATGCCGTTAGTGGTCACTTTCACGATTTCGCCAGGTCCTACGAAATACTCCGTTTCATAGTCGAGGTTGGCGAAGCTGTGGTTTTCGGAGGCGACTACGCGACCGCCGTCCTTCTTACCGATGACGATGGGGGTGCGTCCGTAGTAGTCACGGGCGGCGATAATTCCGTCTTCCGTCAGAATCAGGAATGAGCAGGAACCTTTCACCTTCTCATATACATATTGTATGCCTTCCACGAAGTCGTGCTTGCGGGTGATCATCAGCGCAATGAGCTCAGTGGGGTTGGTGGCGCCGGAACTGAGTTCGGTGAACTGCTGGTTGCAGTCGAGACACTCTTGCTCCAGCTCCTTGATGTTATTGATTTTAGAGACGGTGGTGATGGCGAAGCGACCGAGGTGAGAGTTCACCACGATGGGTTGTGCGTCGGTGTCACTGATGACGCCGATACCGGATTCACCTTGGAATTTGTCCAACTCATCTCCGAATTTGGTCCGGAAATAGGTGTTCTCTATGTTATGAATAGAACGGCGGAAAAGCTTTGCATCTTGTTGATACGTAACTATTCCGCCGCGTTTTGTACCGAGGTGTGAGTGATAGTCAACCCCGTAGAATAAATCGGAAATACATGGCTTGGTTGATACAACGCCGAAAAATCCACCCATAGTTTTGTGACTTAAAAATTGATTATTAATGATTTACGTGTTAGAGCCCCTTGCTGCTAACGGGGTGCAATAATACTTTTTTTTCTGAAAAAATACATTTGTGAAAAATCATTTTTTATGAACAAAAATTGTTAATAAAAGTAAGCGGTTAGGTAGGATTTCCCTAAAATGTGTACTTTTGCCGCTTAAAACAATCGTAAATGAAAGTACTCCATACTTCGGATTGGCATATTGGTCAGATTCTTAACTTCCACTACGACAGGCAGGAAGAGCATCAGTATTTCCTTGACCAACTCTGTCGAATCATCGAGCAGGAGCGTCCTGATGCGCTCGTTGTGAGCGGTGACATCTACGACAAGAACACTCCTGGCAACAGTTCCATGCGTTTTCTGAGTGACAACCTGCTCAGAATCTGCGACTTGGTGCCGGATATGCCGCTCGTGCTCACTGCCGGCAACCACGACAGCAGCTCCCGCCTGGAGAGCATGTCGGGCGTGTGGCGGCGTGTGAATACCCATTTCATCGGGGCGGCCGAGCGGGTAGGGGAGGAGGAGTACCAACTCAACAAGCACATTATAGAGCTTCCCGGCAAAGGCTGGATTGCGGCGATTCCCTATATTCCCGATTATCAAAACGACCTATACAATATTATATTAAGCGAGATTCACGAACGCAACACGCAGAATCTGCCGGTTATCCTGATGGGACATACTACCATCGGCAATGCCGTTTTTACGGCGCACGAGAGCGTCTCTTTCAACGGCCGTGATATTGTGGGTGGCATCAACAGTATGGATATCAGTGCGATAGACGATGACTACGACTATTTTGCCTTAGGGCATATTCATACGCCGCAAACGTTGGGCAACGGAAAGGCGCGGTATTGCGGCAGTCCAGTGCAGCTCAATTTCAAGGAACAGTTTCCTCATTCGGTGACGATGGTGACGGTTGACCACCATGGAGATACACCGAAAATGGAAACCATTGAGCTGGAACCGTTGCGTCGCTTTTATGTGATTCCTGAGAAACCGGCGCCTTTGGAGGAGGCATTGTCGTATCTGGAAACGCATCTTCCTGAAAAGCAAGGCTATGTGCAGCTGAACATTCTCACGGCCGAGCGTCTGCCTTCCGATACGGAAAACCGCATCCGCAGCATACTTGAGAAGGGAGAGGGGCTCCTGTATTGCGACTATAAATGTACTCGTCCGGCTGCAGAGGGCAAGAATATGGTGGAAAAACCCGATTTCAACCTCTCTGAGTTCCGCGAGAAGGATCCGTTTGAGATTGCAGAACGGTATTACCAAGACACGCTGCAGACCGATATGGATGACACGCTTAAAGAGCTGTTGCACCATGTGATACGGGAAGTGCGAGAGAATGAGGCAAAGTGAATCATGATTTTGTTTTGAAAGTTAAGTATCAATATAAGAGTATATTATGAAAATAATCAGAATTGTTATAGTGACGATGGCGTTGTCTGTTTCAACGCTGATGGGATTCAGTCAGGGGGACCGTGCCCTCACCTATCCCGTAACCTACGTGGAAGCGGTGGTGGATGCCGCTACATTGCAATCGTTAGCGCATGGGTTTTCCGTGGATCGCGTGGACCGCAATGCGGATGGCACTTTCAAGACGCGGATTTGTCTGTCGTTCAAGGAATTTGACGATTTCTTGGCAATGAATGTTCCATATACAAGCGTACCGCGTACCCGCGCGAATGTGCGGATGGCGCAGAATTACGAGCAGATGATCACCGACTGGAACAGATATCCTACTTACAGCACTTACCTTGCGATGATGGACACTTTCCGCACGCATCATCCGAACTTGTGCGAGATTGACACCATTTTGGCTGCGACCCCGGGCAATCACAAGATTCTCTGTGCGCATATCAGCAACCATCTCAGCGACAACCAAGGGAAACCTTCAGTGCTGTACATCTCCACCATTCACGGTGATGAGGTGGTGGGTTACTATATGATGCTCCGGTTGATTCATTATTTGCTAAATAACTATGGCATTGATAGTTATGCTACCTATTTAGTGAATAATATCGATTTGTGGATTTGTCCGTTGTACAATCCTGACGGCACCTATTTTTCTTCCAATAGCCAGATCAATGAAACACCAATCTCCATCAGATATAATCGTCATTTTGAGGATTTGAACCGCATTTTTCCAGAGGCAGGACAGCCTATTGCAAAGTCGGATAACGAACCGGAGGTGGAGGCAATGATGGAGTTTATGTCGGCCCACAACTTCACGCTGGCCGCCAATCTGCACGGTGGGGCGGAGGTTTTCAACTATCCGTGGGACAGGTGGATGACCTGGCAGCGCAGCCATGCCGATGCGAATTGGTGGAACTATGTCGGTCGAAGCTTTGCCGACACCTGTCATCTATACAATGCCAACTATATGACGGAAGAGGATTATGGCGTGACGGAGGGGGGAGATTGGTACGTCATCACTGGCTCGATGCAGGACTATCACAACTGGTATTTAGGCACGCGTCATGTCACGATTGAGGTTGGCAACAATAAAGTGGAGGCAAGCAACCAACTGCCCAATCTTTGGGGATATGCTTACCGTTCGTTGTTGAATTACATTGCGGAGGCGGACAACGGCATCCACGGCACGGTTACAGATTCGGTTACGGGCGAACCGCTGGAGGCGCTGGTCTATATCGCGGACCACGACGTTGACCATTCTTACGTGGAGAGTGTTCTGCCGTATGGCGACTACCATCGTCCGATCAAGGCGGGGCAGTACACGGTTACCTACTCTGCAGAGGGTTATTTGCCGAAGACTATCGTTACCAATATTGCTGACGGTCAGCGCCTTGAACAGAACGTTCAGCTGGTCAAGTCGGTTGGCGTTGAGGATTATGAGCAGAATGTTGCGGTCTATCCGAATCCGGCGCGGGATATGGTTCGTGTTGAGGTGGCAGACGGAATGGAAATGGCTGATATTGCGCTGTATGACATGCATGGCCGTATCGTAGGGACGTTTCATGAAACGTCTCTGCAACAGACGGGAATCGTCCAATTGGATTTACGCGCCTTTCCTGCAGGAACCTATTTCTTACATATACGTACCAATACCGATTTCGAAATCATCCGTAAAATTGTCAAACAGTAGTAAATCACAAGGCATATAAAAAAAGACCGACGGAAACGTCGGTCTTTTTTTGTTGGGGATATATCAGAATTACTTCTTGACAATCTTGTGAACAGAGACGCCGTTGTCGGTCGTCAGTTTCAAGGTGTACATGCCGTTGGAGAGGTCTTTCACGGAGATGTTGTTCACAGCGCCGGTTTCAGCCTTCACCAGTTGACCTTGCATGTTGTAGATTTCAACACGTTGCACGTTCTCGGTGCTGTTGATGGAGATGTGGTCGGTGGCGGGGTTCGGGTAAATGGTGGTTTCAGTCG
>Ga0310696_10009659_pt1 | contig 11138 bp, 10 predicted proteins | sample AusTroGonzalo_MG_4_FD_203885 | JGI IMG/M metagenome (GOLD analysis project Ga0310696, IMG submission 203885) | Bovine rumen microbial communities from tropical cattle in Woodstock, Queensland, Australia - Gonzalo_02 (v2) (version 2) | ecosystem: Host-associated > Mammals > Digestive system >...
TGTTTTTACTATCTTTGCATCGTCAGAAGACATGATGGTGAAGGATGAAAGATGAAGGATGATTTTCGGAAAATCCTCGTGCGTACCGCGCGCATACGGTACGCGTAACAATTTATAATTTCTATCTTTCATCCTTCATCTTTCACCCAATAACCAATACCCCACGATTTTTGAAAAATACTCCACGACTTTTGCGAAATACTCCATGAGTATTTTTCAAAACTCGTAGCGTATTTCAAAACTCATGGAATCCATATAAGTTGCTGAGCATTTTCCGAATTATATGGAAACTTTCAATATTGTCCCGATAGGTACCTCAATCGCTCAAAAAGCCTTTCTGTAAAGGCGTTTTCGGCAGGTATGTATCCTTGCAATACCTACCTCAATGGTACCTCAAAGGTACCTCATACCTACCTTACCGATTAGTTCAGACGACTGATTCCGGTTGTCAGTCTATTGCTGCCAATCAGGTAGGTATCAGGTAGGTGTCAGGTACCATTGAGGTAGGTTTTTCGCACATACCTACCTCTCTACTTCCCCTTTCTACAAAGGCTTTTCCGGCGATTGAGGTACCTCTGCGCCCAAATCCCGTTTTTTTCTCCATATAACAGGGACGTCATGTTACCTCGATGTTACCTCTGCCAAAAAGAGGTAACGTGCCTCAAACCCTTTGCCGCAGGCCGTTTCCGAGCACGATATTACCTCGTTACCTCTATTTGTGAAAATTCTCTCTAATTCCTTGCAACTTTCAGAATTATTTCCTATCTTTGCACCAATAATTAGATTGGGAGATATAACAATTAACAATGGCAACAGCAATATTTCAATCCTCCCAGGGTATGGTTTCTGATTCAACAAGTCTAAGCGTATCGTCTTTCATCAGGTATGTTTTCACCATTTCACCTTCTCCATTAAAGTTGTGATCTTTCCTTTTATATACCTTTACGCCACCATTACCAGTCCAAATGTCATGCTCTTCATATTTTGCCCAAGTTTCCTGATAGCCTGGCGCCCCCATACCTTCACGTATATATATTTCTTTCTTCTTATAATCGAAAGCAGTATAAGAATAAGAAGATGGCATACTGCTAGCAACAATATTATTATAAGGAGCTTCATTCAAACATTCTAATAGTCCTGGACAGCGACTTTCTGGATTGCCATTTACAATATCGAAGCAAGCGTAATAAGACCTGTTATATCCTTCATGTCTAACGATGAACTCTTCTTCTCCGTCAAAGTTCACGTCCATAAAGAACATATTTGGCCCAAAGCCATCTATACTGTCCAAATGTAGGACCGGGAATTGAATGTCAACAACGAAGACACCGGTAGAGTCTTCGTATCTCCAGCATTCAAAAGGTAACTCGTGTATCGCACAATATTGATTAATCGTATCTCCTCTTTCGAAATGGAATATACATAAGTCCTTGTTATACATGAGAGAAAATTGGTAACCGTTTTGCAGTTCTTTTGCAATACAAACACAAGAACTGTCGCCCCAGAAAGCAGCTTGCATTATAGACGAAACACCTACTCTATACCCGTCTTGGATACATTCTCTCTTTATGAACTTACCCCATGATATGCCTAAAAGCAATAACACTGCCATCACTAAGATGGTTCCTATAATTTTTTTCTTCATATTCACTGGAAAATAAGAAATGTTCCACCTTCTTCAGAATGAACACGACGAAGATGAACAAGTGTGCTACCAGGTCTGAATATATCTAATGAATCATCTGACGATGACCATTTGATGTTATATTCATCCTCGTCATATAGATATGGCTTTCCATAAATGCTATTCAAATATTTGACTACCTGTTTCATCTTTGGATCTTCAGGCTGAACAGAGGTCATCAATACAATGCCACCAGACATCAAGTTTACTCGCCATCTCACATTTACTATTTGAATAATACTATCACTATATGACAGCTTCTTGTCTTGAGCCGCTATTGCCGATATTTGCTCACAAATCTTATCGTTTATCACAATTGGTTTTCCCAAAAACGAGAATAAGGTATCTTGTTCTACCACATTTACATCATTTTTGTTTGCTGTACATGATATCATGCATAAAGCCAGCACTAATGAATTGAACTTTCTCATAATAATACTCATTTAAGTTTGATGATAAGTCTTTGTAGTATGCTGAGACTCTTTCTATCCTTTGTATTAGAAAGCATCTTGCAGAAATCTTCGTCCGATACATTACCGTTTTCGAAAGCAGTTGCAAGTTCCATGTTTTCATCTGACTCTGAGAATGTCAAATGCATTTCAAGTCTTCTGGCCTCATTACGCACCATCAAATAACCGCCCATGTATTCAGGACAAAGTTTGATAAGTCGCTGACTAATGGCAAGAATAGAGTTACCCATACGCTCATTAACTCTTGCCTCAAAGAGAAGCAGTTTCTTGTCAATAGCCTTCTTCTCCTCTCCTTCTTTGGAAATGTTTATTATTTGGTACACCACATCATATGCCTCGTCATTTCTATTGAGTTCATAGAGCGCACGCCCCTTTATAAACAGGGCTTCCAAGCACTGTTTCCTACTAAGAACCATATCTGCATAACCGATAGCCTCCTCGTAGCGATAGCTATATAAACAGATAACTGCATTCACAAAGTTGCATGTCATGCTACAGTCCTTTATCAGCTTTATTTTCTTAATCATTCCCAGTAAGCATCTGTCATCTAGCATGATGTCAAACATCCTTTTTGCAATAAGAGCAGCATTACGATAATCGTTCTTCAGCATCTTCGACACAACAAACAACAAGCAGACTTTTACCGCACTATCATAGTCCTTATTAGAAAGATGTTTGTAGATAAGTCTACCTGTTACAAGTTCGTCATTTATCATGTCAACATCATTAAAAGAATTTGCAAACACTCGAACTTCCTGGTTCTGTGTTACATGATGTGGACGGATTGGATTGCTAAGTGTCAAACCGTCAAGAGAGCGCAGACGGCTGATAGCAACGTATGCCTGTCCTGCCTGGAAGGTTCCACGAGATAAATCGAAATGCATCTTATCGAAAGTCATGCCCTGTGACTTATGGATAGTGATGGCCCACGCTAACTTCAGAGGGAACTGAGTAAACGAGCCAACAACTTCCGACTCCATTTTACGAGTCTGGCTATTATACTTGCTCTGACGATTTTCCCAATCAACTCTGCTTACATTAATTTCTACACCATTCTCCAATGTGACAAAGATATGGGCTTCATCCAGCTTTGAGACCTTACCAATTGTGCCGTTCATATATCCAGCCTGTGGATAGTTACGACAGAAGATGACCTGGGCATCAATTTTTAATCTAAGGAATTCTGGCACAGGAGCATCACTCTTCTTGAAATCATCATGAATTTCGGCTTGATAACAAAACTCCTCTTCTTCGATGGCATTCAGCTTCTCGTCGTTGATCTTTTCTGCCATGTAGTTAAAGGATGTCAGTGTCACAGAGTAATCTTCATTGTCAGAATCCATTGAAACATGCTTATTCAGCAAAGCCAAGTCCTCATTTGTTACCTCGCCATTGCGCATTTTGTTCAGGATGTTTAGGAAATCCTCGTCACTCTGACGATACACCTTTTGGAATTCAATCTTGGGAAGATTCATTCTCTTCAAAACAAGTGCCTTGTAAAAGAATGGAAGTCCGGCACCATAGAGATCATGTAGCATCTCTGCATCTGCGCTACCTTCTTTGACTACTGGAGGGAGCTGAAATAAGTCACCAACGAAGATAACCTGCTTACCACCAAAAGGCATATTGGTTTCGAATACCATTCGCAGGCATCTGTCCATACCATCCACCATATCACTTCTGACCATCGAGGCCTCATCCACAATGATGGTATCCGTTTCTTTGAGAATCTGGAACTTTTCATTAGAAAGGCTTATCTCTGTATGAGGCCCCATTGCCTGCATGGGGAAGCCAAAGAACGAATGCATCGTTTGACCTCCAACAGCAATAGCAGCAATACCAGTAGGTGCTAACACCAAGAAGTTTTTGTTGATTTCTTCCTGAATGCGCTTAATGAACGTTGTCTTGCCGGTACCTGCTTTACCTGTGATAAAGAGGCAAGTGTTAGTATTTGCCACTAATTTGAACGCTTTCTGCTGTTCAACGTTCAGAGTGTCCGGTTTGAAGTTTTTTTCGCTCCTCATATTGTCGCAACTTTGTTTCTGTTGGCAAAATTACGACCACGTTGTGAAGTTATTCTTCACAACAAATTAAAAGTTGTCAAAATCTTCAAAAAAGTGGTTATAGCCCGAACCAACCAGATAATTGTAGGTAGCACCGCTTTTCGGTAATTTCATCTGGCGACCACCAATTAGCCAATGACATTCTAAGAAGTGTACCCGCTGGTATCATTTCTATTGGTGTTTGGAAACCTACATAGTTGATGGCATAACAACCTCCAAACCAATATTTGGTCTTACCCAAGAAGCCAGATTTAACAAGTGGTGCATTAGGGCGCCAGAAACAAACGCTAAACTGGGGAATATCTTCTGGTGAAATGTAGGTTGCAAAGGTAGAACGACGCAATTTCCCTTCGAAAATGGTTTCTATACCGCCATTGGGTACATCAACTAATCTGTCTATCTCATCAATAAACTCAGTATCGGATAATTGCCTAAGTTTTTCATAATCGGGTAGGACTTCCTTATCCTCAATATGAGGAATTGGACGACATTTAATAGCTGCTCGATAATTCATATTATACACTTCCCCTATCTGAAAAGGAGCTGATTCCATAAGGTTCTTACCCCAATGGTCATGTATTCTGATGAACTCGCCATCCGCAAGGTTTATACCTCCACAGCACACGCCATTCTTCATTCGCGTCCGCGATACAATTAGAACTTCCATAGTTCTTATAATCTATAGGTGAACAACTTCCCAATGATATTTTTCTGATAAACGATGGGCTAATAATGACCTGTGGCACGCTTCCGGGCGAGATTCCAGACAGAAAAGGACAACACGTTGGGCTTTCATTGATTCAAACGAAGCTACTAATTCGTCAAGATTCTCTTTGTCCAGAATCAACTGCTCGTAACCACAGCAAAAAGCATGCCCCAATGTCTCCCGTGATTTCTTGGTCTGATGTTCCTCTTTGTCTTCAGCCCATTGCATTTCACGGATCTCCCTCGTTGGAGCAAATCGCTTTTCATACAAATAGCCTATTCCCAACTCGGAAAGTTTCTTTTGGAGATAACTACTATTGACGAAAGCATATTGTCGTCCTCTTACACCTCTGCGTTGTCTTATGTCACAAAAAAGATCTATCTGAGACCTTATAAGCTTACCATAGAATTCCTCTTCGGTACTGCCATAAACACCAATAGTATAAATTTTCATCCTTCTTTGTAGACTTTCCTTGAAGTAAGATTTTCAGATTCTCCAAAAAGGTTGATAATGCTTGCTCCCTTGTTAACTTCATTGATAACATCTATCTGACTTTTCAAGATAGGTTTTCCATTATGATCATGACATATATGCTGAAGAACGATACCTCTTTCTCTTAAAGCCTCGCCTATCAGTTTTGAACGATGGCACATGCTGGGATCACCCTCACTACACATCACGCAAGTCTTATAACCTTGTTCGTTTGCCTTAACAAGCCTATCTATACCTTCTACAAAGAAAGGCATCTTACGTATTTTTCCATAATCAACTTTCCCTTCGGTATAGCAATCATCATTCTGGGGCAGCCCACCAATCACATCGCCCATATAGCCATACTTGATGTCGCCAGTTTGGTTGATGGCTAATTTCAGTGGCTCTCTATTAAAGTGAGGATGGTACTTGGAATAGGGCATTGAGCGCACGTCAATCAAGTACTGTATACCATACAGTCTTAACTCGCTAATAAGTTCCTCAATGGTCTTATTGCTATGCCCTATAGAATACAAGAATGACTCGCTCATTTGTTAATTATTACTTTTTACGCCACAAAAATAGCAAAAATAATCGAGAGTATGAACAAAAACAGGAATTATTATGTAATTTTGCATAAAAAATAAGTCATGAACATCTTTAACTACAATCAGAAAATAGCTGTAATGCGTGTATTGCTTGATATTATACATGCAGATGGTCGCGTCGATGTAAGAGAAACGAACTTCTTTTATAAGCTTTTGGATGAATTGGATTTACCCAAAACATCAAAAGATGAAATCAGTCGGAAGTCATCACTTATAGCCCTTCTTGATATCAAGAATTTCACTAATGAGCAGAAAGAGTACTTTGCTGCTATGATGGACAAGATGATTAAGGTTGACGAAGATATCAACGTCAACGAAGTGGCCATCTATGATGTGGTTATCGACTATTGCCAGATACCGATACCTTTTTCGGTGGGACAATAATATAAAACTACCCCATTATTAATGTTTGTTGAGAAGAACTCTAGCAATGACGAAAGATTTGTATCTATTGCCTAATTGTTTTAAATAATCGGTTCTCAGAATCATTCTCTTTCCAAACGTGTTTTCCATATCTGTCATTATAATCTAGTGACCTTAATTCCTCAATTAGGGTATAGTAAGATTTTTCGTCATCTTTATATTTAGAGCTATCCATGAAAGGAAAGACAATTTCAACATCTGTGCTTTTTCTTATTGGAAAGATATCAAATCCCTCTCCACTCCTTATATAAATGTTATTGGTTATCAATTTCCTGTCATGGAATCGTCCACAAGCATCAAGTATTTCTAATGTATAATTTAGATAGGGTCTCAACTCATGTATCTTGTTATTTATATAGTCATATCTTGATTGCATGAATGATTCTGATAAGCTATTTAATTCTACACAAATAGATATATTATACTCAACACTTGTTTGGAAAGGCAGGACTACATTTAGTAAAGAATAAATATTCCTTTCAAATTTTTTTGTGTCTTTTAAAATATAATTATCAACAATTACGAGACTATTTGATGTTTTTATTGCTTCTGGATATTCTAGATCATTCCAGTCTTTATATTTTTCTGTTCCAATTTCTATGTTGACACTCCTATCCGCGAACAAAGAATTGTATTTTTCTATCTCTGACTTGCCCAAAATTAGGATTCCCGTTGATTGAGCAATCTCTTGTTTTTTTCTCTGATTGAGAATCATAAGATAGATAGATTGTAATTGATGATTTGTTAATTGGTCATAGTTGCTTGTTCGTAACAAATGAAATGAGTTAGACAATTCTGAATTATCTCTAATAATAGGCCACATAGCCCTACATCCCAAATCAAAGTCTTTTTTGATTTTCAATTCTTTCAATTCTTCGTTTGGTATGAGTTTGTCAAAAATAACCAAATTGTTCTTCAAAAGCTGATAAACTTTTTTCCAGGACAAATATTTTTCATCATCCCCCAATAGATCTGGTTGAGGGATATTTCTTACAAATTCACGTAAGAAATCCAGCTCGCAATAGATTGGTTTACTCATGTTGTCTTTGTTGCATCAACAAATTCATTGATAATTCATCTGCCTCATCAAAGAAACCTTCTCCAAATCTTCCAAGTAACATTCCTTTATCTGAGACCTTAATTTTTTTTACTTGTGGCTCACAATCAGGACGATTAGTCTTATCATAAACATACAAAATTGAAACATCAGAATTATTAATATCTTTCTTTGCCACAATAGTTTGCAGCTTACGTATTATATACTCACTATGCGTCTCCACTATGAAATGTACATTATAATTCTTATATGCCTCGACAAACATCTCTGCTAACAATGATTGAAACTTTGGGTGCAAATGAATCTCTGGCTCCTCCACTGCAATAGTCGATTCTGAAAATGTACATATTGGCATTTCATGATCATCTACATCAACTTTCTTTTCTGATTCCAAAATAGCGGTTTCTATTCTTATCAGGAGTGTAACAATCTGGGTAATACCGTATCCCTCCTCGGCCAATATAGCTCCCTCTTTGTCGTCTTCCGTCTTAAATAAGCGAACAACAAAACTACTGCCTGAGTTGCTAACTTCAATAGAAACAGAATATCCTATCCCTAACTTCCTAACCCATCGTGACACAAAGTTTTCAGTTCCAAGTATATTTTTCTCTCTTGAGTTCTTATAGTTACGTAGAGCGACAAAATACCTCTTAATAAGATTACTAAAATTATCGTTGGAATCCAAAGAGTAATCTCTTTTAACAGAGACCAAAGAAGTTCCTATATACGAAAGATTCTGAGGAATAGCTGATGTTAAAGCTTCTACCATTACCATAGAAGCGTATTCTTTGAACATATCAAAAAGATGATGGTGGAATGTATGATAGCGCTTCTTTGAATTGCTATCATCCTTGCTGAAAAATATATTATCAGAACCATCCAGAAGAAGGTTAATATTCATTAGAACATCATAGAGAACGTGGAAATCAACAGGATATTCCCTCCATTCTTCACTTTCTCCTGGAGCAACTAAGGATACAAGATTCCCCTCGTATTCAGTAAAATCAGGGCCTAACATTCTGCGGGTCCATTGCAAATAACTCCCATCAATAATTGCGACATTATCGCCATCTCCAATTTTAAGAAACTCTGTACCACCAATGTAAGGAGCCCAACGCTTAAAATGTTTATCCTCAAAATTGAGAAATGCTGTTTCTTTCATTTTAAAGTACTCACCGAATGATTCAACTCCGCTAGATATAAAATCATTTGAAATTTTATCAATGGCATATAAGACCTCTTCCTCATTTGTAATCCCCACTATCATCTTTAATATAGTGTCTTTAAATGAAGAACTATCTACATTGTACAATTGCTCAAGTAGCGGAAAATAGAACAAAGTTACCCAGCGCAACGAAATGTCTAATATTTCATAATGCCCATCAAGCCAACGTGCAATTAATGGATCCTTTTTATTATCATTTGTAAAAGCATAATGGTCTTTACCGTTAATCTTCTCCCATTTCTGCATATCAGTCAAAGAATCTTCACCATAAGAAGAAACGTATGACGAAAAGAAGAATTCAACCATTGACTTAAATTCATTAAGTGCCTTCTCTTCTCGTTCTTTAGATTCTTTCAAGTCCTTAGGCAGTTCATTGAGCCACTGTTGAAATTCTCCTTCTGTCTGTAAGCCATAAAGGTGATAACGACGAGATTTATACTTATTTTGAAGATATGCAAGCATTTGCCCCAAAGCAAAACGGAAGAAATTGCTAACAATCAGATTATAATTTGCAGAGCACGGCTTTTCTTCCGATGAAGTGTAAATAATATCATCAGCCAAGTTCAGAATCGTAATTTCTTTCAGATAACCTTCTTTCAATTCATCGTTATCGTCAGAAACAAATACCAATGAGACTTTCACATCCTCTCCCATCAATAGAGAATGCACCTGATACTGGAATGTTATGGTCTTGTCTTCAGAACCGTTATGTCTAATACGATCGAAGTTACCCAATGATATGGTTGTATCCTTGGTAAAGTCTAATTTATGTTTCTTTAAATTGACTTTCCCGAAAGCTTTATAATCTTCTTGAAGTTTGTCTATGTATGTATTGAGAAGCACCATTGACTTGACAATGGAACTCTTACCAGAACTATTGCAACCTGTGAGAATGGTTATTGGTTTGATGTCAACCGTTACGCCTTTCTCGTCAAACACTCTGAAATTCTTTATTGTGTATTTTGTATTCATAATCGATAATTTTTATTTCTGGCTGCAAAATTACAACGTTGGTGTGCAGTCATTCTTCACACCAAAATATTTCTGATACATTTTTGCAATTTTCTCTTTAATTTCTTCCTTTAGTGATTCTGGAGATAGCACTTCGACATCGTCACGGAACCATATCAATTCTGAGACTAGTTCCTTGTTAGGAATAACATCAAGTGAAACAATACCTTCTGCCTCATTCTCTATTTCTTGGGAATAATGGATGGGCTTTGACATTACATAAGGTAAACGTTCTGGCGAGAATTTCAATCGAACATGCTCGACCTCTTTGCCTTTTTCAATGGATACTCCAATAATATTACGGAAATAAGTATCAAAATTAAAATCGAGATTCCTCTTGAAAGTAATGTCTGCAAGAGCCAAGCCTTCAATTCTGTCTAACGCTACAATCGACAGATCTTCATATTCAGGGTTAAAGCCCAATAGAAACCACCTATTATTATATTGTTTCAAATAGTAAGGGTGGATAGTCCATTTCAATACGTCTCTTCCAAATGGATGATAGTCAATGATAACTGGCTGGCGCTTGATGACGCAATTAATCAGGTCTGAGAGGTATCTCAAACCCTGCAAATCACGATTTTGCTCAAAACCTATACAGTTTGTATCAATTCCTCTTACCCCAAATCTATATCGCAAATTGCCCAAAAGTTCTTCTACCCAATCATACATCGGAATACCCTGCAAACGAGAAAGAGAGGTAATCAATGTCTCCAGTTGTTCAATTTCTATCTCAGTAATTGGTGTCTCATTGATGGAGAAATCACGACTGTATCTAAGATACTTGCGTTTGCCATATTGATATGATTCGACGGGGGCCTCCCAACCATCGATACTCTTCATAAACTTGATATCATCGTATATCTGTTTCTTAGACACAGGCTTAACACCGGCATCTTCTAACTGCCCGTTGACTTTCTCCATAAGATCTTCAATGAAGTACTTATGGTATCTGTCGCAGAAACACTTGTCCAATATCTTGTATCTTATGAAAGCATTCTTATTTATTGGCATATTATCAAAAGTATGGTGCAAATATACAACTTTTCCATGAAAATTACATCTCTTTTTTACTTTTTTGTTAGAGTAACAGATGATACGGGACGTTAACGGGAGGAGTCACAGCGACTCCTCCCGTTCCTTTTTCTCTTTATTTATCGGCGTTTCAGGGTGGTCATAGGTGTATGGGAGGTTACTTATGAAACAAGAAGCAGAAAGGCGCGAACCCGGAGTTCGCGCCTTTCTGCTGTTATACGAAACGTGTCGTGCGGCACGCTTACTTTCTGGCGATAATGCCAAGCTTGGTCGACTTGAGGAACTCGACGATGTGCTGGATTTCGGGACCGTCGGGCACCTGGTCGACAATCTGGATGACGGCGTCGAGAAGCGACGTGCCGCCGTTGAAGACCAGACGGTAGGC
>Ga0310696_10009660_pt1 | contig 11138 bp, 15 predicted proteins | sample AusTroGonzalo_MG_4_FD_203885 | JGI IMG/M metagenome (GOLD analysis project Ga0310696, IMG submission 203885) | Bovine rumen microbial communities from tropical cattle in Woodstock, Queensland, Australia - Gonzalo_02 (v2) (version 2) | ecosystem: Host-associated > Mammals > Digestive system >...
ACCTCGTCGAAGATGTTCTGAACGGTGTCCCCGTGCCTCTTTATGGACGAGACGCAGGAGATCGCGTTGCTCAGTCCAGTCTGCCCGAGGAGCGTCGCGAGGTGCGTCCTGACGGACTGGAGCCCTGCGGGGACGAAATCCTCCTCCTTAAGCACACCGATGCCGTCTGTGGCTGTCACGCGCACGTCGTACGGGGGCGCGATGCTCGGCTCGCTATATATCTCCGTGGCCACGAATCCCTGCCAGATCAAGTCCGAATTGTCATAAACCACGATCTTGTATTTCCGAGGATCGCTGGTATAGAGGAAGGCGAACTCGCCGACGCCCAAGGTGTCCGCCTGGCACTCCAGGACGAGCTCGCAGCTCGTCGTGCGGAAAGCGCCGGATTCCTGCATACGGATGACGGGGGCGCCTCCGAGGGGGCGCCACGTGACGCTCCCGGAGTAGCCGTCTTCCAGCAGGCGCACCTCGTAGGTCTTGCCGTGTTCGTTCTCGAACTTGAACTTATATCTGGCTACGTACCCCATTACTTCGTGTAGTAGTTACGCTGGTTCGTATTGTTGATTACGGCCAGCAGTTGGTCGCCGTTAGCCTGGAGGGAGCCGGTGACGTTCACCGTAACCTCTCGGGTCTCGTAGTTGTTTCCGCCTCCGCCGGAGTAGCCGGCGCTGGAATAGCCTCCGCCGCTCGCGCTGTAGTCGCCGGATGCGACCGCCGACAGGGAGGACTTGACGGCGGCTCCGAGTGCGATTAGGGCCGCGCCTGCGGCGATGGCGGCGTAGCCATTCATGGATTCAAAGGCGGCCTTGATTCCCAGGGTGGCCACACCTGCCGCCACGGCGATCTTGCCGACCGCGATGGCCATGTCGCCGAAGGCGGAGAGGGCGGCATTCTTGAAGTCTCCCCATGCGTCACCGCCTGCCGCGAGCGTCCCGATGAGGTTTCCCATGAGCTCGGACGTGCGGGTGATGGAGGATTCCATGAGCGAGTTCACCTCGTTCGTTATGTCGCGGATCTTCTCGGTGTCCGCCTCGAAGCCGATGCCGATCTTCATGCTGCCCAGCTGGGCGGTGATCGTCTCCTTCCAGTATTCCGGGTCGACGTGCGGGAGGATGGTCATCGTGGGGCCCATAACGCCGCCCTGGAGCGACGAAAGGCCCGCTGTGGATACCGTACCGAGGCCCGCCCATTTGGCTTGCGCCTCGGCCATTTTCTGCGTCTCCTCGCGGAGTTTCTGGGCAGCCGCCGCGGCGGTGCCGGCTGACTTCGCGATGCTCGCCTCCAGTCTGTCGACGGCCTTCAGTTCGTTCTCCCTCTGCGCGTCGATGTCGAAGATCTTGCCCTTCAGTTCGAGCGTCTTCTTCGTGTCCTCGTAGCTGTTGGCCGCGAGGTCGTCCAGCTGCTGCTGGGTGTCCGCCATACGCTCGGCGAGGTCGCGCATCTTGTCGTACTTCTCGTTCACCTTCTCGGCGTACTGTACACGTGCGGCCTCCCGCTCGGCGGCGGTCTTCGTCTTGTCGTTTGCCTCTCGGCGGAGGGCCGCGATGTCCGCGTCGACCTGCTTCATCTCGTAGTCGAGATAAAGCTGCTCCTTCATCTGCTCCGCCTGCTTGTCGCCGAGCTCCGCCGCCTTTTCAGCCGCCGCGGTCGCCTCGTCGATGTTTGCGGACACCTGCTTCCACCCGCGGATGATCCCGGTCGGGAGGAGTGCGTCGTACCACTTGGATTCGCCGCCGACAGCAGAGACGAACGACATGCCGAGGTTGGACTTGAATCGTGCGAACCCCTTCTCCCAGTTGGACATGGCCTCCGCGACGGCCTTGCCGGTGTCGCTGTTGACATCGTGGAGGACCTGCTTGTACGTGGATATGTACGCGGACGTGGCCATCGACATGTTCATCCCGTCGATGGTGCTCTTGAAGTTCTCCGCTTCGGATTTGAGTTGCTTGAAGCCGGCGATGGCCGCCGCAAGTCCGAGGCCGGCGATGGCTCCGCCCAGCGGGGTGATGGAGCCGAGCAGCTTGCCGAACGCCTGTACGCCCGTGTTGCTCGCCTCGGTCATCTTCGCGCCGAGGCCGCGGATGGCGGACGTCATTTCGGCCACCTTGCCGGTGTTGACACCGAAGGTGTCGCCGAGCGACGAAAGGGACTGCTGCCCGGTCTTGGAGAGGTCCTTCAGCCCCTGCTTGACCTGCTTCGCCCCTTTCTCGAAGTCCGAGGTGTCGGCCCCGATGCCTATCTTCATATTTGGCGCCTTTGCCATGTCACTTCCAGTTTACGCGTTTAATTAGTTCTGCGATGGAGGCCTGCCTCTCATCCTCCGTCATCTGCGAGAGCCCGCCGTCGTCCATCTCCTCCTCCTCCTCGTCCCACGGGAACGGCATGAACTCGTGCGGCTTCAGGCTCTTCCCCTTCGCCAGCTGGAGGTTGAAGAGGCGGAGACCGACCCCGCGTATGACCTCCGCCTCGTGCCGCCTTTCGGCGTTTCGGTCCTCTATCCAGACCGTCATGGCCTCCCAGTATTCGCCTTGCCTGAGAAGGCCGAACGATTCACGGCTCAGGCCGAGGCGGGAGATCGCCCAGCCCCGGGCCTGTCCGATGGTCAGCTTTCGGGGGCTTGCGGCCCCTCCTCTTTTTTTGGGTTCTCGACCTCCATCTTCGGCGAGCTCTGGCGGACGTATATCCCCATGAACTCTGCGACCTCCGCGGGACCGATGACGGCCCCGAGGTCGAGCGCTGTCATCTTGAAGCCGCGCCCATCCAGACGCTCGCCCTCGGCGATGCAGGCCCACATGAGCGGTGCGATCTCCGAGGGGCGGATGGTGTTGAAGCTGGCGAGGTCCTCGATGGTGTCGCGGTCGACGTATGCGAGGAACGTCGACAGGGCGTTCCAGTTGACCTCCACGCGGTATTCTGCGCCGGCGATCTTGATCGTGTCCTTCTTCATGGCCGTGCGTTTTTAGGATGCCGTGACGGAGCCGGTGACGCGGAAGTCGATAGTGTAGGTGGCGTCGTCGGAGCTGTTCGAGGATTCGGTATAGTTGGTAATGACGCAGTTCCCGGAGAGGGTCTTGCCCGAGGTCGTCGTGTAGGTGAAGGCCAGAACGGCTGCGCTGCCGGTCTTCAGGACGTCCACGATGACGTCGTCGCGGTCGAGGATGGAGCTGCTTCCGCTGGTCACGTCGATGAGGCCGGAGGCCCGGAAGGTCACGTCGTGGCCGGTGATGGAGACCTGAGTGGCACCCGAATCGTCCTTCGTGAGGGATTCCTTGGTCCGGGCAGCGATGGTCAGGTCGTCCTGGGTGCGACCGGCAAGTGTCTTGTTGCCGATCTTGAAGGCGATGTTGTAGCCTGCTACAGGTGTTGCCATGGTATCTTTTCTTTAGTGGGGTTATGATACGATTTCGATGTCGCCAGAGACGCGGAAGTCAGCGGTGAAAGTCGCGTCGTCGGAGGCGTTGGATGATTCGGTGTAGTTCGTCATCACGCAGCTGCCCGTGTAGGCGGCGCCGTCCGTGACCTCGTAGTAGAAGTCGATGGCGTCAGCCGCCAGCATGAGATCGATCAGATCGTCGCGTGTGAGGTTCGAGCCGTCGCCGGTGACGTCCACCAGGCCGGTAGCGCGGAAGGTGATGTCGTGGCCGACGATGGCGACCTGGGTCGCTCCACTGTCGTCCTTCGTCAGCGATTCCTTCGTCCTCGCGGCGATGGTGAGGTCGTCCTGCGTCCTGCCGGCGATGGTGTGGGCGGCGTCGGGGTCGCCGGAGATGAGTGTGTCGAGCTTGAAAGCTATGTTGTATCCTGCTACTGCCATAGTGGTTTAAGTCGTTTGGTTCGCCGGTGCGGGTGCGACTGGTTCGTCTCCGTACTGGGCGAGGTTGTAGTACAATTCGATGGTCCAGACGTCGTTCACGCAGTCCTTGTCCGTGGAGATCAGGCGGGAGCAGTAGATCTGCCCGAAGCCCATCCCGGTCTCGACGGCGCCCTCCACCGTTGCGCGGATGGTGTCGGCCTCGTCGAAGTCGTCGGAGACGATCCTGATGTAGGTCTCGCCCGTGTACTTGCAGACGCCGTCCTTGTCGCGCACCGGGTTGACCGTCATCTCGTAGGTGACGAAGGGGTAGGCCTTCGTCTCGTCCTCGGAGAGGCGGACGTCCACCTTCGCGGTGGTGAGCAGGCTCACGAGCTTGGTGCGTAAACTCTCGGTCATCGGTCGTATAGTTTTTCCTGTTGTTCGGCCATCGACTGCTCGAAGGCTTCCATGAAAGGCCCTTCCCATCCTGCGATGGCGGCCTCGAAGAAATTCTCGTGGGGCTGTCCCACGTTATTCCTGCGGCGGGCGACGCGCCTCTTCACCTGGGTGTCAAAGACGTGTTGCTGGTCCCGCCTCGTAAGGGTGCCGTAGTTCTTCCAGTACGCCTTGAACCAGTCCGCGACCGTGCTGCTGCCGTTGGTCGTCTGCTTCTTGTTGAACAGGCCGACGAGCGCGTTCTGGCTGTTCGTCACCTGACCCTTGAAGACCTTGTACTTGACGAGCCTGCGGAACCGCGGCGGCGTCTTCTGCCGGATTGTCCTCGCGGACTTCTTGGAGGCCTCGCGGAGAGCCGTCTGCGTCATCTTCAGGGCGTTGGACGGAGCCGCGTCCATGCAGCGCAGGCAGTCGTCGAGCCCTTCGATATGGATCAGCTGCGCCATCAGTTGATGGAGTGGATCGAGAGGACGCAGACGGGCGACACCCTGGAGATGGGGTCTATCCCCGTGATCTCGTAGACGCGGCCCTGCAAGACAATCTGCCAGCCCGTGGTGAGCTCTGCGATCTTGTGGATGGTCAGCTGCACGTAGTCCCCCTCCTCGAGGTTGGTGTTCGCCACGATTTCGCTGACGTTGCGCTCCACCTTGGCGTACACGTCGCGGAAGAAGGTGTAGGTGAACTTCTTCTGCGCCTGCGCCCCGGTCGTCTGGGTGACCTTGTTCACGGTCACCAGAGTGTCCATCTCGCCGATGTTAAACTTGCTCTCCATCGTCGAGCCCCCAGCTGCGGTAAGGCCGGAGCAGATTCTGGGAGGCCTTCGCGAGGGTCTCCACGGAATCCGTCGGGTTGTTGAACAGGGAAGCGGCGTGCATGAGGATGGCGGCCTTCATGTCCCACGGGATGCACTCGTAGCCGGCGACGTACGTCACCTTCATGCGGGTGCCGGTGCCGTAAACGTGGAGGACCTTCCCGTCGACGTCGTAGCCGGTGGAAGGCACCCCGTCAACCTCAAGGCTCTCCACCGAGAGGTTCGGAGCCTTGAGGACGAGGGCGGAGGAAAAGGGCACGTCTGCCACGAACTCCGACCGAAGGATAACCTTGCCGATATGGTGCTCGGCGTGTTGAACCGCCGCCAGCATCTTCTGGTAAAGCTCGGCGTCGAGGTCGTCGCTTGTCATGCGGATGTGGCGCTTGAACTCCTGTAGGAGCCCATTGGCGGCCATATCGACGAAGGTTCTCTCGGTCATGGTTCAGGAGGTTTAGGCGGTGGTGATGCCGGTCATCTTGCAGAAGGCCTCCGGGTGACGCACGAGGACGTCGTGGTAGGCCATGGCGCTGATCTCGAGGACGCCGTTCGCCTTGGCGGTGTACGGGTCGACGATGAACTGGAGGCCGCCCCAGCCACCGACGAGGACCTCGGACCAGGCACCGAACAGGGCGCTGGTGGTGTTGGAGGTGCCGGAGAAGGTGACGTTGCTCGGGATGGCGTTCGTCATGTAGAACGGGTAGCCGTTGATCTTGCCGTCGTTCAGCAGATAGAACGGGTAGCCGTCGATCTGGGGGATGGTCTTCGCCTGGCCCATGAACTTGGCGCAGGACACGTAGGCGAGGGTGTCGTCGAGCAGACCGTTGTCGGCGCCGACCTCGGCCTCCATGGCCACGAGCTTCGCGTAGGAGACGGCGGCGGCGTGGGTGGAATCGTTGGCGTAGATGGCGTTGATGCCGGTGGTGTTCAGGACGCCGGTAGGCTGGCCGCTGGAGCCGGAGCCCGCGAAGATCGCGGCGTCGAGGGCGGCGGCGTGGGCCTTGACCATGTCTTCCATGATGAGGCGGTCGACGTCCTTGGTGCTCTGGTGGAGCAGGTCGTAGGTGATGCCCTGGAGGACCTGGAGGCGCTTCGGGGACAGGGTCTTCTTCGCGTACGCGGGCTTCGCCTTGGTGGCTGCGCCCTCTTCGGCGACCCATGCGGCGTCGGCGCCGCCGGTGACGATTGAGACGTTTCCGCGGAGGCCGTTGATGTAGCGGACGCCGAGCTTCTCGCCCAGCATCATGCCGCGGAGCTTGCCGTCATAGGAGAGGAGGGTCTCCTCCTTGAAGGCGTCGCCGTAGCCGCTCTCGGTGGCGTTGGTGTAGTAGTAGTCGCGGAGCATGGCGGACGGGAGGAAGAAGCCCTCGGCGCCAGGCTTGACGTCCTGGAACTCGCGCTTGCCTTCCTCGGCCATCTCGGCCTCGATGCCGTCGAGGTTGCCGGTGGCGGCCTGACGGAGGAACTTGGAGATGGAGAAGCGCTTCATTTCGACCTTCTCCTGCGGGGAGAGGGTGCGCTGGTTGGCGAGGGCCTTGCGGGCGGCCTCGTCGATCTGCGCCTCTTGCAGGTCACGGGTGAGACCGTTGACCTCTTCCGCCAGGGCGGTACGCTGCGCGGCTTCCTGGCAGGCTTCGAGCTCGCGCACCTTGGCGTCGAGTTCGGCGGAAATCTCGTTGGAGTTTCTCATGATTGTTACTGGATTTTTGCCAAAAGGGCGCGGGCCCTGGCGATTGTTGATGTATAGTCAGTCTCCGGGGCGGTCTCGTCGACCGCCACCGTCTCGCTGATCTCCTTTGTGTCGTCCACTTCCCAGGTGGCCCGCTCCTCCTCCATGGCCCTCTTAAGGGCGTTGGCGTTGGAGGGGATGTTCACGACGGAAACCTCCAGGAGCTCCTGGCCGCCGTAGTAGTAGACGTTGGGGTCTTCGCCCCGCTCCTCGTCGCCCTTGTGGCCCTTGGCCGTGGCGCGGAAGCCCACGCTGACGGCGTGGAGGCTGCCGAACTGGAGCTTGCGGAAGATCTTGTCGGACTTCGGGTTCAGGTCGGCGGGCTCGAACGTGATGCGGACGATTAGTTTGCCGTCCTCGATGAAGGCCACGCCCTTGCCGATCACGTCGTCCGGGTCGGCGCTCTTCGTCCACGAATCGCCGTAGACGTCGTGCATGTAGCCGACGATGCCGTTATTCTGGTAGCGGGTGAGGTCCCACTTGTCGACGGGGAGGACGGTCCCGTAGGAATCCACGCTGTTGTCCGAGGCCACGAACTCGACGGTCCGCGTCTCCTCGTCGACCTTGCGGATCTCCGGGGCGTCGTTCCATCTTCTGATGATCTTGTTGTCCATGGCTACTCGGCGGCTTCAGTTGTGACATTGATCTCCGGCCCGTACTGGTAGACATTGTTGTATTTGACGTACAGCTTGATGTCGTACTGGGTCGAAGCCGTGAGGCTTGTCAGGGTTTCCTCGATGGTCTTGGAGGTGCTGGCCTGGTATGTCCAGCTGGAGGCGCTGTGCTTCTTGTAGGCGACGCCCCAAGTGGCGTTACCCTTGTACCATTCCACGGAGCCGGTGACGACGATGCTGTTCTTCGTGACCGTTCCCTTGGTGGGTGCGCTGATGGTCGCCTTGTTCGAGCGGAACAGGCCTAAAACGGGTCTCGGGTTCATTGTTTTTCGGGATTATCGTCGTTTCCGACGGTTGTGTAATTCAGGGGGATGCGCGGCTCGTCGAGGCCGGGGAGCTTCTTCATTCCCTCGTACTCGCGGGCCTCGTTCGGGGTCATCCATCCGCAGTTGATGCCCTTCTCGTAGTAGGCGGCGCGGGCGGTGGAATCGCCGCGCATGAGGCCGTTCAGGTCGAACTTTACGTGGTACTGGTCCTTGTCGCGGCCCGTGAACAGCTTCCGCTCCAGCTGCTTCTCGATGCGCTTGCAGATGGGGCGGAGGCAGTATTCGCCGAAGAAGATGTTCTGCTGCTCGATGTTGGAGAACGTCGCGTGGCTCAGTTCGGCAAGCAGGTGCGGCGGGATGGAGTAGATCCGGGCGATGTCGTCGATGGAGAACGTCTTGGACTGGAGCAGCTGGGCGGCGTCTGGGCTGATGTTGATCGCCTTGTACTTGAAGCCGTACTCCAGGAGAGGCGTGGCGCCGTTGTAGGCGGCCTCCTTGTAGTGCGCCATGAAGCGGGCGTAGTCGTCGTCGCCGAGCGCCTGGTCGGTCTCCAGGGTGCCCTTGATGGCGCCGCCCGTGCGGAAGAAGTCCGAGGTGAACTTCTGGGCGGCGATGCCCTCCCCGATGGCCGCGGCGTTGTAGGTGATGGGATCTACGCCCACGATGCCGTCGCGCGTGAAGAGCATGAAGTGCAGCATCTCGTTGTCGAGGTAGGTCCCGTCGAGGAACGAGAACGCCGGATCTAACGCCTTCACGACGTAGATCTTCTCGCCGTTGATGAATCGGATGGACACGAAGTCCGGGTCAACCTGCTCCAGGCGGACCGGCTTCCCCTTCTCGTAGCGGATCACCGCGAAGGCGTTGCCCTTTCCGAGGAGCCAGCCTATGACGGTGAACCAGAAAACGAAGGTGTCGGTGTAGGGGTTGGGGGCGTCCGCCAGCAGCTGGTAGGCGGGGTGCTTCTTCGCCGGCTCGTAGCCCCCGTCCTCGGTCCTGACCATGACGGCCTTGGGGAGGCCGGCGACGTTCTCGGAGAGGAGCTTGATGGCCGCGAAGACGGCGGTGAAGCGCAGGGCCGTGTCGGTGTTGACCGTCACGCCCGCGTCGATTCCGTTGGTGTACATGCCTGTATACCCGGTGAACGAACTCACCGGGCCGAGCAGCCAGCTGCGCAGGGCCGCCTTCAGGCCTTTGCGTTTGGGTTCCTTTGCCATTTCACGCGCAAATAAAGCACTTTCCTGCTATTTAGATGCGTTTTGAAACGGCTTTAACTTTGTACAATATAGTTGTTTAAATGTGTACAACTAAAGAAATGCTTCAAATCAGAAACTGATCGTCCGCATCGTGTGGTCGTGGTACGCCTGTTTGTTGTTCGCGGTCTTCGTCAGCCACCCTCCGACGGCGTCCACGAGGGCCACCACGCCGTCTATCTTGTTCCGGCTCCGCCCTTTGTCCAGCTTGATGTTGGCGTTGGGGTCTACGTACGTGACGACGTTGCGGAACATCCAGCGGATCACCGGGTTGAATAGGAAGTTCAGCCTGTGCGCCAGGACCTCCGTCTCCACCCACTTCGTCGGGACGGACATGTATCGGATGTTCTGCTGGTACGCCATCAGCTTGCTCTCGTACTTCCGCAGTTTCGGCACGATGTTCCACATGGCCCACGGGTCGTACGCGACGCAGCGGACCGCGTAGGGCTCCAGCTCGCCGAGGAGGAAGTCCACGAACCATTCCTCGTCGAGGACCTTGCCGGGCGTCACGGTGAGCCATCCCTGGTCCCTCCAGAGCCTGTAATCCACGCGGTCCTCCTGCTCCGTCACCTTCGCCTCCGGCACCACGAACAGGAACCGGCACACGCTGTACTTCGGGAAGAACAGGCACACCGCGGAGATGTCGCTCTTGGACGCGAGGTCCAGACCGACGTAGCACTCGGCGCCCCGCAGCTGGGAGGCGTCGAAGTCGGCGTTGTTCGCCTGGACGTCCTCGTCGGACATCCACACCTCGGGGGCGTTGACCCACATGTTCAGGTTCTTCGTCTGGAAGGCCACTTGATAAGTCCCGCCGCGGAGCTTCGCCTCCTCGCACTCGGCCCGCATGTACTCCATGGAGAGGGAGACGCCGAGGTTCGGGTTCACCTTCGCCCACGTCGCCGGATCGTCCCAGGCGTCGCCCTCGTCCGGGCAGAAGAGGAGCAGGAAGTGGTTGTCCTTCTCCTTCACGCCGAGCAGAATGTCCTTGTAGACCTCGACATCGGCGAAGTACGGGTTGCTGGTGTCGGTGCCGGCGGTGGAGATGGACAGGAGCATCGGCTGGCTCCGTGCGCCCATGCCGGTCTTGATGACGTCGTAGATCTCCGTGGTCGGCCACGCGTGGCGCTCGTCGCAGATCGCCGCGTAGATGTTGAGGCCGTCCTTGTTCTTCGTGTCCTTGGAGAGCGGCTTGAACACCCCCGCGTTCTTCGGGGACTTCATGCCCCATTGGTACGGTTTGGTGTCCTCCGCGAAGATGGACCGGCGGATGAGCTCGGCGCTGGCGTCGTAGCACAGCCTCGCCTGCGCCTGGTCCACGGCGGCGGTGTACACCTCTGGGCCGGCCTCCCCGTCCTTCAGGAGGAAGTAGGCGGCGAAGATGGCGGCGAGGTAGGTCTTGCCGTTTTTCCGCGGGACGTATATGTCGGCGTAGGTATACTTCCGCAGGCCCGTGTCGCGCCTCTTCATGCCGAGGATGTTCGCCATGAGGAAGAGCTGCCAGTCCTCCGGCTCGAACCTGGTGCCCGCCGACGGTCCCTTGTAGTGCTTGAACTCGCGGGCGAAGCGCACGAAGCGGACGAACGCCTTCTCGTCGAAGTACAGGTCCGGGCGCTCCAGATCCGCCCGCCACCTTTCGATGGCCTTGCGTACCATGAGGCAAGTCGGGATCTCCCCGGACAGCGAACGGGCGCACCAGTCATGCACCCGCCCCAGGTCAGTCGTTCTGCTCATCCCACGCCTCCGATGCGGTCTTGGTCTTTTCCTCGCCCTTCAGTCGCTTGCGCCCCGTGGGCGTGAGCCCGAGCTTGATGGCGGTCGCCTCGTACGCGGCCTGCGCCTTGTTCATGATGTCCACCGCCGGGTTCGTCTTGTACTTGGTGTAGCCGCGGTCCTCGAAAGTTATGACTGTGCCAAGACGCTGCACATCTCGTGCGGCGATCCTGGCGAGGACGACGTTGCGGGCGTACGCGGCGATGATCGGGACGTCGGACGGGTTGAACAGGCCCCGCTCCATCAGCGTTTCCACCATGTTGCGGAACACCGTGCGCTCCGCGTCCGTCAGCGCCTTGTAGTCCGCCGAGTTGTAGGTCTTGTTTTTTATTTTCGTGTCCATCTTCGTATGGGGTTTAAATCCCTAAAAACACTTTTCGCGGGAGCAAAAG
>Ga0310696_10009661_pt1 | contig 11137 bp, 9 predicted proteins | sample AusTroGonzalo_MG_4_FD_203885 | JGI IMG/M metagenome (GOLD analysis project Ga0310696, IMG submission 203885) | Bovine rumen microbial communities from tropical cattle in Woodstock, Queensland, Australia - Gonzalo_02 (v2) (version 2) | ecosystem: Host-associated > Mammals > Digestive system >...
GTCTTCAGCACCGAATCGTCCACATAGTTGTCGATAAGAACGACCCGTTCCCGTGCCGACCGGATCAAGTCCGCCACGAAAGTGTACGCATCAAAGATTTGTCCGTCGTAGAATACACCTTCTACGGGCGGCAGTGCGGTACGGACGAAGAAACCGATTTGTTCTTCTGTTTTGGTGACGCGCTGTTCCAGCCGTTCAAACCGCTGGCTGATGGCGTATCCGCGCAAAAGATAGTTTTTGAGGACAGAAGTCGCCCATTTTCGAAACTCGACACCTCGTTTAGATTTCACACGATATCCCACAGAGAGAATCATATCAAGGTTATAGTATTCGACCTGATACGTTTTGCCATCCCGGGCAGTTGTCGCAAATTTTGCGACAACTGAACAATCTGACAACTCTTCTTTCAAGGCGTTGTTGATGTGTTTGCCGATAGTCTTAATGTCCCTGTTAAAAAGAATTGCCATTTGTGGTCGATTCAGCCACACTGTTTCTTCATGCATCCGCACCTCCAAGCGGATGCTGCTGTCGGGTTGATAAAGGATGATTTCGCTGGTGTTTTGGTTCATGTTCTTTCGTTTTTAGGTTAATGAATTTCCGTCTGCAAATATACAACAAGAAACGCTCTTTGTCAAGGGTTCCGCGAAATTTCGCATCCAATTGGCATCCAAATAAATACGCAGATAGATTTAACAATTGGTTTTGTGAATTGTTAATTTTCAGAACGGGATTTCGCAAGAAACCATGTTGTTGTCGGTCGTCGTCGCACCGTAGAGACGCGAAATTTGGAGCCCGCTGAAAAATTCTCCCCCACGACATTGGCCCACCAATAGACGCAGTATGCTTCGCCGAGGGGCGCGTGCAAGCACGCCATCCCAATAACCCCATACAGCTCCGCTGTGTGGGGTGGGTCGTGCGTGCTGGTGTCATGCGTGCAGGAAGCACGCCACTGCTTGACGATGTGACCTGTTGTGGCGTGTCTCCGACACGCAGCCACGGATTCGTGCGCCCACACCCCACACTGCGGCTGTCGCCTTGTGTGGGGTTATTAGGATATTGTGCCTCCGGCACAATCCGGGACAGTCAAAATTAGACGGAGCAGCGACGATTTTATTGAAAAGGAAGCGAGTTTTTCGCTTGCCCGGCAACGTGAACTTGGACAATTCAAAAGTATGCACGGGCTCCGGAAATCAAGCTTGCCTGTTGAGTATTTGTCAAACAGGTGGGGCTTATTTTCCAGTGTCTTGCAAACGGGGAGTCCAAACCCTTCGTTGAGGGTGCTGTTGAAAAGGGGTTCCACTTTTTTTGTGTGTTCTAAAGGAAGATTCCTTATTTTAAAAAGAATCTCATACACAGCTCAAACTTGAGGTGAAATTTTTGCACATCAAGTTTTGTGTTCATTTTCATCTTTTTTTGTATCTTTGCCCCGTTGTTTCGTCGCGAGACGATGCAACGAGTTTTATTGAAAAGAAAGCGAGTTTTCGCTTATCCGGCTCGGTGAATCTGGACAATTCGCGAATGTTAGTACGGATATCGGAAATCAAGCTTGCCTGTTGAGGGTTTGTCAATCAGGTGAGGCTGGTTTTTCAGTATCTTACGAACAGAGAGTCCCGACACGGCCGAGTGGAGATTGTAGAATGAAAGCTCTTCTTTCTTTTTGTGTGGTGTTAGACGAGGGACTTGTCCATGATGAGCACGTCCGAAACGGAATAAAGAAAACAGGCAAGATGAAAAAGAACGAACCCATACCCACCACAGAATTGCATCTCGGCAGGCTGATAAAAGCCGAGCTGAAGCACCAGGGCCGCACGGCTGTGTGGTTGGCCAAGCAGGTGAACTGCACTCCCGAGAACATCTACAAATCCTTTAATGCCCAATGGCTCACCATGCCGTTGCTCTTCAAGATCAGCAAGGCATTGGGGCGCGACTTCTTCAAAGAGTGCTCAGAACGATTAGGAATTTGAGAATCTCCCAGACCATTTTCCCAAATCCATCAGCCACATCATAACCAAACATTTCTGGCTTCCATCATCACACTTATATTATCGCTTAAATAATAAAAACTTTCAGTTTTATCTGTAAAACAAGTTAGTCTATAAGTATTTTATTTATAAACAGATTGTTGTTAATTTGCAGAGTTGAAATTTTAGTGTCAATTAAAAAATATCATTATGCGTTGCAACAATTGTGGTTGGGTAAATCCTGACGGAAGTACAAAATGTGAAAAATGTAATACTCCACTGCAAAACGGTGGAAGTAATCAGAATCCTGAAATTCATAAAACAGTCAGAGAGTCGAAACCTTTTGAACCTAAGGGACCAACTGAAAGGACTATTCCAGAAACAATCATTGAACCAAATCCAGTGGCCAATCCTCAACCGCCAAGGACTAAACCGACCGAAGATTTGGGAGGTACTGTTAATCCGTGGGGCAGGAATGCTCATGTTCCAACCCCCCATTGTATTCTTAAACCGGTGATATTTCCAGGGGAAGATGCCCGAGATGTTCCCCAACAAGTGAACATCAAAGGTGATTATAATGAACTCAACAGACAGATGCTTGATCCTGACAACAATACTATTACTTCTAAAGTACAAGCAACACTCACGCATAGGGATGGTAAGTGGTATATCCAGAATCAGAGTTCGCAGAAGACAACATACGTTTATGCTGGTGAGCCTGTAGAAGTAAAGTCGGGTGACATTATTCTAATGGGTGATAGATCTTTTGTTTTCGAGGAAGACTAACTTTGCTTATTTGTAACAATATGCCGAAATATTGTGATTTTACAGTAGGCGATACGATTGCAGGTAAATATCGTGTTATAAGGTGCCTTGGGGAAGGTTCTTTCGGCAAAGTGTATCAAGTCGTTGATAATACAAGTAATGTATATGCTCTAAAACTCCTCAAGATGTGGGACATTCCCCCACAGCATCATGACAGGATTATTAAACGGTTTGACATGGAGTATGAGACAGGCAAAATTGAAAGTCCTTATCTTGTACATTCGTACGACCATGGTATAGTTAGTGGAAATCCCTATATCTTAATGGAGTTCTGCCCTAATGGAGATTTGGCACATTCTTCTCCTTATACGGACTGGAATCGGATAGCTCATCAAGTTCTTTATGGTCTTGGTGCGTTACACCGTAATGGGAAAGTTCATAGAGATCTAAAACCCGAGAATGTCCTAATAAAAGAAGATGGTACAGCATCTCTTACAGATTTTGGCATAACGGGTGACCAAAATAATAGACTTACATTAACTGATGGGGCGGGCAAGCCAATGCAGAAGTTTGGTACGTATGCTTTCATGCCACCAGAACAAAATGAGCCAAATGATAGAGAGGTTACTGTTTTGCCAACTACAGACATCTTTTCTTTTGGAGTCATGATGTTCGTGTTGTTGACAGGTGAACTTCCGTATGGATCGCTTGTTTCACACAATGATTTAGCTATTTACACTTCTCGTGTGAAAAGGGGAGAATGGAATAGAAAAGCGCTGCAGGGTTCCCCTTTTTACCAAGCAATAGAAGGTTGCCTGATTCCTAATTATAAGCAACGCTTGCAATCAGTGGATGAAGTTATTGCTCTTTTGCCAAAATACAACGGCAAAAGTCCCATTGAAGTACCCACAAAAATCATCAATGTAGGTGGCTATCTGTTACGCGTTATGCAGGGCGAGGAGTATGGTAAAATTTACGACCTTACTCTTATGTTTCAAAAAATGAATTTCCTGACGGTGGGCAGGGCAGACAACTTTGTAGCTAATGACATAGCCATCAAGGAAGAGCAAAGTACATTTATCAGTCGTAAACACTGTACCATAGAAAGGGAAGCGGACGGCTCTTTCAAGATTAGGGACGGACAACGCGACATTCATTCATCTTGTGGATGGCGTCGATCCACCAATGGAACATTTGTTAATTCGGCAGAAGCATCTGACAGGGGCTATTACCTGCGTGCTGGTGATATCATTTCCATTGGAGATGCCAAACTCCGTTTTGAACCGTATGAAGAAAAAATGCCTTCTTGGACAACATCAATTTAAATATTTAATGTATGGAAAAACTCAAAATAACAATTGGCCGTAGTTCACAATGCGACTACATCATAGAGAATCCTGACCAGTACGGGACTGTGAGTGGTAATCACGCCACTATCTCAGAAACCGACACTCCAAACACATTTTTATTTGAAGATCACAGTACTAATGGTACGTATATTAATGGGCAATTAGTCCACAATGATACTCGTACTGTTAATGTTGGTGACCATATTACACTCGGCAAAACATATATTTTGCCTTTTGATGATATAGTAAAACGCTATTTCTCGACCAAAACCACAAAAAAGAAGCCTCAGTTTCCTCAAGGAAATGGAACTACTCCAGTCCCGTCGCCTGAAGGTGAAACCATTCCACAACCGTCAAATGGCAACACAAACGAAAATTCTGTGGTGCCAGAGGCGAAAATCATTAAGGAAATCCCAATGTGGTATTGGATTCTTTATGCAGGATCCATAATAGTTGCATTTGTATTAGGCATACTCTGTGCATAAATGATAATAATATGACAACGAAAAATTATTCGTCGAATTTCAGCAAGTCCCTTGGATTTGGCATTTCTGCTTTAGTAAAAGGGAAAAAAGACTATTATATTTTGGAACATCTTGTCGGTTCTCATTATCATCAGTCAGGTGAGAAACAAGAGATTATGCTTGATGAAGTGATACTTGGACGTGAAACCGATTGTCATGTTCGTTTTGACGAAAGTTTTGAAACAGTCAGTCGTCATCATGCGTCCATTGTTCGATATGGTGATAATTGGAGATTGATTCAACTCTCGAAAACTAATACTACGTTTCTTAATGGCAAAGCAATACAAGATTCGTGGTATCTGCAATCAGGCGATGAGATACAATTGGCGGTTAATGGTCCGAAATTGATTTTTCGCGTTCCAACAGACAAGTCAGGAATGAGTTTTACTCAACGGTTGGACTCTTTTCGAGATCAAGTGATTCGACCCTATCAAACAGCTTTCATTGCGGTATGCTGTGTGATGGTGTTGATAATAGCTGGTTGCATTGTGGGAGGCGTTATTATCAAAAAGCAAAGAGATATGCTTGCTGAACAACGCGAACAAATTGTTTTGCTGTGTGACCAATTATCTCAAACAAATGAACAACTTGCGAGTACAATTGTAATTGCTGATTCTGCACAAAAAGCTGCCTTTAATTCTAAATCAGAAGCAATTAAAGCAAAATCAGAAGCATTAAATGCTAAGGCAAAGGCTAGTAAATCACAGAAGGATTTGCAAGAAGTCCAAGAAGAATTGCTACAGCTTCAAGAACAATCGCAACAACTTCGAGAAGAAATGAGTAGTTTTTACGATGGAATAATTAACGGAGAAAACCAATAACCAATATGTCAGAAGTATTAAAAATCCGTTTGGCGGCTCGTTGTGAGGCCGCTGGTAGATCAGAAAACGAAGATAATTTTCTGGTCGCTCAAGATTTGTCCGTAAGTGACTCAAAGTACGATACGGATAAGGTATTCTCTTTGGGAAACAAAGGCACGCTCCTGCTCGTATGCGATGGTATGGGTGGCATGAATGCCGGTGAAGTGGCATCCGCCATAGGAGTAGATACCATCAAGGAACTTTTCACACCTCAACTTCTCACAAGCGATGTTCTTGCCGACGATGAAAGCGTATGTGCATATATGAAACGCGCTATCGTCAAAGCAGACAGCTGTGTCAAGGAAGAGGCACAAAAGGATGATTCAAAACGTGGTATGGGCAGCACCGCAGTCATGGCATGGTTGCTTGGACATAAGGTGTATGTGGCATGGTGCGGGGATAGCCGCTGTTATCGCTATAATCCCGCGACAGGACTGGAGCAGCTAAGCCACGACCATTCGTATGTGCAGGATCTTGTCGATACGGGTCAATTGTCCCCTGAACTTGCTTTCGACCATCCGAACAAAAATATTATCACACGCAGCTTGGGTGACCCACGCGGAGCAGCTCGCCCAGATGTGAAAGTTTATGACATGTTTCCCGGGGACGTTATTTTGCTTTGTAGTGATGGCTTGAATGACAGCTTGCGAGACAGTGAAATCGAACAGTCCATAAGTCGTTCGCTCACTTCGATGGCAAGTTGCAAAGATGCTCTTTGGAATGACTCGTATCAAGCTGGATGGCATGATAATGTGACGATTGTGCTGGCGCAAGTGGTGGATGAAAATTCAAAACCTGTTCAACAAATGGGGACTCCGGCTATTAATCCCACTGCTAAACCTGTTGAAGATGTGCAACAAGAAGTGTCATCTACAATAACAAATTTTCCAAAATCATCTCCAAAATTAAATTGGAAAGTGATAATAGTTATTGTTGTAGTGTTTTCACTAGTTGCTGTCGCACTAACCCTTGCATTTAAATCGGATATTTTAAAAAAAATAATTAAAAGTAGTTCAAAGGAGGACTATAGTTACTCGTTGATAATCGGGTTAAAGCAAGACAAATTTTCTAGCGTGAAATATGATGACATGTTAGATACAGTCAACAAGTATGTTGATTTATATAAATCAGCTAATGGGTCGATCGCTCAGAAGAATGAGGCTATGACACATTTGGATACTCTTATGGGTAGCGCAATTGAGCTTCTTACAATTGATGAAGGCAATCCCAAAGCTTCAGAACTAAAAGAAAGTATTACTAACATTAGAACGAATTTATAGTGTAAATACAATAGAGGATGAAAAAGTTTTTTTTATTTTATTTTATGCTATTGCCATTGTTGTTGCAATCACAAGAAGCATGCAACAACGTTTATAAAGCAGCAATGCAAGAATACAACAAAGGGAATTATACTGAAGCACAACGTAAATTTTTGGTTGTGGCGCAAACCTGCGGCAACTATTCTGAAGTATGGGCTAAACTGAAGGACTGTAACCAAAAATTGGCGGAGCAGCAAAAACAGCAATCCCAAAAGATTACCAAATTGACAAACGACAACAGTACTCTCGCCGAACTGAAAAAGAAAGCAGAAGGAGAAAGAGATGCTGTTAAAAATGAATTGAGTCAAGAAAAAGCGGCAGAAGCTGGAAGGATAAGTGGACTCAACAAAACCATTAACGATCTTAATGTTGACATTCAGAATCGTGATGTCACAATAGTCCAATTGCGGGATTCTGTTAGTGCATTGCAAACGCAGGCTGATGAGAAAAAACAAACGCTCATCAATGAGGTAGTTCCTTCGGAACAATATCAAAAAGAGCTTGTAAAAGAGACAAAAGTGCTAAAAGATTCTATTGACATATTGAAAAAAGAACTAGCTCAACTACAGAATTCAACAGAAGAATCACCTATTATGGGGAACTCTTCAGCTGATTCGAATTATATATCCGAATCCTTTTCAGAATCAAAAGAGGAAAAAGTCTGCAATTGTAATTGTTGGATATGCAAGTTGGAGATAAAACACCAGAAGAATAAGAAACAGAAGAAGGAGCAAGAACAACAAAACAATAAAGAAAACAACTAAGTATGATCAAGATAACAGAACAGACAGTATTTGCAGATCGTTACACATTCCAACGTTTGTTGGGACGCGGTGGCTTTTCAGAAGTATGGTTGGCAACAGATAAAATCACAGGTCTTGACATTGCCGTCAAAGTATATGCCCCTGGCTATGGGATGGACAACGACGGAATGAAAGAATTTTGTCAAGAGCTCAGTCAGGTCTATAACCTTAACAACACTTATTTGCTCAAACCTCAGCATGTGGATAATTGGGAAGGAATGCCTTATTTGGTAATGCCCTATTGTAAAAAAGGTTCTTGTCACCAGCTGATAGGGACAATGGATGAAAAACTGATATGGAAGTTAATCCATGATGTGTCGTCAGGTTTAGCATACCTTCATAAGCAAGGGATTATCCATCAAGATATCAAGCCCGACAATATTCTTGTTGATGATGCGGGTAACTATGTCATTACGGATTTTGGCATCAGTGTCAAGTCGCGCAGCACCCTCAGAAAGAGTATGAATATCGCTTCAGGAAGTGGGACAACTGCCTATATGGGGCCAGAGCGTTTTTCCACAGATCCAACACCAATAATGGCAAGCGATATCTGGTCGCTTGGTGCTACGGCCTATGAATTGCTTACGGGCAATGCCCCGTTTGGGGAAGTAGGAGGCGGACTGCAAAAAGGTGGAGCAGATCTTCCTACTATCAAGAAAGATATTTCAGCAGAACTGCGCATGGCACTCTCTAAGATGCTTGCTTTAGACACATGGGATAGACCTACTGCTGAAGATTTGGTTTCGTGGTCTGATAATCCGAAAGATATAAGTTTTCAAAAAGCTAAAGATACGGGCGCTAGGCCAACCGTAATTCAAAATCCCGTTTCTCAACCACCCAAAACTGATCCCAAACCGAATCCTAAAGGTTGGATAATAGGTGTTGTAATTGCAGTGGTTCTTGCTGTATGTGGTGGTATTGCTGCGCACATTAAAAACATTGAAGATGAAAAACAGAAGACAGCAATCCAGATACAGGTGGATTTGAAGAAAGAATGTGATAATTATATATATTCTTTAAAATTTGATGATTTGAATAATTTTGATGCTTCGGTTAAGAAACTCCGCGAACTTGAATCGTTTGAGAACGAGAGCCCGTTCACTCCATATTTACAAAGAAGGATTTTACCTGATGAGATGAGTCTTTTTAAAAGTCAACTTATTAAGATTAAAACGATAAACCAAGCAAAACTTGAAACTGATTATGCTGGTTTTGATAAAAGTGGTCCTACTTATACAAATTGTGAGCGTCGAATTAGGATGTTAACTACGATTTTAAGTGATTTTGAAAAAAGCGATAATCCGTCACCCAAAGATATTCATGTAATCATTGATGATTTTTAATCGACACTACCATGAAAAAAATAGGCTTTTTGTTCATTTTTTGTCTTTACTCTCTCATCGTTTGTGCTCAAACTTGCGAAAAATTAACTGAAGAGTTTGAATACTTGTTGGAGAAGAAATATAAAAAATTAGAGAGGATTACAGAAAAAAAAGAATGCATCAAGCGGATGGAACTTGTAATACGTTATGCAAAGGAATCTAATTGTGAATTTCCTCAACAATGGGAAAAAGATGTGAAAAGACTAAAAGAGACTATAAAACAACAAGAAGAGGTGTTAGGATCCAAGTCAAAATTCGATTCTGTCGCCTATACGTTCGGTGCAACTGATGGGAAAGTCAGAATAGAGGGTGTGTTCAGCGGGAAATTCAAACTCATTAGTTTCCCCGAATGGATGGAGTTTGTTGAAAACGATGGGGGAAAGGTGCTCGTGTTTTCTGTGCAGGAAAATTTCGCTGTTTATCCACGCACAGATTCCATTGTTATGGAGGATGGTCCCAAACGCCACTTGTGTATAGTTACGCAAGAAGCTGCTGCTTTGCAAGCAAGTGTCACGGAACACATCAGCTTTGGTCAGGATGGAGGAACAAGTTACATTTTTGTAGAGACCAACGACACATCTTGGAGCATTATTGAAGAATTGGAATGGATAGAGGCAGAAATTACCGATGATGGCGCAAAAGTGATATGTACAGTGAATCCCGAGAAAAGAAAACGTTCTGCCAAAATAACAATACAGTTTGCCTGTGGTGAGACACGTGTTGTGAATGTGGAACAGGCGATAGGCAGAACTACTTTGTCTGTCCCGTTGAAGGCGTACACATTCACGTCTTATGGTGGTGATGAAGAGTTTATCGTGAAGTGTAATTATGATCGGTGGAGTGCAACTCCTAATGTGGGCTGGTTACATGTAAATAAGATAGAAGGCGGGATCAGAATTCAGTGTGAAAATAATACTATAGCTAAAAGTCGTACATCTTACGTGAAAATTGAAACAAACGATGATGAAGATTTAGTGGAGTATATTCAAATCACCCAAGAAGAAGCCGAAGCATACCTGACTTCACAACAAAGTACATATTATCGTGATGGTTATGAAGATAAATTTAAGATTCCAGTTAATACGAACATTCCTTTTTCTGATTGGCATGCCAAAATGGTTCAGGGCGGAGAATGGACGAAAATAAGCAAAGCAGAGGATGCTATTACAGTAAGGTTAGAAAGAAATGATTGTAATTATTCAAGGACTGCTGTAATAAGATTGTCTGGAAAGAACAAAACATATGACGTGAAAATTGCCCAACCCAATCGTGGCTACAAAGGCAGGTACAATGATTATTTTTATGCGAATGATGGATATTGGCGTTTAACTTATATGTCATTCGATTTTCATGGGATGACTACGATAGGAGATAATATCTCTTTGTTTAACTTTCGTTGGAAACCTGTGGAATTTTCCATAATAAATTTGAATCTTGATTATATGATGGAGGGAGAATTCAGTGCAAGTTGGGAACCTGTAGTGCGTGGCTTTTTACCCATCAGCCGAAATGGGAAATGTGCGGCTTTTGTTGGTGTGGGTGCACACATGAGTATTACTCATTTCTATGAAGGCGCTCACTCTTTTTTGATAGAAACAGGTATGGAATTTCAGTGGGGTGAGAAATCATCATCACGTCTCTTCTTCAAATATAACGGAGCATGTAGTTTAGGCATGTCCTTTGATATTGGAAGATGGTTTTAAAAAATTAATTTGATACGATATGGAAAAAATTACATTTGGTAGATCAAGTGATTGCGATATAGTTTTTGATGACCAGTTAGTTACTCGTCATCACGGTTATTTGCTTGTTACAGGAAATAAGGTGTACGTAGTAGATACTAATAGTAAGAATGGCACATTTGTCAATGGAAAACGTATAAAAGATAAAACGTTACTATCTTCAAGAGACAAAGTCGTACTTGCCAAGAAATTTCCGTTGGATTGGAAAAAATATGCAGGTTGTGAAGATAATGATGAGACTGTGTTAATGGATGATGAAACCATAAGGAGTCCGTTTACGGATAGTGGATATGACAGCTACCCCTCTTATGATAAACGATCTGGAAGGGCATTGATTGACATACCTGGCAGAATGGAAATCAATCAGAATCATGCGGAGGTCTATCGAAATGGAAATGAAGGTGCGGATTGGAAAGTGCCTTTCAAGAGAAA
>Ga0310696_10009664_pt1 | contig 11136 bp, 6 predicted proteins | sample AusTroGonzalo_MG_4_FD_203885 | JGI IMG/M metagenome (GOLD analysis project Ga0310696, IMG submission 203885) | Bovine rumen microbial communities from tropical cattle in Woodstock, Queensland, Australia - Gonzalo_02 (v2) (version 2) | ecosystem: Host-associated > Mammals > Digestive system >...
CCCAACGTTGGTATCGGAATCCTTCTTCTGTTTTCTGGTAGAATTCAAATTGGGCTCGCGGAATGTCTCCAACAAAAATGGCTCCCATGATGGAATCCTTCTTGCTTACGAGCATTTCTTTTAGGTCGGTGACTTTCCCGCCGTTCTTCTGGGATTTGAAAGATACGATAGAGGCATTAACTTGATAAGTATTCCAAATGTCATCTGTATAGGTGTCTATGGCATTCCTGATTTCGGTGTCTTTTATCATTTCGTCGTCAACGACGATAAGGACATCAGATGCTTTGCTCCATGCGCAAACAGAAAATAGGAGAAATACCCCAAAAAAATATTTAAGTGTGTTTTTCATGAAAGCCCCCCTAGACTTCATTAAAGACAAAAATCCTTTTTTGGGGAAATATATATTTTTTCTGCTCGAAAGGGCTCTGTTAGGTCAACTAATCCGTACATTATTCCATTTCGTTGAGCATTCAAGTTTTCTATATTCGCTGCCATGAAAACCCGTGCAGCCCTGTTAATTTGTGCTTTATTCTTGGTACAAGCAAATGCCTCTGAAATTCACCCGTTTGTACGCGGATTTTTCCCCGCAGACGTAAATGTTTCAAGGAACCTTGACGAGGCCAGTTCCAAAACAGAGTACAGCACCGATTTTACAGCCGAAGTTGGCGCAGAATTCCTGACAGAAATCGAGCCAACCTCGTTCTACTTCGGTGGCGGAATTGGCTTTATGAGCAGTCAGAAAAACGACGAACTGGAATTAACGCCAAGCACTTTTCCCATATGGGGGGCGCTTTCCCTGAGATCCCCGAAAAGCTTTAAAGATATCGCTCCGTACGGGACGCTGCGCGCAGGCTGGCTTATGCCTGCAACAACCTCTAGCGATTGGTGGGAAAAGCCCAAAAATTTCATGATCGATATGGGTATCGGATTCCATTTCACCCAAGGCGTAGGTTTTGAATTTAGCTACACCTATACAAGCATCGAAAAAAGTTTCGAAGAGAAAGACTTGTCATATAGATTCTCTTCGGGTAGATTTGGTGCTTCATGCTACCTGAACTTCGAAATCACCCGCAAGCATAACTACGTGCCCAACGAGGGCACTACTCCCGAAGACGAAGAATAGCTACTAGCGCTTGACACCCGTGCGAATGGACCGATCCTCCTCGTGACCATCTGCGAATAAGAACCGGATTTTCCAGATGTACACACCAGTTCCAACCAGGCGATTGTCAAAGGTTCGCTGATTCCATTTAATGAGGCTAATGCCGTCATCATTTTTACTGTTGAACTGCGCAACAACGTTTCCGAGATTACTAAAAATGATCACTTTGGCCTTGTAACTCATCCGAGTTTCCACCTTAATGGCAGACACGGTGTCTCGGGCTACAGCAGGGGCGGCCTTGAAGGAATAGATATACTCGCCATCGTCGCCTTCTATAGAGATTCCACCAATGGCCGGTGCATTGCCAGCAGCATCCTGGAAGGGGGCTTCAGGATTTGTCATGAGGCAGTGCCCCACGCGGACTTTAACTTTGTGCGGAATCACCATGGTCCAGACCGTTCCGGACTTGTCCAGCTTTGGCTTTTTTTCGAGGGAAACAGGATGCACCTTGCCGTTGTCGCAGGATTCTGCAAACTGGAACATATTACTCCAGACACTGCGATTTTTGCCGAATGCTTTGGCCCCGCCTAGAATTTTAACGGGTTCAGACAGGGTCACCACCAGTGTATCCGGCGGTATATCCACCTTTCCGTTCAGGTATTCCTTGTCACTTATTGCACCGGAGCGTTTCTCCGCGCGGACAGGCACGGGGCCCACCTTGTCGGACAGGGTCATCTTCTGGATTGCAGAAGACGTATTCCTGGAAATGCTCACGAACTTTTTGCCTGTAGAATCCACGGCGGTAACACCATATTCAAAGGGGCTTTCCAATGCGGCATAGATCCAGTCGCCATCATCGGACATTTTCATATCTCGGTTGGCCACTTCGCGGCCATCATCTTCGGCACCACCCCAGAACAGGGTGTCAATTTTTAGCTGCTCATGGAGAATGGACTTCGCAAAATGTACGCGCACAAAGTCGGCACGACCATCCAAATCCTGGTCCTGGATTTCTGCAGAAACCGCAGGAATGAACTCATAGAACACCACGATGGAATCTCGGCTATCCAAGGCGGATTTGTCCTTCCCGATCTGCATACGGATGACTGCACGGTTGGCGTCGGCTTCCAAATCCATCGCGGCATCCAGCACATCGTCCTTTTGGTCTTCGGGGCTAGTCACAAACCTGAAGGAGCCTCGGCCCTCGAACTCGCCCGAATAAACGTCTGTCTCGAAGGCGGGCACCCACAAGGTATCACCCAAGTCCGTAAACAGGGCAACCATGATGGTATCAGCCTTGTCGTTGGAGGGGCTTGCCGTATTCAGGCTGAAGGCAAAATCCCATTCCGTCGTTTCTACGGAATCGATATCCCTGACAAGGTCCTCTTCAAGGAACACGTATTCCACTTTGATAAAGTTCGCAGTTACGGAGCAGTCATCTCCGGCTCTTACCGTAGTAGACAAAGATGCTGGATCTTCGACAATACATTTTTTCGAAGTCGAGATCCACTTTTCAAAGACATAGCCCGTATCTTCAACAGCGTGCAGGTTAATTTTTGTGTCTATGTCTACTGTTCTGCTTCCAGGAGATTTAACGTAGCCACCCGTACTGCTAGCAATTGTCACATTTTGGGTCTTGACAAAATTTGCAGTTACTTTACAATCATCAGATACCTTTACAGATGTCGACATATTGGTTGCTTTGGATATCACGCAAGACTTACTGGAGGATGTCCATTTGTCAAAGCGGTAGCCAGAATTGAGCGTGGTCGAAATCGGATTACGTGAGTCTTTGTCGACTGTTTGAGAATCATCCGGAGAAACTGTTCCGCCAGCGTCTATATTTGCAGCAACAGAGAAGATGTATGTTTTTACAAAGTTTGCTTTCACGCTGCAATCATCAGATACCTTTACAAAGGTTGATTCTTCCGTCGTATCGGATATAACGCATGACGCACTATTAGAAGTCCACTTGTCAAAGCGGTAGCCGGAATCGGGTGTAGCTGTTACTTGAAGACTTGCCCCCGAATCGACAGGCATATTTGTTGACGGAGAGGTGACCCCTCCCGTGCCGGCATATACCTCTATGTACTGGAGCTTGACGAAATTAGCCGTTATGTTGCAATCGGCAGAAACACTTACAGTCGTCGAAGCACTAGCTGTGTTTGCAATGACGCAAGACTCACTGGAAGAGGTCCATTTGTCGAAGCGGTAGCTGGATTCGGGGGTAGCGGTTATAGTATTGTCAGAGCCGTAATCTACAGTTTTTGTTCCTGCAGAAGATACACTCCCACCCGTACTGGTGGATACCGTCAACTGTTGTGTTTTGACGAAATTTGCCGTTATGTTACAATTGTCAGACACCTTTAAAGAAGTCGATGCGCTGGCCATGTCGGCTATGACACAAGATGTGCTAGAAGAAGTCCACTTATCAAAGCGATAGCCAGAGCTGGGTGTGGCCGTAATCGATTTCGAAGAGCCCTTGTCAACGGTCAGGTAACCATAGGGAGAAGTACTTCCGGCTTCCGGTATGTTCGCAGCGATGGCAAAGGTGTTTCTTTCCACAAAGCTTGCCGTTACAGTGCAGGCGCCATTGACTGTCACTTTCGTATCTGAGGATGTCGGATTTGCGACAGTACAGCTGGTACTAGAGGAAGTCCATTTGTCAAAGCGGTAGCCGTATTGACTAATGGATGCCGAAATGTCAACCTTTGCCCCCGCATCTACGGTTTTAGACGTGAAGTTTGTCGTTCCGCCTGTTCCTGCAGAAAGCTTCAAAGTGTAAGTACGCACGAAATTAGCCTTTACCGTGCAGTCGCCATTGACCTTTACCGAAGTAGACGATGCGGAAGCATCGCTCAAAGTACAGCTACTGCTGCCAGATACAAAACTCCAGCCCGTAAAACGATACGAAGAGTTTGGAGTAGCCGTTATGGTCCATGTTCCTCCATAATCAACTATTTTACTTGTGGGGCTTACCGATCCTCCTGTACCCGCGGTAACCGTAAGTATCCTAGTTTGTTTAAAAGTAGCCTTAATCGTGCAGTCGCCATTAATCGTTATGGTTGTACTCTTTGATTTTTTATCGGCAATTGAACAGTTTCCACTACCCGATGAGAAGGTCCAATTTACGAACCTGTAAGAATTGTTGGGGGTTGCAGAGATGTTAACTTTAGAACCGGCATCAACCTTCTTACTCGTTGGACTTACCGAGCCTCCGGTACCCGCGGTAACCGTAAGTGTTCCAGTCTGTACAAAGTTCGCCTTGATCGTGCAGTCGCCATTAATCGTTACGGATGTACTTTTTGAATTTTTATCAGCAATTGAACAGTTTCCACTACCCGATGAGAAGGTCCAATTTTCGAATCTATAAGAATTGTTGGGGGTTGCAGAAATGTTAACTTTAGAACCTACATCAACCTTTTTGCTCGTAGGGCTTACCGATCCACCTGTACTAGCTTTAACAGTAAGTACTCCAGTCCGCATAAAATTGGCCTTGACAGTGCAATGGTTTTCATACGGTACGGATATGGATGTACTTTCTGAATTTTTATCTTCAATTGAACATTTTTCACCACCCGATGTAACGGTCCAATTTACGAATCTGTAAGATTTGTCGGGAGTTGCAGTGATTTTAACATAATATCCATAAAAAAAATAACTATCACCATAGGAGTAATATCCTGCTGTTCCGTGACCTCTTACTCCGTTGGTGCTTTCGCGATAGCCGGAAAACTCGCAATCCTTTTCTAAGTCTTCTTCTCCAACAACAGAACCTCCTGTACCAGCTTGTAGTGTAATGTTCGTAAACACCCTATTTACCTTGACTACACATCCCTCCCCCTTGAGTTTCAAAGTTGTCGACTCCTTACTCGCATCCGTAAAAGAACAATCCCCGGACACGACTGTCCAGCCGGTAAACTTATGACGCCCCATTGTATAGGATTCCAAGGACGTCTGGGAATCATTTGACTCCATTGCCGTACAGGATTTGTCTGAATAAACAGGATGTGTGGAAGATTCAGAATAACAGGTAAATCCAGAACGCATATACCCGTTTTCCGAAAAAACATCACCACCACAAGATTGTAAAACGTCGAACTTGTATTTATATTCCGCAGCCAACGAAACTGTGCTGCTCAGCAGCAAAAAAATAATGATAACCTTTGTAAGTAACAATTTTCTCATACTCGCCCCCAAATTTAGAATTAAACCCAGTCAAGTCAAGCTGTTCTGCTTTGCGTTAAAGGACTTTCTTTTAAGATGCAAAACATACGCCATTACAGCCAATATAATTGCGAATGGTCCCATGATTATTAATCCAGGGCCAATAATGTTGCCGCCAAACAAGCTCAGAATGAAGCTTACAATACCACCTATAATGAAAAACGGCAGAAATGGAATAAATAGAATCCAGAATGCTTTTTCGCTACTAGAGGCGGAAAAAAGATAATTGTAGCTGCTGATGCAACAAAGTGAAGAGACTACTATTGCTACAGATAAAAGAACTAGGAATACCAGAATGTCGTCTCCGGTAGAATGGGTTGGCTCACCAAACAAAAACGGGAAAAGTAATAGAAAGGGTATAGATACGGATACAATGGAGGCTATCTTGAAACCTTTGGCAGCTTTTTGAAGTTTGACAAACAAATTCGTGTCTTGTTGTTGTTCAAAAGCATGTCTTTCTTTTTTAGTTACCAGCTTTGCAAATACAACTGTAATGATAGGCAAGACAAAAACGAAAGGTAAGGCAAGTATTACAAGTTCCATGGGGCTCCTCCTTAAAAAAAGATAGAATTTATTTGTTGTTTTTCGCAACAACGAAAAAGACTTTGGACGTAAGCAATTACCCCCTCTTTGAAGTTAAATTAAGAAAAGCTCGATATTGGAGGGTAAATGAAAGTTGTATCAGCAGCAGTTTTGTCGATGATGGGAGCATTGGCTTATGCCGGCCCCATTACCACCGTCCCATGGGATGGCCATCCCGGTGCAGTTTCGTTCACGTTCGATGACTGCGAAATTTCGCAGTTGAACAACCTCGGGGAATATTTCGAAAAGAACCAGGACATCAAGGTGACGTTCTTCTTGACGGGCGGCATGAATGCCGGAAACCAGTCAAAGTACTTCCCGATGGTCGAAAAAGGCCACGAAATCGGCAACCATTCCAAGACACACGCTGACCTGACCAATTCCAACAACCTGAAGGGCGAAATCACCGATTACAAGTACGACTTGGAACAAAGAAGCGGTGCCGAAGTCGTTGCATTCGCGACGCCTTACTGCTATTACAACGACGCCGTAGAAGCCGAAATCGCGAAGGCCCACATTGTCAACCGCAACTGCCAAGGTGCTACCAAGTACAAGTGGGACGAAGAACCCGTCTGGGAACGCATCAGTTCGGACTGCTATCAGGGCAATACGCAGCAGTCCAAGGGCAACATGAGCGAAGCCAAGCAAAAGAACGCCTGGACAGTGCAGCTGAACCATGGCGTGGACGGCCCAGGCTTTGGTTACGGCATTACCCCCTCCGACATGATTTCTATTATGGACGAAGCCAAGGCGCAGGGTTTGTGGCGCGCCCCGATGGGACGCGTGGCCGCTTACTACCGCGCACACTTCGTGATTGACAAGGCGACCTCGACAAACATTGACGGCGGTTTCAAGGTCACTTGGACATCGCCGCACTCGGCCATGCCCAAGAGCGTACCCCTCCGCGTAAAGATCGAAGGAGCCGACGGCAAGACCGTAAAGCAGAAGGGCAAGGAAATCCAGGCTGAATCCGATGGTTCCTACGTCATTGAATTCATGGATTTGGAATTGGAAGTGGTTGGCGCCGCTCCGGAATCTAGCAGCAGCGAAGTTCCAGAATCCAGCAGTTCCGAAGAACCCCCGACAAGCTCCACCACCACTATTGCCCAGAATTTCCAGTGGGCAAGCCATGATCCGACAACCTTTGCCGTATTCTCCGCTACGGGTGTGTTAGTGAAGACCTTCACGGCCACCGTGCAGTCCGCGGAAGGATCCTTCAGGATACTGCAAATTCCGCACGGTACTTACTACCTGAAGGATTTAAGGTCCAGCTATATCAAGAAAGTCGTGAAGTAAGTGTAATCGTGGAGATTAATCCCGAATAACGATCAAGCTACCGGACATTCACTCGGTGAACGGTAGCCCCGACTCTCACGACGTACGAACCCAAACGCAAGTTCTGCACGACAGTCTCGGTTCCTGCAATAGCGCCTTGACGCACGATACGGCCCTGCAAATCCATAATCGCATACGTTTTCGCAGAAGCGCCTACAGCAACGATGGTAAGCGTCGAACGAGAGCTGTTGCGGACTGTAAAGTCCGAAGCGATTTTTGCAGCACGCACAGCAGGTTTTACGGAAGGACCTACCTTAGGCGATGCAACCAGATTCATGTTCGTTAAGACATGCAAGTTACTCATTCGCGTACGGCGGTCGCAGAGGAACATATCGAAATCGTAGTTCTTCCCAGCGACAAGCTTTCCCGAAACGCCTTCAAATTCGTCCAGATTCAGGTATCCAGGAGCAGGCAAGTGGAGGCCGCCCAAATCAATTGCCAGTTTGTTGTCGATATACACCCACATATCATCATCCGCGCGAACCGCAAGGAATGCCCCCGGTCGATAAGTAAACTGCGAATGAGCCTCTAGGCAGAAATGCTGGTTAACATCGTTTACGACGCGATCCTCCCACGAAAGAACATCATAGACATTGGGGTGGTCCCCATCAGCAAACTCGCCCGCTGCAACCGGATACAAATCAATATACGGAACTCCCGTCTTAGGCTCTATCGCCGACCAATCAACAACCTCGCCAAACATCTGTTTCGCCGTGTCGGAAATGAAGTTGATCTCAGGCGTGCCGCTACCCATGCCATACCTGACGCCGCCATGCCCCATTCTCAAAGTAGCAGCTGTTGCACACGTTCCCGTACACGTCTCTTTTTCGACAGAATCGGCAAGGTCGTCCAAAGGAGTGAATGCCTGCGAAGGATACATGAATTTGTAGCTGTCAAATTCCCACAATCCGCTTTCGGTCATATAGAAATACACGCCACGCGAATCACCTTTATGAACGACATTCACACCCGAAGTTTCCTTGAACATCGCGTCGAACGCCTCTGTACTTACGAAGCAGCCGCTTGCTGTATCATAGGTCGGCTTTTTCGTCACCGAGTCAAGCAAATCAGCAACGATTCCGGGAGTCAATCCAATGCAAGGAACCGTATTCGCGGCACCCTCACCAGGATAGTTGTACTTGGCGGTCGTAGAATAGCACGTATTAGAAGCTACGTACGGGTAATCATCGCAGGTAAAGGCTCCATGCAAGTGAGCATCCGTATCGTAGAACGTTACCGGCAAGAAATAGCGGCAAGTGCCTTGAGCATCTAAATCAGATGCTGCTAAAACGTCGCCACCAGCCGGATTCATTTTAGGGTCAGCAAAGAAGAAAAGCGTGTCTTTTTCGTAGGCATCAAATGCCACATCCAACGGAATCGGAACCAGAGAGTCCCCCAACCCTTTTGCACCGATAGCTTCTTTTAGGGAACTGTCATCTTTCTTGAAGATGATGAAATCGCTCGGGGCATTTCCGTCAACCCACGCCGTATAGAACCAGCCGCACCTATCATCAGCGGGCCTGAGCGGCCTGCCACTCGCAAACTTTCCGTCACCCGACCACATGGGAGGAGTAATCCACCAATCCTCATCATCGGGCGGCAACACATAGAGATACTTGATTTTCGGCCGTGTCGAAGAAACCAAGGTTTTGCCCGGCTGCGTAGGGTCTTCAAGAACGAACACACTGTTGCCAGCCCCCGGGCACTTGATATCCATTTTCCCGTCAAGGAAAATGAAACCCTTAGGCACGGAGCGGTCCCATTCCGTCTGGAGGACATACCTCATCGGAGCATACAGACGATCCACCAAGGCAAAAGTCGAATCCTTTAAACTACTCTCCGATTGAGCCAAATCCGCTTTAAAATAGCCCGTCGCGGCATCGTAGCGAGAAACAGCTTCGACTCCCGTGTCAGTCGTCAAGACATAGAAGTGTCCTAACCAATTTTCAGGAATTTTGAAATAGAGCGTACCTTCACATGTCGCAAAGGTATTTTGCACACCCAATACAGCCAACGCCGCAAACAGAATTTTAGACAGTTTCATATAAAGTCCTCCTTCTTTGTTTGTTCTTAATATAAAAAAAGTTTACTTTCCGGTCAAGTTTGCTGTTTTAGACCCCTGAAAAAGATGTATATTTATGTACAACTTAAAAAGCGCATTCATGATCCCAAGTAAGAGTGTTTAATGAAAAAGTCTGTCTTTATCTTTGCTGCGATTGCAACCTTGCTCCTTGCCGGTTGTGCGGCGGCCATACACATCGTTTTAGACGATCAAGATGTTTCCATCGAAGCCGATGACAATGGCAAATACGACTTCTATGTAGACGGCAAGCTTGAATGCCGCAATACGGATCGATGCGACTTCTGGCACAATACGCATTCGCGTTGCCAAAAGACAATCGAAGCAAAACGCGGCGAAATCGTTCTGGGCACGCTGCAATACGGCTACTGGGAAGAACCGTCGTTTATCGTCAAGATGTTGATTAACGACAAAACCGATAGAAACAAGTGCCCCGAAGGCCTTTTCGGAGCCCGTGCTATCGTAGAAATCGACAAAATCCTCAAGAAACAAGTAGACGACAAAGAAAGGAAAGAGCGCCTTGAAAGAGCAGCGACTTTGTGGAATACATCCCCGCTCAGTTCAAGTTCCGCAGAATAAGCCACAAATCGGCTTAGAAGTCGAAGAAAATCGTTCCCAACACCCAAAAATCAAGTATATTACAAGTAATTACTCGAGGTGTATATGGGAGCAAAGTTCTTATCCGCAAAGTATTTTTTTGCAATGGGGATTGCCTTGGCGGCGGCACAGGCTTTCGGGGCGGTTTATTACGTAGCAACTGACGGTAGCGACAGTGCGACGGGTACAAAGGACAAGCCGTTTGCGACGCTGAACAAGGCGAATACGGTGGTGCAGCCGGGCGATACGGTGTGGGTGCGCGGCGGCGTTTACGACTTGAACGATACGGTGTTTTTTGCGCGCTATAAGATGACGGCGGGCATTTTGCTGACGGCCAGCGGCGAGAGCGACGACAAGCGCATTCATTACCTGGCGTACCCGGGCGAGCGGCCGATTTTTGATGGCGCGAACTTACCTGTGGGCGAGGGCGAGGAGCATAGCGATGGCACGCCTGCGGGCGCGATGTACACGTCGCCTATTGTGATTTCGGCGAAGTTCCTGCATTTGAAGGGGTTTGAGGTTCGCAATACGCCCATGAAGCATAATTCGAATTCGGGCGTGTTTCTGTATGCGAGCAAGCACATTTTTCTAGAAGAGATGGATAGCCACCACAATGCGGGGCCGGGATTCTTTGCGAACGACGGTGCTGCAGATGGCGGCGGGCACTTGTTTTTGAATTGCGATGCCCACGACAATTACGACCCTACGGGTTGGCAGGGCGATGGCGAAAATGCGGACGGTTTCGGTGCGCATTACCAGAAGCCGGGCGAGGGCGATACCACCAAGTTTATCGGGTGTCGTGCCTGGTGGAACAGTGATGACGGCTTTGATTTTATCAACCAGGAATTCCCGGTGGTTCTGGAGAACTGCTACGCCATGGGAAACGGCTACAGCGATTACGGGCGCGGGAACCCGAAAAATGGAAACGGTTATGGCATCAAGATGGGCCAGAGCACGTATGGCACCGGACATCATACCATTAAGTATTGCGTCGCTTGGAATAATAAATCTTCGGGCTTTTACGCGAACTACACCAATGCCGGCAGCAAGTGGTTCAACAACACGGCCTACATGAACAAGGATCGTTCTTTTAGCATGGCATCGACACTCTACGCCGAAGACGGCAAAACTCGCCTTGCCGAGGTGGCCCCGCTTACGGGCGACAACGCGCATGTTATGAAGAATAATATCGCCTTTCCGAATAAACTATCGC
>Ga0310696_10009665_pt1 | contig 11136 bp, 9 predicted proteins | sample AusTroGonzalo_MG_4_FD_203885 | JGI IMG/M metagenome (GOLD analysis project Ga0310696, IMG submission 203885) | Bovine rumen microbial communities from tropical cattle in Woodstock, Queensland, Australia - Gonzalo_02 (v2) (version 2) | ecosystem: Host-associated > Mammals > Digestive system >...
CAACAAAAGACAGACCATGACTGGGCCTGCCTCGTCCTAGGCTCCTCCTACCCTGCTCCATGGAGCAGCCATCATTGAGGCATCATTGAGGCAACTACGAGCCAACTACGAGCCAACTACGAGCTAACACCCCATCAATTTGCGTAGGCTTTTTCGCCGATGGTCTCCTGGGAGCCGATAGTCATCTGACGGAGGTCGTAATAGGAACCGTTGTAGATATTGAAGTCTACGTTGCCCTTGATGCCTGGCAGACGGCCTGCATCGGTGTGCTGCCAGAACTTCCACGGGCCCTTATACTCGAGGGAGTCCACATAGTAGTGGGCTATCCAGTAGGGATACTGGTTGAAGACGGAATCGCTCAGATAACGCGTCTTGAATTTAAAATAGGTGTAGATAATAGGCTTCACCTGATAGTGTTTTTCCACAATGTCGAGCCACTGCAGCACGCTGGCCTTGAACTCGTCGTCGGTCTGGTTTTTGGGTTTATGCTCCACGTCGAGCACAGGCGGCAGGTCGCCGTTCTCCAGTTTTGCCACCTTCAGGAAGTTATAGGCTTGTTCCTCGGCCGGGGAGTGTACACTATAAAAATGGTACGCGCCGCGCGTGAAGCCGTTCTCACGAGCCTGGTAGAAGTTCTCGCGGAAGTTCTCGTCGGTCTGGGTGGCCCCCTCGGTAGCCTTGATCATGATGAAGCGGATGGGGCACTTGTCGATCATGCCCTCGTCCTTCAACTTGTCCCAGTCGATACGGCCCTGATGGTGGGAGATGTCGATACCGTGAATCTCATAGCCTTCAGGGTAAGAGACATCGCCGTAGAGGGCGCGCCAGCGGAAACCGAAGGGTGAGACGAAGAAATAATAGAAGAACCAGATATAGCCCGCAACAATGGCGACACCGCCAATCCACCAGCCCCACGAGGGGACTTTCTGTAAAAGCCGTATCACGACACCAGGTCGTTTCTTCCGACCTGGGCCGTGATACGTATGGGTTGTGCCGATGCCTTTTCGGCGGACTACACGTCGTTTAGACATTATTTGGCTTGCTCAAGGGCGAGGGTACGTGTAGGCTGGTCGCAGACCTCTGTGGGACCCCAGTACTGGATAGGACCAGGATAGACGTAAGCGGTCTTGCGGGCCCACTCGTCGCGATGGGCAGCGAACTCCTTGAAGGGAGCGCCGTCGAGTTCTACGAGGGCCTTGCGGATCACTGGCTTCATCTCACCGGCACGCTTCTCCATGTTCATCATCATCGTGATGGGCACACCACCTGCAATCCACTGGTCGGCAGGAGCGGTGGTATTCTTCACGATAGCCATGTAACCGGTCTTGCCGTTGGCGATGAGTTGGGCGGCAGAGGTACCGAGGGCATAGCAGTAGTCGGCGTCGAAGTTAGAAGGAGCAGCGCAGCGTCCCTCATAGCCGAAGAAGTGGTGCTGTGTACCGAACTTGCCCACAAACTTGCCTTCCTTCTTCATCTGCTCAAGTTTCTTGCCTACCATCTCTGACAGCAGTTTCTCGGTCTCGATGAGTGACACCTGTACGTTGCCGTGAGGATCACGGTCGAGGGCCAACTGGCGGGCAACACCAACAGGCAGGCTGTTGAATACAGCGAGGTTCTCCGGAGTCAGATGACTCTTGGCAAAGTCAACCTGCTCGTCGCGGCTGATTTCCTTAGCCTCAGGCAGAGCAAGCACGTCGTTCAACTGGGCAATCAGTTTCTTGATGGCGGGGATGAACTCAATGACACCCTCAGGGATGACGACAGTACCGAAATTATTACCGTCCTCTGCACGTGCTGCCACAGCGTTGGCAATGTAAGTCACGATATCGTCAAGGCTCATACCCTTGGCCTCAACCTCCTCAGACACAAGACAGATATTGGGCTGAGTCTGCAGGGCACACTCCAGGGCGATATGAGAAGCCGAACGGCCCATCACCTTGATGAAGTGCCAGTACTTGCGGGCAGAGTTACAGTCGCGCTCGATGTTACCAATCAGTTCAGAATAGGTCTTACAAGCGGTGTCGAAACCAAATGAGGTCTCAATCTGAGAGTTCTTCAGGTCGCCATCGATGGTCTTAGGACAACCGATCACCTGTACGCCATAGTTCTTGGCAGCATAGTACTCAGCCAGCACACAGGCGTTGGTGTTTGAGTCGTCACCACCGATGATGACGATGGCCTTGATGTCGAGTTCGCGGATGATCTCAAGACCTTTCTCGAACTGATCCACCTTCTCCAGTTTGGTACGACCGGAACCGATCATATCGAAACCACCGGTGTTACGATACTCGTCGATGATCTCCGAAGTCAGTTCCATATAGTTGTGATCCACCAGACCGCCAGGGCCGAGGATGAAACCATAGAGACGGTTCTCGGGGTTCAGTTTCTTGATCTGGTCGAAGAGACCGGTGATGACGTTGTGACCGCCAGGAGCCTGACCGCCGGAGAGGATGATACCAACGTTCATCTTCTTGGTGTTGGCCTCGGTAGCGGGCTCGAACTCCACGATAGGCATACCGTAGGTGTTGGGGAACAACTTCTTGATTTCTTCCTGGTCGCCTACGCTCTGTGTGGGCTGACCCTCCTTGATTTTCACAGCACCCTGAAGAGCCTTCGGCAACTTAGGCTGATAAGAGGCTCTTGCAATCTGCAATGCACTTTTTTCCATAATCTGTTTTTCTTTAAATTTGTGACACTTATTTGAATTTTGCCCGCAAAATTAGTCATTTTCCCTCAAAAATAAGACAAAAAACATACTAAAATCACCTTTTTAATATTTTTTTGTGATGCAATCCTTTGATTATAAAAAAATTTTTTCTATCTTTGCTTACTCAATATAGCAAATTATTAAGATGTAAATTAACCAAAGATTAAAAAGGAGGAACAATTTTATGGCAAACAAGAGATCGCTGAAAAAGGCTATTCATCTGATCTGTGAAGATCTTTTCGCTGAGGCAATCGCATTATCACTCTATGGCACAGAAGCCCAGCAGCAGAGTGCAAACGCCCTACTCTTCTCCATCGTAAAACTGGAGGATGAGTATATCTGCCGCGTCTCCCACCCGGAGCCAGGCATGAAAGCCAGCGACTACTTCAAGGACCTGCGGGAGAAGTGTAGTGCACAAGTCAACGATATCATTGACCAAATGAACGGATAAGATGTTGAAGGCATTCTGTAAATGGCTCTTATATAAAAAAGGGGGATGGACGCTGAATATCACGGAAGACCATCCCGATAAATTCATCATCTGTCTGGCACCCCATACCAGCAACTGGGACTTTATTCTCGGACTCCTCTACAGCCGGGCTGAGGGCATGGAGTGTAACTTCATGATGAAAAAGGAATGGTTCTTCTGGCCGTTAGGACCGATCTTCAAGAAATTAGGAGGCATCCCCGTCTACCGTCAGAAGCATACCAGCATGACAGATGCCATTGCAGAAAGTGCCAAGGCATCAAAGATTTACCACCTCTGCATCACACCGGAAGGCACCCGTAGTCCAAATCCCGACTGGAAGAAAGGCTTTTATTTCATCGCCCTCAAAGCAGGATTACCCATCCTGCTTTATGGCATTGATTATGAGAAGCGCCTCATTCAGTGTACCAAGACCATCATCCCCTCTGGGGACTTAGAAAACGACATGCGCAACATCAAACTCTATTTCAAGGACTTCCGTGGGAAGATCCCGAATAATTTTACAATAGGAAATGTATAATAAGGTGAAGAAACAGACTGGTTACCCGATATGGTGGGTGAAGATGCTACTTATACTCTTCACGCTTCAGGTTTCACCCTTCGCCTATTCCACCTCGCCAGCACAAAAGAGGAAGACAAAGAAAAAAGTACAGAAGGTACAAAAGGCAAAAAAGCCCCAGCCGAGTCCGCTGGAAAGGTCGCTGACCACTTATTTTTCCAACTATACAGTCAGCGGACAACAAATCCGCAACACTATCAGGTTCGAGAAGGTTGTCATCAACGACACACTCCATACGGTGAAGGTCGTTGCCAATGCTGCATTCAGCGAACAGATGTTCACCCCTGAGACGGTCACCAACACATACGTTGACATCAGGGACCTGCTACCCGACTCGCTCCAGTCGTGGCCCCTGCGCATCGAGACAGGCGGCTGGGACATCCGTGACCTCGTGGCCAACTACCGCAGGGAACAGGTTGACCCCACCCGTACCTGGGGTAACATCGACTATCAGGGAAAGCCCTGGGTGGCCAATGCCTCCCTGCCCTATACCATCAGCAAGGGACTGCAGAACCGTCATCTCTGCGTCTGGGCCAGTCACGGCATCTACTATAACATCTCCAAGAACGAATGGCAGTGGCAGCGCCCGCCCCTCTTCGGCACCAGCGAGGACCTATTTACGCAGACCATCGTCATCCCCTATCTGATTCCCATGCTGGAGAAGGCTGGCGCCGTGGTGTTCACACCCCGTGAGCGCGACTGGCAGAAGAACGAGGTCATCGTCGATAACGACAGCATTGCCACAGGTTATGCCGAACAGTCCGGCTCATGGCAGGATGCGCCACAGCCCGGATTCGCCCTTCATCAAGGCAACTACGTGGATCATGAGAATCCCTTTGAGGCAGGTACCGTCCGCATGGCAGCGACCACGACACAGGCCGCTCGCCAAAGTCTGATCACCTACCAGCCTACCATCCCGGAGGCAGGACGCTATGCCGTCTACGTCAGTTATCAGACTGTGGAAGGCAGCATCGATGATGCCCGTTATACTGTCTGGCATCAGGGCGTGGCTACGGAGTTCCACGTCAACCAGCAGATGGGTGGCTCCACATGGGTCTACTTGGGTACCTTCGATTTCGACGAGGGCTGTAATGAACAGAATCGTGTAACGCTCTCCAACCTCAGTGCCTCCAAGGGTATTGTCACAGCCGATGCCGTACGCTTCGGAGGTGGTATGGGCAATATCGAGCGTGGTGGGAAACTCAGTGGGATGCCCCGTTGCCTGGAGGGCTCCAGATACTTTGCACAATGGGCAGGCATGCCCTATGAGGTCTATAGCACCAAAGACGGACAGGACGACTATGGCGACGACATCAATGCCCGTTCCTGGATGACCAACCTGCTCTCCGGCGGTTCGTGCTATCTGCCGGACACCACAGGTCGCAAGGTGCCTATCGAACTGTCATTGGCCGTACACAGCGACGCTGGCTACACCAGAGACGGCAAGAGCAACACTGGTACGCTCAGTATCTGTATGACCACCTTCCGTGACTCCACCCTCAATGCCGGTTTCACCCGACTGGCCTCCCGTGACTTCGCTGACGAACTGCTGTCCAGCCTGCCACGTGACATCTACAAGAAATACGGCCAGTGGCATACTAGGGAACTCTACGACCGCAACTATTCCGAGTGCCGTGTGCCTGAGGTACCGAGTGCCATCATCGAGACCTTGTCGCACCAGAATTTCGCCGATATGCGTATGGCGCAGGATCCCAACTTCCGTTTCGACCTGGCCCGTTCCATCTATAAGGTCATGCTCCGCTATACGGCCCGCATGCACAATATCCCATACGTCGTACAGCCCCTCATGCCAGAGAATGTCAGTGTCACCCTCACCACACAGGGCGAGGCCCTCATCAACTGGTTTGCGGTGGAGGATCCATTAGAACCGTCAGCCAACCCCACCTCATATATCCTATACACAGCCAAGGGCAACGGCGGCTTCGACAATGGACAGTGGCTCAACTCGCCTGTCACATCGGCCACCGTCAAGTTAGAACCTGGGGTACTCTATTCTTTCCGTGTGGCGGCTGTCAACGACGGCGGAGAGAGTTTCCCCAGCGAGGTAGTGTCGGCCCTCTACAACCCGGCAGCCAAGAAAAAGGTACTGATTGTCAACGGGTTCCACAGATTGGCATCACCAGAGGTTGAAGACGGACTGGCAAGTCAGGGATTCCGTCTTGAGGAAGACCTGGGCGTCAGTTACGGACTGACAGCCGGTTGGCGCGGATTCCAGAAAAACTTCGACCGTTCGAAGATGGGCAGGGAAGGTCCCAATGGCCTGGGATTCACCAACGACTCACTGGCAGGTCATTTCTTCGGAGGCAATGACTTCAACTATATCCGCACCCATGCGCAGGCCATTGCCGCTGCCAACCGCTACAGCATTGCCAGTTGTTCGTCGGGAGCCCTCGAGAACGGTCCCGTCCCCACAGCCGACTATGCCCTGATCGACTTGATCCTCGGACTGGAACGCAACGACGGCTACTCACTGGGCCAGTACAAGACTTTTTCACCGGGACTCCAGAACCGTCTGCGTACCTTCACCTCACAGGGCGGTGCACTATTGGTCAGCGGCAGTTACATCGGGCGTGACATGCTCCAGCAACAGGATCGTCAGTTCCTGTACCAGATACTGAAATGCCAGTACGGCGGCACCAATGCCGACTCGCTGCAGAGCGACACCATTCAGGGGTTAGGCCTCACCTTCACCTTCCACCGGCAGCCGACCCATCTGCATTACGCGGCGCAGCATCCTGACAACCTGCTCCCTGTTGATCCCGCCTTCGCCGCCATGAAATACGGCGACAACCAGGCGGCCTGCGTGGCCTACAGCGGCTACGACTACCGCGTGCTCACCATGGGATTCCCCTTCGAGTGCATCCGCGAGGAACAGCGGCGCGAGGCTATCATGCGAGGCATCTTAAATTTCCTATTACAATAAAACATTCACTAAAATCTATTCGAATATGAAGATTCAAGCAAACTCATCAGGAACCAGAAGTATCGAAGTCAAGGAACAGCATCTCGAAACCATCGAGAAGTACCAACTCTTCCGCGACCTAATCGACTCCAACGGCTATGTCGACGAACAAGTACTCGACAAGTTGAAACTCAATGTCCGTTCCCTGCTCGAAGGACAGGCCGGACTCGACAAGACTCTCCTCGACCTCTGTCTCGACGTGATCTATCATCCCAACATGAAGGCATTCGGTCTGCAACAACTCGTGCTCCAGTATATCAACTGGAAGGACCAGGGTAACGAGAACCTCGGCATGACCACCCGTGCCTTCCAAGGAACCCCATTTAACTGATTAATTGATAATTGGCAATTGATAATTATAGGCTGACGGATTTTCTGCCAACGACGAAGAAGGAGTTGGAACTGCGGGGATGGGATGAAGTAGATGTCATCCTGTTCTCGGCTGATGCCTATGTCGACCATCCTTCATTTGGGGCAGCCGTCATCGGACGCACCCTTGAGGCAGCAGGCTATCGCGTGGCCATCGTGCCACAGCCCGACTGGCACGGCGACTTCCGCGACTTCAAGAAACTCGGGCGGCCCCGTCTCTTCTTCGGTATCTCCCCAGGATGTATGGACTCGATGGTCAACAAATACACCGCCAATCGCCGCCTGCGTTCCGAAGATGCCTACAGTCCTGACGGACGCCACGACATGCGGCCGGAATACCCCACCATCGTCTACACCAAAATCCTGAAGCAACTCTTTCCCGATGTGCCCGTAGTGTTGGGTGGCATTGAGGCCTCCATGCGCCGACTCACCCACTATGACTACTGGCAGGACTGTCTCCGGAAGTGTATCCTCTGCGACTCCGGGGCCGACATGATCACCTATGGTATGGGCGAGAAGGGCACCCTCGAACTGGCTCTCCGACTGAAAGAGGGAGCACGTATTCAGGATATCCGCGATATACCGCAGACCGTATTTCTCTCCCGTAAGGAAAATATCCCTGGCGGCATCCGTGAAGACGATATCGTGTTGCACAGCCATGAGGAATGCCTGAAGAACAAACGTGCCCAAGCCGAGAACTACCGCCACATCGAACAGCAGTCGAACATGATACACGCCAGTCGTCTGCTGCAAGGTGTCGACGGACGTTTCGTCGTTGTCAATCCCCCCTACCCGCCGATGACCACCGAGGAACTCGATGCCTCCTTCGACCTGCCCTACACACGCCAGCCGCACCCCAAGTACAAAGGCAAGCGCATCCCCGCCTTCGAGATGATCAAGTTCTCCGTCAACATCCATCGTGGCTGTTTTGGCGGTTGTGCCTTCTGCACCATCTCCGCCCATCAGGGCAAGTTCATCACCTGCCGCTCCAAGGAGAGCATTCTGAAAGAGGTGAAACAGGTCATGCAGATGCCCGACTTCAAAGGCTATCTCTCCGACCTCGGAGGTCCCTCCGCCAATATGTATGGCATGGGTGGACGCGACAAGAGCATCTGCGAGAAATGTAAGCGACCCAGTTGCATCCACCCGCAGATCTGTCCGAACCTCGACACCAACCACAGTAAGTTGCTCGACATCTACCACGCCGTTGATGCCCTACCCGGCATCAAGAAGAGTTTCATCGGCAGCGGTGTACGCTACGACCTGCTGCTCCACCGCAGCAAGGATGAGGCCGCCAATAAGGCCGCCCAACAATACACTCGAGAACTCATCTGCCGCCACGTGAGCGGACGCCTGAAGGTGGCCCCAGAGCACACCAGCGACCGGGTATTGAAACTGATGCGCAAGCCCTCGTTCCAGCAGTTCTATGAGTTCAAGCGCATCTTCGACCGTATCAACCGCGAGGAGCGCCTGAACCAGCAACTCATACCCTATTTCATCTCGTCACACCCGGGTTGTCAGGAGGCAGACATGGCTGAACTCGCCGTGCTGACCAAGCAACTTGATTTCCATCTGGAACAGGTGCAGGACTTCACCCCTACCCCCATGACCATTGCCACCGAAACGTGGTACACTGGCTTTGACCCCTACACCCTTGAACCCGTCTTCTCAGCCAAGAGTCAGCGTGAAAAACTCGCCCAGCGCCAGTATTTCTTCTGGTACAAGCCCGAAGAGCGTCGCCACATAGAACAGAGTCTCCGTCGCATCGGACGCCCCGACCTGATTAAAAAACTCTACCGCAAGTAAGATTTACGGTTTGAAATTTGGTCATTTCCTAAAAAATGCCTACCTTTGCACCCGCAAATCAAAAATGCAAGGTCGGTTCCGTAGCTCAGCTGGATAGAGCAACTGCCTTCTAAGCAGTAGGCCTCGGGTTCGAATCCCGACGGAATCACAATCCTGTGATAAATATCTTTTCCTTGGTAATTCACTCGATATTTCGTAATTTTACAAACGAAAACCAAGCGACGACACGATGAAGACAAACATTCATGAAGAAAACGGCCAATTGATAGCCATCTTAGAGGGACGGCTTGATACATCTGTATCCGAGGAGGTAGAAGAGAAGATGAGGCCACTGCACGACTGTACAGACAAGGATATCGTCATCGACTGCACGGGACTGACTTATATCTCGTCGAGCGGCCTGCGCATCTTCCTCACGATTGTGAAGAGTGCCAGGGCCAAGAAGAAGCCTGTCTATATCAAGGGGATGTCAGCCAATATCCGCAGTGTGCTGGCTATGGCGGGATTCCTCAACCTATTTGTATTTATTTAAGCAGTTATTTGTATGGAGAAAGAAGTGAAACTCGACCCGCACGGCGAGGCACTGATGGAACAGTTCCGAAAGAGGCTGCCCGAACTGGAGCAGTTGGCTAAGGATGCTTACGACCAACTAACAAGCGCACTCCACGCACAGGGCATCTATGTGACTGCCATAGAACATAGGGTGAAATCAGAAAAGTCACTGGCTGGAAAACTGGAACTGAAAGGAGCAAAATATAAGAGCATTGAAGACGTAACCGACCTGGTGGGTATACGCGTGATTACCTTCTATACCGACGAGGTGGACAAGGTGGCCGCCATTGCCAAGTGCGTCTTCGACATCGACTGGCAAGAGAGTGTCGACAAGCGCAAACACCAACTGAACACCTTCGGTTACAACTCGCTGCACTACATCTGTCGACTGCGACAGGGAGGCCTGCGCTTTGAACTGCAGATGCGCACTGCCCTGCAGCATGTGTGGTCGACCATCGAGCATGACATCGGCTACAAGGGCGAAGTGAAACTGCCCAACGAGTATAGACGCCAGTTCAGTCGACTGGCAGGTATGTTGGAACTGGCCGACGACGAGTTCAGTCGTTTGCGCACCACCGTCACCGACTACCGGAGACAGATTCAGTCGTTAGTGAAGAACGGACGGCTCGATGACGTGCAACTGTCCAGTGACTCGTTCCGTAGTTTCGTAGACCTGAACCCCTTCGACCGGCTGAACAAACGTATCGCCGCCGTGAACCAGGCTGAAATCTACCCTGTATCGCTGATGTCCTACCTGCCGCTACTCGAATCGTTCGGACTGGAAACACTCGGCGACGTACAGCGGTTCATTGAAGACAATAGCGAGGATGCCTATCTGTTAGCCCTCTCGCAACTGGCCGTCACCGACCTCGACATCCTCTCGTCGAGCACCGCCCTGCAATACCTCTGTGTGGTATATGTGCTGAAGAACGATGGCGGGCGCAAGGATGTAAAGTTCATCTACGACACCATCAACGGCAAGAACGATGCCAACGATATTCTGGCCGACATGATACTGGAGCAGGCAAAGACACTGGCGTTCATGCAGCAAGAGAGAGATAAGACTACATGAACACGAAGCGGAGGCTCTGATATAGTTGGATGCAGAAGATATAGAGTATCAGCAGAGAGGCATATCTCCGGATACCATAGGTAAGGGTTTCGAGAACATCGGCGAGCGACTGCATGCGGCCTGAGACCATGCCGAAGGCGATGCTTACCAACGTGATGCCGAAGGCGACAAAGGGAACGATGCTACGGCTGAAGGGCGACGGAAAGAGCGCACCCGATGCCGACAACAGGACGGCATGAGGCACGACTGTGAGCAGGAGGATGGCGATGATATAGGCCACCATCAGGACAAGGGCCACACGGAAGGCGGTACGGTCACGATAGGAAATCACACGCAGACGGCTCCCATGCCACAGGGAAGTCAGTCCGGAGCGCAGGAAGGAGCCGACGGCAATCATCAGCAGGATGAGCCACGCCAACAGGGGCGAGGCCATCGTCCGCGCAAAATCCCCCACAAACCAGCGCACCCCCTCGCTGGAGAGCAACGAGCGCACCCCCTCCACACCTGCCGCAGAGAGTATCCACGACAGGAGAATCAGGGCGACCTCCGCGATAAGGAGAGCGAAAAGCACCACCCCCAACTGTGACGACTTAGTCTTCAT
>Ga0310696_10009666_pt1 | contig 11136 bp, 6 predicted proteins | sample AusTroGonzalo_MG_4_FD_203885 | JGI IMG/M metagenome (GOLD analysis project Ga0310696, IMG submission 203885) | Bovine rumen microbial communities from tropical cattle in Woodstock, Queensland, Australia - Gonzalo_02 (v2) (version 2) | ecosystem: Host-associated > Mammals > Digestive system >...
CGACGGATATCTTGACGTCGACTTCGGCGGACGTACGTTCAGCTTTGTAACAACGTCCGACTGGTCTGACGAAGTAGGCCGCTGGAACACCGAAAGAGAGATCGCTGTCGAGTCCCGTACGGGCGGCACGATCATCGACACGGCCGTTTACGACAGAAACGCTGTCATGAAAAAGCTCTACAACTGCGAGATCAAGGCGACCGAGGGCGAAATGGCGCTCATCACCAACGATATCAACTCCGGCACGAACGAATATGACTTCGGCAGCGCCGAGTATATGCAGTTCGCCACGAGCACGAGCGGCTACTACATCAACCTGTACGATCTGAACCTCGACATGAATCTCCCGGGCTGGAACAAGGCGATGTTCGATCAGATGACAGTAAGAGACGCCAACGGTGTTGACAAACTCTACGTTCTCGACGCAGACTTCAACGTCGTCGGCTACAGAGGCACATGGGTTCTTTACTGCAACCTCGACCTCTACAACCAGAACTTCTCGGAGAGCATTTTCGACATCGTCAACAAAGGCGAATGGACTGTTGACAAGATGTCCGAAATGATCACGGCTGTCGCTCAGGACAACGGCGACCAGACGTGGAAAGCGGGAGACGACACGTTCGGACTCATGTCCTCGACGTACAACTCCATCGCGTTCATCACATCGATGGGAATCAGACTCGTTTCCGTTGACGAAAACCACAACTTCTCGACGAGCGTCGACCAGATCCTCGCCAACAACGCCGTTGAAGCCATCAACAAAGCGGGCGAGCTTTACGCTCTCAACGGAATTTACGTCGGCTCTTACGCAACGGCTGCAGATGAGCTCCAGGCGGGCAGAACGCTGTTCATCGGCGAAGTTCTCGACGTTCTTGAAAGAATGAAGGACAATGAAAACCTCAACGTGACCGTTCTTCCGGCACCGCTCTATCAGGCGGAAGAGAATCCGACGTACAAGTTCTACGTACAGAACAAGACTTCGTACTACAAAGTATCGAAGAACGCATGCGGCGGCGACAAGGAAATGATATCCGACTTCCTCAACGTATTCGTATATCACTCCAACAAGATCGTTTACCCCGCGTTCAGACAGACATACGGCAGCGTATATTGCCAGGATGAAAGAGCTATGGAGATGCTCGACTACATCATCGCGGGCCGTCAGTACGACCTCGGATACTACAAGGGCAACGTCATGGGTCAGATCATGGAGATGATCCACGGCAACAAGAACCAGATGAACAGAGCGGCTAACTCGTTCGTTAAGACGCTCAACGGCTTCATCGATACGCTCGTTGACGAAACGACAAAAAGCGAATAATCTTCCTTAAATTGGAAAAAACCGACGGCCTGCCGTCGGTTTTTTGTTCCAATTCTTCAATTTGGTATTTCCGTTGGCTGTTTTTTTATGTATTTTTTTATATATGCTATTGCAAAAGCCGAAAAATTGTGATATGATTTTATATGTAGTGGTATAGCATGTAGTGGTATATAAACTATCCCATGAAAAATTTTTTTGGAGGTAAAAAATGAAAAGATTGCTTGCTTTATTGCTCGCGGTGTTCATGATCGTCGGCATCATGCTCGTCGTCGCGTCCTGCGGTGACGAAAATAAGACGGAAAAGACGACCAAAGAATCAACCGTGGCAACGACCAAGGGCGGCACGGTCGAGCCCGTCGAGACACAGGAAGCTACGACTCAGGGCGGAACGGTAACGACAGAGCCCGTCGAGACACAGGAAGCTACGACTCAGGGCGGAACGACTCCGACAGAGCCCACAGGCACGACGTCGGGCGGCGGAACGACGAACCCCGACGACGGTGACGGTTACTCGAAACCGGCAGGTTATCTCGACGTCGACTTCGGCGGACGCACGTTCAGCTTTGTAACAACGTCCGACCTTAACGACCCCGAAGACGGCTATCGCTGGAACACGGAGAGAGAAGTTGCCGTTGAATCCCGTACGGGCGGCACTATCATTCAGACCGCTGTCTACGACAGAAACCAGGTCATGAAGAAGCTCTACAACTGCGAGATCAAGGCGACCGAGGGCGCTGCCGGAACACTTATCGGCAACGACGTCAACTCCGGCACGAACGAGTACGACATCGGTATCGCACAGACGAACGGCGTTCTTGTCAACAAGAGCGGTTACTACATCAACATCTATGATCTTAATCCGGACTTCAGTCTCCCGGGCTGGAACAAGACGTTCTTCGAACAGCTCACCGTAAGAGACAAGAACGGCGTTGACAAAATCTACAACTTCGACGCGGACTGCAATATCGTCGGCTACAGAGCAACATGGGTGCTCTTCTGCGGACTTGATATGTACAACGCGAACTTCTCGGAGAGCATTTTCGACATCGTCAACAAAGGCGAATGGACTGTCGACAAGATGATCGAGATGGTATCGACTGTAACGCAGGATAACGGCGACCAGGTAATGACGGGCGGCGAAGACACGTTCGGACTTATGTCCTCGACGTACAACTCCATCGCGGTCATCACATCCATGGGAATCCGCCTTGTCGGCGTTGACACGGAAAACCATTCGTTCACGGTAAGCTCCGAACAGATCCTTGCGAACAACGCTGTTGAAGCTGTCAGCAAGGCTATCGAACTCTACGCTCTCGACGGCGTATATGTAGGAAGCTACTCACTCGCGCGCGAAGAGATCCAGGCCGGCAGAACGCTGTTCATGGGCGAAGTTCTCGACGTTCTCGAGAGAATGAAAGACAACGAGAACCTCAACGTAACGGTACTCCCCGAGCCGCTTTATCAGGCACAGGAGAACCCGACGTATAAGTTCTACGTCAACACGAAATCCTCGTACTACATGATCTCCAAGAACGCATGCGGCGGCGATAAGGATATGATCTCCGACTTCATCAATGTCTGGGTATATCATTCCAACAAGATCGTTTACCCCGCGTTCAGACAGGCATACGGCAGCATCTACTGCCAGGACGAGAGAGCTATGGAAATGCTCGACTATATCATCAACGGACGTCAGTACGACCTCAGCTATCAGAAACTGACGAGCGCTATGGGACAGGTTCAGGACTTCATCCATCAGGGCAAGAACACTCTGAACCGTGCGGCGAACTCCTTTGTAAAGACGCTGCAGTCCGCGGTCGATACGTTCGTCGACGACATGACGGCAAGCGAATAATTCCGAATATTTACAAAAACGGCGACGAAAGTCGCCGTTTTTATTTTTTTATATTGAAAAATTCAAAAAAGTATAGTATTATATATACAGGATAAAAAACCGGAGGCAAATCATGAAAAGAACGCTCGCATTCATAGTGGCAGTCGCCATGCTTTGCGGCATGGTGATGCTCATAGCATCATGTGAAAACGGGGAAACGTCCGCGACTTCCGCCGCGACTGTGGCGACGGTGAAGACGGATCCCGCAGAGACGAAATCCGGTGAGACGCAGGCGACGGAGGGCGGCAACACGCCGACCGAGCCGGTGGCGACCGAAGAAGCGACGACAGGCGGCGAAACGCCGACGACACCGACCGATACGACGTCCGGCGGCGGCACGACAGCCGACGGCGACGGGTATTCAAAACCCGCCGGATATCTCGACGTCGACTTCGGCGGACGCACGTTCACTTTCATCACGACGTCCGACTGGGCAGACGGCGTCGACCGCTTCAACACGGAGCGCGAGATCGCGGTCGAATCACGCACGGGCGGCACGGTCATCGACACCGCCGTATACGATCGCAACGCGGTAATGAAGAAACTCTACAACTGCGAGATCAAGGCGATCGAAGGATCGGCGACGGGACTGATCCAGAACGACGTCAACGCCGGAACGAACGAATACGATTTCGGCGGCCAGCAGTACCTCTGGTACTACACGAACAAGAGCGGTTACTACGTCAACCTCTACGACCTCGATCTCGATATGAACATCGAGGGCTGGAACCGCGCGCTGTTCGATCAGGTCACGGTAAGGGACAAAAACGGCGTCGACAAGCTCTACACGCTCGACGCGGACTTCAACATCTCCACGTTCAGAGCGACGTGGGTGCTCTACTGCAACCTCGACCTTTATAAACAGAATTTCACGGAAAGCATTTTCGATATAGTCAAGAACGGCGAGTGGACAGTCGACAAGCTGATGGAGATGATCGCCGCCGTATCGCAGGACAACGGCGACCAGACATGGACGGCGGGCGACGACACGTTCGGCCTCATGACGACGAACCACAACTCGATCGGACTTATCATGTCGATGGGCATCCGCACCGTCGTCGTCGATGAAAACCACAACTTCACGACGAGCGCCGAGCAGATCACGTCAAACCACGCCGTCGAGGCGATCGACAAGGGCGGCGAGCTCTGCAATATGGACGGCGTGTATATCGGCGGCTACAGCACCAACCACGAGTCGTACGCGGCGGGCAAGGCGCTGTTCATGGGCGAGTGCATGTATCTGCTTTCGTTCGATCTCATTCAGGACGTGAACACGACCGTCGTTCCCGAGCCGCTTTACTCGTCCGAATCGCAGCACGAATATAAATCCTACGTCAACAACAAGGGCACGACGTATCTAATATCGAAGAACGCCTGCGGCGGCGACAAGCAGATGATGGCGGACTTCATCAACGTCTTCGTCTATCATTCGCACAAGATCGTTTATCCCGCGTTCTTAACGGCTTACGGTCAGATCTACTGCTCCGACGAGCAGACGGTCGACATGCTGAAAATAATCACGGGCGGCATCAACTATGAGTTCTCGTATTACAAGGGCAACGTAATGGGACTTATCCAGGAAATGATGCACACGGGCAAGAATCAGCTCAGCCGCGCGGCAAACTCGTATCAGAAATCACTTCAGTCACAGATCGACACGCTCGTGTCAGACATGACGGAAAGCAAATAAAACAATAAACACGGGAGGGAAAGCATGAAAAGAATAATCGCACTTATCATCGCGGCGATCATGCTCATTTGCACGGCGGCTCTCGTCGTGGCGTGCGGAAATGAGACGACGCCGGATGCGACGACCGCATCAACACAGGGCGAAACGAAATCGACCGCGGCTCCGGAAACGACAACTGCCGGCGGCACCGAAGCGTCGACCCAAGGCACGACGACGGCGGCAACAGAGGGCGGCGACAATCCGACCGTCCCGACAGAGACGACGTCCGGCGGCGGCACGACGGCCGACGACGGGTACTCAAAACCCGCAGGATATCTCGACGTCGACTTCGGCGGACGCACGTTCACGTTCATCACGACGTCCGACTGGTCGGACGGTATGGGCGGCTTCAACACGGAGCGTGAGATCGCAGTCGAGTCGCGTACGGGCGGCACGATGGTCGATACGGCCGTTTACGACCGCAACGCCGTCATGAAAAAGCTCTACAACTGCGACATCAAAGCGATCGAGGGCGCGCTCGGACTGATCGTCAACGACGTCAACTCAGGCACCAACGAATACGACTTCGGCGGCGCGCAGTATCTTTGGTTCAACGGCAACAAGGACGGATACTATCTTAACCTCTACGACCTCGATCTCGACATGAATATCGAGGGCTGGAACAAGGCGCTGTTCGATCAGTGCACGGTCAGAGACAGAAACGGCGTCGACAAGCTCTACACGCTCGACGCGAGCTTCAACCTCTCCACGTACAAAACGGCGTGGATCGTGTTCTGCAACCTCGACCTTTACAACCAGAATTTCACGGAAAGCATATTTGACATCGTTCAGAACCGCGAGTGGACCGTCGACAAGCAGATGGAAATGATCGCGGCGGTCGCGCAGGACAACGGCGACCAGGTATGGACGATGGGCGACGACATATTCGGCATGGCGACGACGAACCATAACTCGATCGGCCTCATCATGTCGATGGGCATCCGCACCGTAACGGTCGACGAAAACCACAACTTCTCGACGAGCGTCGACCAGTTCCTCGCGAACAACGCAGTCGAAGCGATCACCAAAGCGGGCGAGATGTACGCTATGGACGGCGTATATATCGGAAGCTACACGAAGGATCACGAGCAGTTCAACGCGGGCCGCGTGCTCTTCATGGGCGAAGTGCTCAACACGATCCAGGTAATGATGGATATCGACGTCAACTACACGATCATCCCCGAGCCGCTTTACTCGTCCGAAACGCAGAGCGAATACAAGTTCTACGTCAACAATAAGGGCACGACGTACGTCGTATCGAAGAACGCCTGCGGCGGCGACAAGCAGATGATATCCGACTTCTTCAACGTGTTCGTATACCATTCGCACAAGATCGTATACCCCGCGTTCATCACGGCGTACAGCCAGATCTACTGCTCCGACGAGCGCTCGGCCGAGATGTTCGAGATCGTCACGAAGGGGATCAATTACGACCTCAGCTACTATCGCGGCAACGTAATGGGACTTATGCAGGATATGATTCACACGGGCAAGAACCAGCTCAACCGCGCGGCGAACTCCTACCAGAAGACGATGCAGACGCAGATCGATCTTCTTCTTGACAACATGACGGCAAGTCAATGACCGTCTGACTTTACGGAGGATATAGCATGAAAAGAATAATTACACTGATCCTTGCGGCTCTGATGATCGTCGGCGTATCGATGATCGCCGTTTCGTGCGGGGAAGAAAAGACGCCCGCGGGCACGACGGCGGCTCCGACAGCGACGACGACGGCAAACGAGCCCGCGGCGACAAAAGAAAATACGAGCGGCGGAACACCCGTCTCGACGACGGAACAGACGGCCGAAGCGACGACTGGCGGCACGACGCAGGCAACTCCGACCGAGACCACTTCGGGCGGCGGCACGACGCCGAGCGGCGACGGATATTCGAAGCCCGACATGTTCCTCGACATCGACTTCGGCGGACGCACGTTTTCTTTCGTAACGACGAACGATGACGACGAAGACCGTCAGACCTCAAAGGAGATAGCGGTCGAATCGCGCACGGGCGGAACTGTGGTACAGACAGCCGTCTACGATCGCAATCAAGTATTGAAACGCCTTTACAACTGCGAACTTCAAGCCGTAAAAGGTCCGCTCTCGCTGATCGAAAACGACGTCAACTCGGGCACCAACGAATACGACTTCGGAAGCGCCGAATACCTCTGGTTCATGTCGAACAAAGGCGGATACTACACGAACGTATACGATCTCGATCTCAACATGGATATCGAGGGCTGGAACAAGACGCTCTTCGATCAGTGCACGGTCAGAGACAAGAACGGCAAAGACAAACTTTACATTTTCGACGCAGACTTCAACTTCGAAACTTTCAGGTGCACGTGGGCACTCCACTGCAACCTCGGTCTTTACAATCAGAATTTCTCCGAGAGCATTTTCGATATCGTCAGAAATAAAGAATGGACGATAGACAAGATGATGGAGATGGTCTCCGCCGTCGCACAGGACAACGGCGACCAGAAGTGGACTCCGGGCGAAGACATTTACGGTCTTATGACGACGTCGCATAACGCCTTTGGTCTCATCACGTCGACAGGCGTCAGGACTGTATTTTTCGATGAAAATCACAACATGTCGACAAGCGTCGACCAGATACTCTCGAACAATGCGATAAACGCGATCGACAAGTGCGCCGAGCTGTGCGCGATGGACGGTGTTTCCATCGGCGGTTACACGGTAAACCAGACCGCATACCTCGCGGGGAAAACGCTTTTCATGGGCGAGCTTCTTTGCTTTGCCGACAGAGTTTCAAGCGAAGCGACGATAGACCTCAACACGACGATCATTCCCGAGCCGCTCTATTCGTCCGAAACGCAGGATAAATACACGACATACGTCAACAACAAGGGCTCGACGTTCGTAGTGTCGAAGAACGCATGCGGCGGCGACAAAAAGATGACCGCCGACTTCCTCAACGTCCTCGTATACCACTCACACAAGATCGTATATCCGGAGTTCCTCCTGTTCTACGGACAGATATGCTGCAACGACGAGAATACGCCCGAAATGATCGATATCATCGTAAACGGGCTCACGTATGATTACAGCTATTACGGCGCCGGCGGCACCGTAATGGGACAGTTGGCTGAGATGATCCACACCGGCAAAAACCAGCTCAACCGCGCTGCGAACTCTCTCCAAAGAACGCTTCAAAACGCCATCAACACGTATGTAGACGACATGACGGCAAGCGAATAATATCAAAAAACATACTGATCAAAAACGCGGTCACATCGGCCGCGTTTTTGAGAGAATAACGGAAGGAAAGTCATATGGATAAGGTACGGTTAATATTCGTCGGGCTCGGAAAGCGCGGCGTCTCTCTCCTCGGCGAGCTGTGCGAAATGGACGACGTTAACGTCGTCGGCGTTTCGGACGTTTACGCCGACAGGACGGAAAGAGCAAAAGCGATGGTCGAAGAAAAACAAGGCCACACGCCGTTTTCGTCGACGAACTACATCGAGGTTTTCGATAATGTCGAGGCGGACGCGGTCATCGCCGCGACGTCGTGGCAGACGCACGCGGAGATCTGCATCGAAGCGATGAAGCGCGGCATGTACGCGGCGACGGAAGTCGGCGGCGCGACGAGCGTCGAGCAGTGCTGGCAGCTCGTCAGAACGTCGCTTGAAACGGGCAAACCGTGCATGATGCTCGAAAACTGCTGCTACAACGAGTTCGAAATGAGCATATTCAAAATGGTGCGCGAGGGGCTGTTCGGCGAGCTCGTACACGCCGAGGGCGGATACCGCCACGACCTGCGTTCCGAAGTCGCGGGCGGCAAGATCAACCGCCACTACCGACTTGACAACTACAAAAACCGCAACGGCGAGCTGTACCCGACACACGCGCTCGGCCCGATCGCGAAAACGCTCGATATCAACCGCGGCAACCGCATGACAAAGCTCGTTTCCGTCGCGTCAAAGGCGCGCGGACTGAACGCCTACATCAAGGAAAAAGGCGGCGAGATCGCGGAAAATGCCGACTATCCGTTCGCCTGCGGCGACGTGGTGACGACGATCATCTCGTGCGCCCACGGCGAAACGATAACGCTGACGCACGACACGACTCTCCCGACGCCGTACTCGCGGAGCTATCTCATCGAGGGCACGAAAGGTATCGCGTCGGAAAACAACGGCTTTTCGATCTGCGTCGACGGCGTGACTCCGAAAGACGAAAGCTGGGATCCCAACAAGTTCTGCAAGATCTCCGATTATTACGACAAATACCGCCACCCGCTCTGGACGGCGTACCGCAGCGAAGGCGTGCACACGGGCCACGGCGGCATGGATTACCTCGTTCTCCGCGCGTTCGTGACGTCTGTGCGCGACAACGCGCCGACGCCGATCGACGTGTACGACACGGCGGCATGGATGTCGATAACGCCGCTTTCCGAAGCATCCGTCGCGATGGGCGGAGCGCCTGTCGACATCCCCGATTTCACGAGCGGCAAGTGGATGACGCGCGAGCCGGAACGCCGCACGATATTCACCCTCTCCGAGGTGTGCGAGGAGCAATTCGAAAATCTCGAAAAGATCTGATAAAGGAAAAAACATGGTCACTTTTACATATCGGCCGAACTCCGTTACCGTGCGCGATTTCGGCATAAGGAAAATCAAATACGCGTTTCACGATATCGACGGCACGCATTCGCTGATCCGCGACTGGCCGCCCGTTATGAGCATCGTACTCGACTACGTCAGCCGCGGCGGCGTTCCGAGCGGGTACGACAGCGAGGAGAACGCGCTGAAACTGATCGCGCGCGCCGGCACCGAGCCGCTCCCCGACACAGACAAATTCTGCGTCGAATCGGCGGGGCTTTCCGCGCTGACGCAAATGGAATGGGCGATCCGCCGCGCCATCGACGGCGGGCTTTGCGACGTGCCGTGCGACAAGGCCGACAACAAGGACAAGATCGAACGCATCGGGCGCGGCGAGGAGGTCTTCGATACCCCCGACACGCCCGAGCTGACAGCGTTTCTCGCCGAGCACACGCCGCGCCTGTTCAAGTTTTACGAGCGGGTGCTCAACGGCTACTGCCGCGACAAAAATCTCGCCGAGGCGAGAAAAAACCCCGACAAATTCATCGTCGACGGCTCGCTGGCGTTTCTCGCGTATCTGCGCGATCACGGCGTGAAAAATTACTTCGTCACGGGTGCGGTCGTTCAGAAGGGCATGGGCATGCACGAGGAGGTCGAAGCGCTCGGATTCAAGATGGGCGAGGGCGAGATCATCGAGGACATCATCGGCTCGACGTGGACTGAAAAACTGCCGAAAGACGTCATCATGGAGCGCCTGCTCGCGTCGCTCGGCGCAAAGGGCGAGAACGTCATCGTCGTCGGCGACGGCAGGAGCGAAATATCCGCGGGCGTCAAAATGGGCGCGCTCTGTGTCAGCCGCCTCGGCAAGAGCGAGGACTACAAGCGCGCGCTGCATAGGCGCCTCGGGACGGACATCATTATCGAAAGTTTTAACGATCCCGAGTTTATGGAACTTATGAAATGATAGAAACGGCTCTCCCTTGGGAGAGCTGTCAGCGACAGCTGACTGAGAGGGTGTATAATTGCCGGCAGGGCGGAGCCCTCTCCCCGCGCTGTGCGCGGTACTCTCCCTTAAACAGGGAGAGGCTGAGATTGCCACGTCGCTTTGCTCCTCGCAATGACAATCCCTCAGTCACGGTAAGCCGTGCCAGCTCCCTTTACACAAGGGAGCCTTTTTTCTTTCCCCTAAATGTTGACACGTCGGGTTTTTTGTTATATAATAATACGGAAATAAAAACGAGAAAGCAAAGGACAGTATTATGGCAAAACTTGTTGGTCTCAAAAATAAAATCGGAGTAACGGGCCCCGTCGTCACGATAGTTATGGACGGCGTGGGGCTCGGCTCGAATACCGAGGGCGACGCGGTATGGAAAGCATACACGCCGACGCTCGACATGCTTATGAAAAAATACCCGTGGGTGAAGCTCAAAGCGCACGGCACGGCGGTCGGCCTGCCGTCCGACGACGACATGGGCAATTCCGAAGTCGGACACAACGCGCTCGGCTCGGGGCAGGTCTTCTCGCAGGGCGCGAAACTCGTCTCCGAATCGATCTCGTCGGGCGCTATGTTCGACGGAAAAGCGTGGAAAGAGATCGTCGGGAACGTCGCCCAAAACGGCTCGACGCTT
>Ga0310696_10009670_pt1 | contig 11133 bp, 9 predicted proteins | sample AusTroGonzalo_MG_4_FD_203885 | JGI IMG/M metagenome (GOLD analysis project Ga0310696, IMG submission 203885) | Bovine rumen microbial communities from tropical cattle in Woodstock, Queensland, Australia - Gonzalo_02 (v2) (version 2) | ecosystem: Host-associated > Mammals > Digestive system >...
TAACTGATATTGATGTGCAAGAGCTTGTTAAAGAGGCGGAGCGTGTGCTAACAGAGAAGGAACACACAAGAGTTTTTATGGAAAAACATAAAATTGCATTTTATATCGTCGTAATAGCTATTATTATAGCCGAGTGGTTTTGCCCAATAAGCATTGGCTGGAAAATCTTGCTTTCCATCCTTACTGTCTTTGCTGCGATTATAATAATGGCTTTTTTATACCTCAAACGCAAAAATAATTTTCATAATCAATAATAAATATAGAACTATAGAACCGATGTGCCAAATGGGATATAACAAGGCTAAAAGAAATGGGTTTGTTAAGTGAAATTTTTAAATCTGGTCAGCAAGGTCAAATTGCTGGGATTGAAAGTCAAATTAAAAGTCTTCAGTATTTAATCGAGCGTGCTAAATATAATATTGAACAATATCGTCGTCAAAGTGCAATGACAAAAGATAAGCGCACAAAAGAATCATGTAAAATACAAATTGAACGTTTAAAAAATGAAATATCTCGGAATAAAGAATTAATTGCAAGCAACAAAGAATGGATAAAACGAATTAAAGCCCAAAATAAGAAATAACAATGAACATAAAAGAAGATTTATTAAAAGATGCACAAAAAGTATTGAAAAACAAAGCAGTGTTAAAAACGTATGGAATACAGGAAATTGTGTTAAAGGATGTTGTAAGAAAATACCCATATCATAATGAATACGCAGAAGTTGACTTGAAAGTAAAACTTTTGAATTTATTTTATTCCACTGGTATTCAAGCAATTAACACTATGGTTAACCACATAATGGACATAAGTAAAAATAGCAATATTGACATTAGACTCAGAAATGGAGATACTTCACTTGTGTCAGAAATAGCAAAACTGCAAATTTCAAATGGTAAAAAGAGGATTAATTATTCTTTCGCCACAAAATATTGTGCTTTACACCAACCTGACAAATTCCCAATTTACGATAGTATTGTAGCTAATGTACTTCTTCTATTGTTGAAAAAAGGGGAAATTCCTCCTTATACTCTTAGAAATAGGAAACAGACAGGAACTAAAACATGCAAATATGTACGAGAATATGAAAGAGCCTTGCGTAATTATGACTACTTCGTGGAAGTGTATAAAGCATTTCAACAAGCATATAACCTGACCTCATTTTCTTTTCGAGATGTTGATAGTTATATTTGGGGAGCATTTAAATTAGGGGGACAGAAGTATAGAATAGAACAAATCGCACCCATTAATCCCAAATTGTGTCAGGAATACAAACAAGCATAAGAGATAATTCAAAATATTATATTTTACCTAAAAATCAACAACATGAAAAAGATTATTTATTTTATGACAGCTCTGGTTATGCTGTCGTTCGTTTCGTGTACCGAGCACATTACAGAAACTCTTTCTCTTGAGCAGAAACTAAATCAAAAGCTATCGCAAATGAGTGATGTTGCTGAACTTGGTTCTGTGGAATACACTGTGTCAAAAGTAGTTAAAGCATCTGATGATGCGACATGGTACAAAGTAGGTGACCGAAAAATTCTTTTCAAATGTACTGCTTATTTGAAGGCTGGTGTGGACATGAGCAAGTTTGATGCTTCAAAAATCCAAATCAATGAAGAAAAAAAATCTATCGTAATTACGCTTCCAAAATCTGAATTACTGGCTTTGAATATGCCACCTGAAAAAGCAGTGTTGGCTTACGAAAACGTGTCAACTTTTCGTTCGAAATTCTCTGCAGCAGATCGTAATCATTTGCTTCAATTAGGAGAGAAAAACATTCGTGAAGATGTTGCCAATCTTGGTATTCTACAAGATGCAGAAAAAAACGCATCATCATTCTTTAAAGCGTTATTAAGTCAAGTTGGTTTTGAAATGGTTACCGTAAAATTTGAATAGTCATGAAAAAAATAGTAAAACTTCTTTTTGCCATTGTTGCATTATTAGTTGTAGCAGCCGTTATATTTGTATTAGCAAAGAAAGGTGTGTTCGATAGTAAGGGTGGTGAACTTTCAATTGATCAGACGACAAATGTCGTTACAGAAATCAAAAAGATTTCAGAATTTACCTCCGCATGTTTCTATGAAGAGATAGTGCTTCGTGAAACGAAAACCAGTGCTGTGGTTGATAATACGGTCGGCGAAAAAATAGCCGGTTTTTTTGGCAAAAAAGACGGATTAATGAAAGATGAGTTGGTGATTGTGGCCAATGGTAAGGTTCGTGCCGGTTTCCATCTTGACAATCTTAATGAAAACCATATTACGATTATAGGGGATACACTATCTGTCATTTTACCCAAAGCGGAAATCTTTGATGTGATTGTCAACCCTTCCGATTTTGATATTTATATAGAAAATGGCACTTGGGATCATGAAACTGTTACTGCAGTAGAAAATAAAGCTATTGATCAAATTAAAGCCGATGCTCTCAAGGATGGAATCATGGACAAAGCCACCGAATCTGGTGTAAATAAACTCACCGAGATGTTCAAGGCTTTTGGCTTTGCAGAGGTTAATATTACAATAGAAGATTAATTTGATAATGTGGCGGTGTGCAATAGTGCACCGTCACATTTGACGTAAATCAAACCTTCCTCCAACGGGGTATTTGTTTTACGGATACATTTTAGTGTGCAAATTAAAAATAAGCCAATACGATTTTTATGACTGTCATTTTATAGATTATTCAGAAGATTTCGCCGCTGATTGTTATATTTGGTGGTTTAGCGCTGCTCTCGGAGTTCACGGCTGGCGATGTGGGCATTGAACCGTATGTGTATATCATTGCCGGAGTACTGGCTCTGGTGGGTTTTATCATTGGTTTTACCAATTGGGCACTGGATGTGCCTCCGAAATTTTTCTGGACCAAGTCGCGCGTCGAGCTCTTTGACAACCGCGTGGGCAACGCCTTCGGCTACGCCATCATCTTTTTCCTCATCCCCTTCTTTGTCGAAGCGGTGAAGTTGGCAGTGAGGATTGTGGCGGGCTAAGGAATGAATTCAGAATTCAGAATTCCATTCCTACTTGATTGCGTAGGCTTTATTTTCAGAAACTTACTGCTAATCTGAAAACAAGGAGGCGTGCCAGAGGCACGATATCCTATTAACCCCGCACAACTTGTTGTGTGGGGGGAGGGGAAAATGACAGGCCCTATCTGCGTGCTAAAAGCACGCTACATACACTCCGATGTGGCGTGCCTATGGCACGCAGTAGCTGAGTGGATTGCCGCATACCCCACATTACGCTACGCTTATGCGGGGTTAATAGGATTGCGTGCTTTCAGCACGACCTTACCTTTTTATTCTTCCGGAGCGAACATCGGATCCCAAGGTGGCAACATGATGGGTTTCTGCTTGGTGAGAGTCTTGATTTTGGCAGGAATGTATTTTTCCTCGACCACCACACGGAACATGTACTCATTGAACCATTCGTTGGTCATAATGAGGAAACCGTTATGGCCGTAAGAACTGCCCCAGCTGTTCTCTACCATCCACTTGAGAGGTTTGCCATTGGCATCCAAATCTACCGCACACAAGGTCATAGCATGGGAAGAACCACTGGCAAATGTGGCCACTCTTTGTTTTTTCGTCATGTTAAAGCTGGTACCAAAAAGGGAAGCATAATCGTAATTATTGACATCCAACCAGCCTTTATCACGGTCCAAAAATTTGCCCACATCGCAGGAGAAATACATCATGGTGCTGTCTTTGATGGAAGCGATGGCAATGGGTGCGATTTCGTCCATCGGCAGGTTCAGGTAAACCCAGTTCTTGCCATCATATACATGGCGGTCATACTCGATTTCATACACCTTATAATACTCGCGGGTAGGATCATTCATGATCATGTAATACTTCGAAAAGTCTTCATCCACAAACTTTTTGAAGAAAGACTGCGGAGTGTAAGTATCGGTGGACACAGCCTTACCCGAAGCGTCACGCTGGGTCCAGGTGAATTCTGTGGGAGGTTCACCAATGGTCATCACCAAGATGCGGTATATGGTCTTCAGCATCTCAGTCTTACGGTCTTGCAGCATCTGTTCCGTAGTGCTTTTGTTATTGGCCATATCACGTAGCTCAAGTCCGTATTCACGCAATTTCAGCGACAGGATATTGGACATTCTAGAAGTGCTGTTGCTACTGAATGTTTCTGGCATAACATCTTTTGGTACAAGACCGTATTTAGTCACCAAGTCGGCCACACCTGTGAACTGTCCACCATCGCCAATGGGGTTCTTGAACAGCCATTCCACATACTTGTCTTCCATAGACCTAACTCTGTGATCCAAGATAGCCTGTAAAAACAGATTGGATTTCTCCAGCTGATCCCAGAAGAAGGTGTAAGCCTGTGAGAATTGGAAATCATCAGGCAGATTATGCTTAGCAATAGCTTTAGAGCGCATCACGTTCATGCCCGTGAACATCCAGCAGCGACCGGAAGATTTCTGGTCGGTGATAGCCTTAGAATTCACCTTGTTGGAAAAATGGTCATCAAAGGCGGTACTATTGTCGGCATTGGCGGCCAACTTGTTGATATCATTGGCGACAATGGCATTACGCAAGGCCTTGTTTTCAGGCGTATTCTGGTAGCTCGACTTAATTTTGGACAGCATTTCCGGAGTGATGCCGCCATTGGCGCTTTGGGCCTGTACACCCAACACGCAGAGTGCGGAAAAGATAAAAAGGAATAGTTTTTTCATACTATATTTTGATTTTAAGATTTTGCTGATGCAAAAGTACAACAATTTTATGTTACCTACAATTTTTTCCTGCTGTTTTCGTTATTTTTGCAATTATGAAAAAGATTGTATTATTTCTGATTTTTTGTGCCGCAGTTTGGCAACTTAATGCCAACGATGGCGCATTTTATGCCGCTGGCAATCAACTTATTCCGATTAATGAAACCGATATCCGGGTGCAGAAGGAAATCCTGACCATCAACCGTGTCGGCAAGCATTTAGAGGTGACTGTTTACTACGAATTCTTCAATCCCGTAAGGGAAAAGGACTTGCTGGTGGGCTTTGAGGCACCCTCTCCCTACAACGGAGAATACTTTAAAAATTTTCCTGAACAACCCTATATGCACGATTTCAAAGTGGTGATGAACGGGAAAGATCTCCCCTACGAGATTGCCCATGTGTATCACCTCGTCGCCGCATACGGTGCAAATTACTATTTTTCTGATAATCAGGAACAAAAGAACAAAGACTTTATTGTTCCCGATTATTTTCAAAAAGGAAAAATCCAGTCGCTGACCTCAAAGCAGTGCAAAGACACCGTTGAGAACAGTGAAGGAATGACCTGTCCCTTCCACTATGTGTACCATTTCAAAGCGCATTTCAACAAGGGACTGAACATCATCCAGCATACTTACAAGTATGAGTTGTCTATCCGCATTGGCGAGGAATACTGGTTCGATTACATCCTTACCGCCGCTAACCGCTGGGCAAACCATCAGATTGACGATTTCACGCTGAATATCAACATGGGAGATTGTGAATCGTTCACCATTGCACCAACATTTTTCAAGGACAATGACAACTGGACCATCACAGGTGTTGGCAAGAAAAATTATACTTCTTTGGATGGAGATATCCAACCATTGAGTTTCTTCCACATCCAGAAGGGCGGTATCAGTTTTCACCAGCAGAACTTCCATCCCAAAGGAGAGCTGTCCATCCGGAAACCCATGGTGGTGCACTGGCTCTGGCAGCAAAAGAAATATGCATCTGCCAAAGCTTCGCAATGGATGAAAGCCTTTCAATGGGAATACATCCAATTGGACACTGCAGCAATAAACAAATTGTTGGAAGGATTCAGCGATAATATCACTTTTACCAAAGCACAAAAACAGATTTTGAAGCAATTCCCGTTAGTCTATCACGGCTATGTTTTTCTGGACAAAAAGTTGCAGAAATACCTCTCCAAAGCCAGCTGGTATATCCCTGATTCAGCGTATAATCCCGACTCTATCATACTGACTGACAAGGAAAAAGAGTGGATGAAATATTGGGAATAGTTTTTTACAAGCCTGAGATTTCTCCCGTTTCAAAATCCACACGGAAGAACTTGTTTTCTTGGCCATTGGTAATGCCGATAATAGGAGCACGGAGAGTGCTGTTGTAACGGCCTGCTTGCTCCATTACCTCCTGCGTAAGCTTGACATGCGGCGCTTTGCACTCCACCACCATCCAGGGCTTGCCTTCCTCATTAAACACCACCAAATCGTAACGACGTGACAGTCCGTTCACGGTAATTTCGCGCTCCACCGAAAGATGCGAGGCGGGAATTTTCTTCACCGTCAGCAGAAACAGGATGAACTGCTGGCGCACCTCCTCTTCCGGCGTGGCGGGCACCCATTTTTTCCTGATGGGGTCAAAGAATTCTTTGTTGTTGGCTATTACTCGCTGTTTAATCATAGAATTCAAAGTTCAAAGTTCAAAATCACTACCCCGCCCTTCGGGCAACTCCACTCGAGCACACAGTGCGAGACTCCCCTTTGGACGAAGTCCACTCCCCTTGAGGGCACAGCCCGAGACTCCCCCTTATTCTCTCTCCCGCAGATATATCTCCTCCAGCACTTTCTCCTCATTCTCCCAGCACAAATCTTCCGCCGCAATCTTGCAATTGGCTTTCATTTCATCATATAACTGATTATCATTCACCAGTGTATTGATTTTCTCCGCAATATGCTCGGCCTGAGTATCTTCCACAATCAAGCCTACCTGATATTGCCCGACAATCCTTGCCCGCTCTATCAAATTGGAAACCACCATCGGCGTGCCAGCTTTGATGTATTCAAAAAGTTTATTGGGCAGACTGAAACGCAGATTAGGACTAAGGTCACGGTCAAGTGCAATGCCAATGTCGGATAGACAGGTATAATTGAACAACATTTCCGGAGTCACACGAGGCACAAAGCTTACACGGTTTTCCAAATGCAAATCCTTCACTCTTTCCTTCAGTTGTGGAATCACAGTGCCGTTGCCTACAATCAGCAACACCGCCTTCTCGTCCACAAAAGGCATCGCTTCCACCAATTCCTCGCCACCACGGCCTTCATTTATTCCATTACCCTGAAGGATAATAATCGTTTTGTCTTCTGGCAATTGCAACGATGCACGTGTTTCCGTCACAGTAGAAGTGGCCTTCGGCGGAATATTACGGACCAAATGCGGACGGATGCCATATTCCTGTTCATATTGATCCACAATAGACTGGCTGACCGTAATGACATCCTTCAACTTGGGAAAGCAGAATCTCTCAATACTTTGCCACACATGCTTCACAAATGGCCGGTCGGCAATGGACAATTCCCCACAGAAATACTCATGACTGTCATATACCAATCGTTTTCGCTTCAGCTTGCTAATCAACACATTAGGCAAAAGCGTATCCAAATCATTGGCTACAAACAAATCAAAATGATGGAACAGCAAATAGAAAAACAGCCTGATATTGTATTCCGCATAAAACAGTCCTCCTTTGCGAAATAGCAGACGCATTCTATGCGTTTTATACGCTCTGGGCGCCAAAGCGGCAGAATCACCGTAACGACGGCCCACAAGGGTAACATCAAACCCGTTGCGTGTCAAAAAGTTGCATACTTTATCGACACGCGGGTCTGTATAGAGGTCATTGGTGACAGACAGAACAACTTTATTGTTCGTCTTTGCCATGGCAGTTTTTATATTTCTTTCCGCTACCGCAGGGACAAGGATCATTTCGTCCCACCTTTTTCTCTACGCGAACAGGCGCACTACCTTTTCCGCCGGGAGCCACTTGACGGCCACTACCTACTTCCTGACGGCCGGTTTGCAATTTCTTGGCATCCGATTCGGGCAATTTGGCCTCTTTCACCTGGGTATCTTCTCTAATTGGAATAGTACCCTTGGTCAAGAATGACACGATTTCCGTGCTGATACGTTCCAGCATCTGCTCGAATAAGTTGGCAGATTCAAGTTTGTATATCAACAGCGGGTCTTTCTGTTCGTAAGAAGCATTTTGCACGGACTGTTTCAAGTCATCCAAATCGCGGAGGTGCTCTTTCCAAGCATTATCAATAACTGCCAACGTGATACTCTTTTCGATAGACAAACCCACCTCACGTCCCTTGGTTTCATACGATTTTTTCAGCGGAGCCACAATGGTCATATTCTTGAATCCATCAGTGAAAGGAATGGCAATATTCTGGTAACGGTCGCCCTGTTCCAGATATACCCTTTCAATAATCGGGTAGGCCATATTGCTCAACTGCTGTATTTTATTTTTATAATGCTCATAAATGAAGGGGAACAGCTCATCCGCCAGCTTCTGCGGACGTTCCTGCAAGAAACGGCTGGAATCAAACGGTGACTCACAACCGAAGGTAGTAATCATTTCCTGGCAGAATCCCTCATAATCCTTGGCTCCCCAGTTGTTGTCCACCACAATAGAGCACACATCATAGAACATCTCGGAAATATCGATAGCCAAACGGTCACCAAACAAGGCGTTACGACGCTTGTCATAGATATTGCTACGCTGATGGTTCATCACGTCGTCGTATTCCAGCAAACGTTTACGGATACCAAAGTTGTTTTCCTCTACTTTCTTCTGGGCTCTCTCGATAGACTTGGTAATCATGCTGTGCTGAATTACCTCACCTTCCTGCAAACCCAGCGTATCCATCACCTTGGCGATACGGTCGGAACCGAACAGACGCATCAGGTTGTCTTCCAGAGACACATAGAACTGAGAGCTACCGGGGTCTCCCTGACGACCGGCACGACCACGCAACTGACGGTCCACACGACGCGAATCGTGACGTTCTGTACCAATAATAGCCAAACCACCCTTTTCCTTGATGCCGGGTCCTAACTTGATATCGGTACCACGACCTGCCATGTTGGTGGAAATGGTCACCGTACCTGCCTGACCAGCCTCGGCCACGATGTCAGCCTCTTTCTTGTGCAGTTTTGCGTTCAAAACGTTATGGACAATGCGACGGCGAGTTAAAATATTGGAAAGCAACTCAGAATCCTCTACCGAGGTGGTACCTACCAAAACAGGACGGCCTTCTTCATGCAATTCCAGAATCTTATCCACTACCGCGGCCAACTTCTCACGTTTGGTTTTGTAAACCATATCTTCCGCATCAATACGGGCGATGGGACGGTTCGTCGGAATCACTACCACATCCAGTTTATAGATATTCCAGAACTCACCGGCTTCGGTTTCAGCGGTACCTGTCATACCCGACAGTTTCTTGTACATTCTGAAATAGTTCTGCAATGTGATGGTAGCGTAGGTCTGCGTAGCGGCTTCCACTTTCACGTTTTCCTTGGCCTCGATAGCCTGGTGCAAACCATCGGAGTAACGACGGCCTTCCATGATACGGCCCGTCTGCTCATCCACAATCTTCACCTTGTTGTCAATGATCACATATTCCACATCCTTTTCGAACATGGTATAGGCTTTCAGCAACTGATGGATGGTATGTATTCTTTCGGAAGCAATGGAGAAATTGCGGTAAATCTCGTTCTTGCGTTCCTGTTTTTCTTTCGGGTCGAGGTTTTCTTTTTCCAATTCCGCGATTTCAGCACCCACATCCGGCATGATGAACATCTTGGCTTCTTCAGCATCCTTGGAAATCAGCTCGATACCCTTATCCATAATATCTACCGTATTCTGTTTTTCTTCAATCACAAAATACAATTCATCATCGATAAGATGCATATTTCTGTTTTGCTCCTGCATAAAGAAACCTTCAGTCTTCAGCAAGATTTGTTTGATACCCTGCTCACTGAGGAACTTAATCAAAGCCTTGTTTTTCGGCAGACCGCGCTGAGCACGGAGTAACAGCATAGCTCCTTCATCCGTCGGTTTTGGATCAGGATTCTCTGCCAACAATTTCTTGGCTTTGGTCAAAATTTCAGCCACATAAACCTTCTGGGCATTGTATAATTTTTCAACCACAGGTTTATACAGGTCAAATTCTTGCTGTTCGCCTCTTGGGGTAGGACCAGAAATAATCAACGGGGTACGGGCATCGTCAATCAACACGGAGTCAACCTCATCGACGATGGCGAAATTATGCGGACGCTGCACCAACTCGGTAAGATTTCGGGCCATGTTGTCACGCAAATAGTCGAAACCGAATTCATTGTTGGTACCGTAAGTAATATCTGCTGCGTAAGCTTTACGGCGTGCTTCGGAGTTCGGCTCATGCTTGTCGATGCAATCCACGGTCAAACCATGGAATTCGTATAACAGACCCATCCACTCGGCGTCACGCTTGGCCAGATAGTCATTCACGGTTACCACATGCACGCCTTTGCCTGGAAGCGCATTCAAATACACCGGCAAAGTAGCCACCAAGGTTTTACCTTCACCTGTCGCCATCTCAGCAATTTTACCCTGATGCAGCACTGTACCACCAATCAGCTGAACATCATAGTGGCACATATCCCATGTAATCATATTGCCGCCTGCGGACCAGGTGTTATGGTAACGGGCCTTGTCATCCACAATGTCAATACAGCTTCTGTAGGCCGCAATGTCCCTATCCATTTGGGTTGCGGTAACTTCCACGATTTCATTTTCTTTGAAACGGCGGGCCGTCTCCTTCATCACAGCAAAAGCCTGGGGCAGAATTTCATCCAGCACCTCCTGCGTTTTCTTGTAGGAGCGTTTCTCCAACTGTTCCAATTCCTTGTAGAAATCCTCCTTTTCCTGAACAGGCATGTCATAGTTTTTGTCAAGATAATCCTTGATTTCAGCTATTCTGTCCTCTTCCTCCTTGATGGTTTCCGCTATATGCTGCTTGAATTCAACTGTTTTATGTCGAAGTTCATCATTGGTTAATTCCTTGATGGTCTCGTATGCTGCTAATGTTCTTTCGAGATAAGGTTTTAATTCTTTCAAGTCTCGGTCTGCCTTAGTCCCGAAAAGTTTGCCTAAAAAACTCATTATTTTTATATTTTAAAATTGGGGTGCAAAGGTACGGAAATTTTCCCGAATAACCTAAATGTTGTTATTTTTATCTGAAAATCATTTCATCGCAGAAAATATACGACGGCTGGCCAGGAGCCTGGTGCCAGGAAGGCAAATTACCCCCGTTCTTCACCACCACACGGACATAGCGTGATTTT
>Ga0310696_10009671_pt1 | contig 11132 bp, 4 predicted proteins | sample AusTroGonzalo_MG_4_FD_203885 | JGI IMG/M metagenome (GOLD analysis project Ga0310696, IMG submission 203885) | Bovine rumen microbial communities from tropical cattle in Woodstock, Queensland, Australia - Gonzalo_02 (v2) (version 2) | ecosystem: Host-associated > Mammals > Digestive system >...
AACCGAACTTCACATTCCAGCAAGTGTCACAAGCATTGCCGATGAAGCGTTTTCAAGGTGCGACTATTTGAGTGCAATTTCAGTCGATGCAAGCAACACTGTTTACTACAGCCAAGACCAGCACGGCCAGTATAATGCTGTTATTGAAAAGGGCACAAACAAATTTGTTGTAACTTGCATCAACACAACCCTTCCAGAGGGCGTTACCGAAATTTCAAATCGAATGTTCTATGGTGCAACATTTGAATCATTTACAATTCCTTCAACGGTAACACGAATAGGCGAATATGCTTTTGCAAACAGCGGTTTGGAGTCAATCATCATTCCTGCCTCGGTTCAAATTATTGCACGATATGCATTTTCTGGGTGCCATTCCCTTGAGGAAATAACTTTTGAATCGGGCAGCCAGCTTCAAACCATTGGAGATCATGCTTTCTATGATTGCTGCAACAATCTTGAATCAATCGACCTTTCTCCTTGCACGCTTCTTACCGAAATTCCTGAATATGCATTCGAAGATTGCAGCGACCTTAACAGTGTTTATCTTCCATCTTCAATCACCAGAATTGGCAACTACGCATTCCAGTATTGCTACGATCTTTATTCCTTCACATTGCCACAAAATCTTGAATATATTGCTCCATTTGCATTCGAAGACACAAATATTTCATACATAGATTGCGACAACTGCAACAACTTCAGCTTCGAAAACTATTGCCTTGTTCAAACACAAACCAACACCTTAAGCATGGTGCTAAGAGATGAAGATTGGTCGCTTCCATATGGAATTAGTGCCATTGGTGACTATGTGTTCTACAATTACTATTTTGATTCTCGATCGTTCACAATTCCTGCCTCGGTTACAACCATTGGCAGCTATGCATTTGCAGAATGTGGATCCCTTGAGAGTGTTATTTTCGGAAAGGGTAGCCAACTTGAAACAATTGGCGACCATGCATTCTATTTGTGCTATAACCTAAGGTCGATTTCGATTCCTGCAAGTGTTACCTCAATAGGCGACCATGCATTCTATGCCTATGAATATGACGACATTAGCAACCATATTTCAAGCCTAACTATTGCTGAGAACAGCCAACTTAGAACAATTGGACAATATGCGTTCTATCATTGTGGATTCTCTTCAATAACCATTCCAGCATCTGTTACATCTATTGGCAGCTCTGCATTCCATTATTGCTACAATCTTCAAAATCTTTCATTTGCTTCAGGAAGCCAGCTTGAAACAATAGGGGAATATGCATTCTGCAGCACAAATATTGATGGCAGCCTTGAATTGCCATCTTCGCTAAAAGCTTTGGGCTCTAACGCATTTGCTTCAAACAGCAACCTAACTTCTGTAACTATTCCAGCTTCGCTTTCAAGTGTTGGTGACTATGTGTTCAGTGGCTGCAGTAGCTTGGCAAATGCAACAATTTTAACAAACGCTTCAATGCTTGAGAACATAATTTGTTCACCTTGCTATTTGGGCGAGTATATAAATAACAACAGCGGCACAATTTATGTTTGGTCATCGTTTGTAACTGTGGCGCAAAACTTTTGCAACAACTATGGCTACTACAACATAACAGTCAGTGGCATTGACGCAACAGATGTTGTTTCGCTCGAACCTAACGACAGCAGCAATCCAACATACTACATTGTAACTGGCATAATCGATTCAAGTGCAACTTCACTTGTTTTCCCAGGTGAGTTCGACGGCCTTCCAATAACCACAATTGCAGATAGTGCATTCAGTGGCAACACCAACCTTGTTAGCGTTGTTTTGCCAGAGGGATTAACAACTATTGGTGAATCAGCATTCCAAAATTGTTCAAACCTTTCTTCTGTTTCACTTCCAAGCACACTTGTTTTGGTTGGAGCATCTGCATTCAATGACTGCGGAAACCTTGAAGATATAATCGTTCCAGCCGGACTTACCGACATTCAAAATTTGGTATACGACAATGGCATTTCAAACATCACTCTTCATGCAACCGACTTGGATGTAATTAAGTCACTTTGTGACCAAATAAACCAATATGCACTAAACATTCAAACTGTTGCTGTGATTGTTGACAAGTTTGAAGCTGTTTCGACATATTGCGAGGCAGAGGGCTACAGCTTCACTCTTGAAATTATTTGGTCTCTTGAGCCACTAAATCAAACTTGGAACTTTGAATACAACAGCGAAACCGACAGCTACACAGTTTCTAACTATCATGGCGACTCGGTCGCAACATTATATATTCCAGGCGAATACAATGGGAAACCGGTAACAAAAATTGGTGAACTTTATGGTAACAGCACAACAACTCGCATCGTTCTTCCAGAGGGAATTGTTGTGATTGGTGGTTATGCATTTAGAGGCATGACCTCACTAACAAACATCAATATTCCTTCTACTGTAACAACCATAGAATATGATGCGTTTGGGCATTGCGACAGCCTTTCGTCCATCACATTCCCAGCAAGTTTGAAAGAAATATTTTTCAATCCATTCACATATTGCAATTCGCTAACAAATGTTGTTTTTGAAAACACCGAACCAATTCGCTTCACTGGCTACGATGAAACAGAAGGATACTATGAGTATTATATTTCCTATCGTTTCGAAAATGGATACATTATTGTAACTGGTTCTTTTGATTATGAACAACAAGATATATATGTTTGTCGTTTGCTAGCTGCAACTGCTGGCGCAACAACAATTCCAAGTGGCGTTACAGATATTGGCGATAGTTCCTTCCATGGAATTAATGTAACCAGCGTAACAATTCCTGCAACAGTCGACTATTTTGCAGAAGACATATTCTATGATTGCGAATTACTTCAAAGTGTTACATTTGAGGCAGGTGGACAACTTGATGTAATTTGTTTAAACGATTTCTATAATTGCCTATCGTTGCGCGAAATCATTAACATTCCTGCAACAGTATCCATAATTGAAAATGATACTTTCCGCGGTTGCACAATGTTGGAAACAATAACTGTTGAAGCAGGAAGTGCCTTCTTCCGAGTAGAAAATGGATGCCTGATTGACATTGCTAATAGCAAAGTTATTTTGGGCACAAAAAATACGACGGCAATTCCTGCAGGCATCACAACGATAGGGAGTTATGCATTCAATGGAATGGGAATAACAAGCATGTCAATTCCTTCAAGCGTAACTACCATTAAAGAATATGCATTCAATTATTGCACAAGCCTTCAATCTGTTGTAATTGCTGAAGGTGTTCAAACTATTGGGGCTTTTGCTTTCCAAAATTGCCACAGTTTGATTCAAATTAATATTCCAGCAAGCGTAAGAAGCATTGGAACATATGGTATTTCAAGCTTAAACGACAACTGCGAAATAACAATCGATAGCCGCAATGCAGCCTTTGTTGTTGGAACTCTTCTTCCATCCTTTAGGTATAATGGAAGCTACACACTTCGCATCCATAACGAAGTATATTCGTCGGCAATGCAATACAAAGAGCAATATCAATACGACGGTGCATACTTCACGCTTGAACTAATCTTTGACCCATCCGAAGCATTTGATTGGAGCATAGACGACGAAAACCACATTGCAACCATAACAGGCTATAACTACTCGGCAACTGACATTACAATTCCAGCCGAGTACCAAGGCAACACCGTTGCAATTGGTGCAAACGCCTTTGAAGTTCGTGACTTTGATATTGAAAGGTATATCACAATTCCAGTTGGTGTAACATCTATTGATGCTGGTGCATTCTATAACAATGGTGCATGTGCAACATATATAAAATTGCTAACAGAAAACATAGCAGACATTCAAACAATAATTTCTGCAATTAACAACACAGGCAGTGGAAGCCACAACACCGTTTACGTTTGGGATTGCATGTATAACACCGCAGTTGCAGCAAAATCTGGAGACTACACAATTTCGCGCATAGACGACGGAATGTTCTCGTTCGAAGAAATTAGTGAATATGACAGCGAACTGGGATATGATGTTCCAACAGGAAATGTTCGCATAACAGGCTACGACACAACCTATAACAATGGTGGAAACACCAATCCAAAACTTCTTGATGTGTTCATTCCATCTACTTACTATAACTCAGATTCTGGAATCAGCATGCCAATCACCGAAATCGGCTCGGGTACATTCAGTTCAAAAGACCTAAAAACAGTAACTTTCTCAACGCAAAGCCAAGTTGAAACGATTGCAGAAAGTGCATTTCAATCAAACGACAACTTAACTTCTGTTGTTTTGCCTTCTAGCTTAACTTTGTTGAATACATATGCTTTCCAAAATTGTTACAATCTAAGCACAATTAATCTTAACGCTTGCACAAACTTAGCAACCATTGGTGAATTTGTTTTTGATGATTGCCATTCATTAACATCACTTTCAATTCCAGCTAGCGTTTCAACTATTGGTCATGGATTGACTAGTGGTTGCAGTTCTCTCACAACTCTTTTGGTAGATCCATCAAACACCACCTACTACAGCGAGGGTAATTGCATTATTCGCACAAGCGATAAGGTTCTTGTTGCCGGATGTGCAACAAGCGTTATTCCAAGTGATGTTACAGCAATAAATGAATGTTCATTCTATGATTGCAAATCAATTACATCTGTAACCATTCCGGCAGCAGTTACAACTATTGGTAACCAAGCGTTCTATAACTGCACTTTGCTTGCCGAAGTTGTGTTTGAAGAAGGCAGCACATGTGAATATATTGGCAGCGAAGCTTTCTATGGCTGCACCAGCCTACAGGAAATAACAATCCCAGCTTCTGTTGAAACAATTAGTGTCAATGCATTTAACTCCTCAAATTCAAATTCAAGCTTATCATCAATAACATTTGAATCTGGAAGCGGCTTAAAAACAATTGGCGACAGTGCTTTTGCTTATTCAAAAGTAACAAGCATTTGCATTCCTGCAAGCGTAACAAACATTGGAAATAATATTTTTGGTTATTGCACTTCACTTGTTTCCGTTTCAATGGAAAACAATGGCAACGAAACATATTCAAGCCCAGCTGGTTCAAACTATATTGCTACTAATGAAAATGTATATGTTGTAACTGCATCCATTTTAACAATTCCAACAGGAACCACAGCAATTCCAGACAATGCTTTTACCTACAACACAACATTAACTCGCATTGTAATTCCAGCCAGTGTTGAATCTATTGGCAACTATGCCTTCAACGATTGCTCAAAACTCGCTGAAGTTGTGTTTGCCGAAGGAACACATCTTGAAACTATTGGTGCTAGTGCGTTCCATGGTTGCAGTAGCCTACGTGAAATAACCATTCCAGCCGCGGTAACAAATATCGGCGATAGTGCATTTGGTGGTTGTATGTCGCTTCGTTCAGTAATATTCGAAGGAAACAGCCAGTGCACAACCATTGGCAATAGTGCATTCGTTAGTTGCTATGAACTTCAAACTATAACAATTCCAGCATCGGTAACAAGCATTGGCAATAGTGCATTCGCTGGTAGCTCATCGCTTCGTTCAGTAACATTCGAAGAGAACAGCCAGTGCACAACCATTGGTTCTAGTACCTTCTATGGCTGCAGTAACCTTCAAACACTAGAAATTCCTGCTAGCGTTTCAAGTATTGGTAGCAATTTCTTGGATGGCGCAAACAGCTCAGCCCTTATTTTAAGTTCAAACAACCCATACTACACAATATCAAACAACTGCTTGGTTGAGGTTGCAACAAGCAAACTCCACACAATTCTTAATCCAGGAGACTACACAATACCATCTGGAATTCAAGTTATTGGTGCATATGCGTTCATGTCATTTAATAATTTTGAATCATTCACCATTCCAGCTTCGGTTACTGAAATTGAATCATATGCTTTCGCATATAACGACTCACTTCAAACCGTAACCTTTGAATCTGGCAGCACGCTAACCATAATTGGAGCTTACGCATTTACTTGTTGCTATAGTTTATCTTCAATAACCATTCCATCGTCGGTAACAACCATTGGCACTGGGGCATTTGATTGTTGCTATAATCTATCTTCAATAACCATTCCAGCCTCGGTAACAAGCATTGGTGAAAATGCTTTCTATAGTTCATCTTTGCAACATGCAACTATTGTCGTAACAAGTGCCGATGTGTATAATGCCACATTCGACGGCGAGCACGACGACATGGCCCGCGTTATTCAATCTTATTACACAAGTTATTCTAATACCGAATACTACATTCTTGCTTCTGTTGTTGATAGCAACCCCGACAATGCATATCTAGTTGATTGTGGCTTTACTAACAAGTCTCTTGTCACCGAAGGCGACTACACAGGTTACTACCACTTCACCTACAGCAGCGGTTCATAAAACAAAAAGAGTTGGCACAAACGTGCCACTCTTTTTTTGTTTGCGCAAAATGCGCATTATCATGTTCGCACTAATGTGCGAATTATCACGCTTGCAGCAGCGAGCTTTATTTAAGTTTTCATTTGACAAAAACTTAAATAGTTTGTATCATTAAACCATGATAATCCTTGGCATCGACCCTGGCTATGCAATTGTTGGCTATGGCGTGATTGAAAAAGACCCAAAAGGCAAACTTCATGTGCTAGACTATGGCGCAATAAACACGCCTGCAAACATGCCTTTCCCAAAGAGGCTGCAACTTATTGCAAAGGGCATTAATGTTCTTATTGAACGCTTCAAACCAAATGCAGTCGCAATGGAAGAGTTGTTTTTTCAAAATAACACTTCAACTGCAATTCCAGTTGCCGAGGCAAGGGGAGTTTTAATTCAGCACATAGCTGAGTTCACCGAAAACTTGTTTGAATACACGCCAAACCAAATAAAGCTTTCAACCACTGGCACAGGAGCGGCCGACAAGCATCAGGTTCAACAAATGACTAAATATATTCTTGGTCTTAAAGCCATTCCAAAGCCCGATGACGCTGCCGACGCACTCGCTGTTGCAATAACGCACGCTTTCACAAATGCCACTGCGGCCGCAAGCAGTATGAACGAAAAAATAGCGCGTGGCGAAAAGCACAGGGGAACAATACCAAAAAATAATCAAAACAAAACCTTGCGAGTGCGAAAAAGCTCGCCAGTTAAAAAATAAGGAGCAAAAATGATAGAAATTCTTTCAGGCAAGGTAATTAACAAAACCGAAAATAATGTAACCATATTGGTTGGTGGAATTGGCTTTGGCGTTGAGGTGAGCTACGACACACTTCAAACTTTGGAAGTTGGCAAAGATGCAACGCTACAAACCTATCTTCACGTTCGCGAAGATGAAATGAAGCTTTTTGGTTTTTCGTCTAGTGAAGAAAAGGCAATGTTTTTGCGCCTCATTTCGATTTCGGGCATTGGCCCAAAAATGGCAATTTCAATTCTTTCGGGAATTTCCGCTGCCGACCTTGCTGCATCAATCATGACCGGAAATGTTTCCGCAATCGCAAAAATAAAGGGCGTTGGCAAAAAAACTGCCGAACGAATCGTGCTTGAACTAAAGGAAAAAATCTCAGAGCTTATTTCCGAGCATGGAGCCCAAACAAACTCCTCGGCAAAGGATTTGTCGGCCCGCCTTTCTCCAGCTGCAGAAGATGCCGTTTTTGGCCTAATTTCGCTTGGTATCAAACAAACCGAAGCAACACGCCTTGTTGAAGCCGTTGCCAAAGAAGGCATGAGCGCCGAAGAAATAATAACACTTGCACTAAAAGGAATGAAACATTAATGGAAGATTTCATCTCATCAAACAAAGATACTATGGAATTTGCAACAACTCCCGAAGAAAGGCTTTTATCCGAGAATCGCACCGAAGACGACATTGAAAGCGAAAACATACTTCGTCCAAAAACCATGGCCGAATATGTTGGCCAAACCAAAATTAAGGAAAACTTGGGTGTGTTCATTTCTGCTGCAAAAAAGCGTAAAGAAGCACTTGATCACGTGCTCCTATATGGACCTCCGGGTCTTGGCAAAACCACACTTGCATCAATCATTGCAAACGAACTTGGAGTGTCGTTCCGTCAAACTTCGGGCCCAGCAATTGAACGAGCAGGAGACCTTGCCGCACTTCTCACAAATTTGCAGGAAAACGACGTTTTGTTCATCGACGAAATCCACCGCCTAAGCCATCAGGTCGAGGAAGTTCTTTACAGCGCAATGGAAGATTTTTCTTTAGATCTAACAATTGGCAAGGGCCCATCGGCGCGCAGCATGCGCCTTGCTCTTCCAAAATTCACGCTTGTGGGTGCAACCACACGCGCTGGAATGCTAACAGGCCCTCTTCGCGACCGTTTTGGCGTGCTTTGTCGCTTAGAACTATATTCAAATGAAGAGCTTGCAAAAATCGTCAAACGCAGCGCAAAAATACTAGAAATCGACATCGAACCTGCTGCTGCAAACGAAATTGCTTCTCGCAGCCGCGGAACGCCACGTATTGCAAACCGACTTCTAAAACGTGTGCGCGACTTTGCTGAATTTGAAGGCAGCAAAATAATTACAAAACAGATTGCCGATTCGGCACTTTCAAAAATGGAAATCGACAAACTTGGCCTCGATTTTGTTGATCGCAGATTACTTTCCACAATGATCGAAAAATTCCATGGCGGGCCAGTCGGACTCGACACGCTTTCTGCCATGACAGGCGAAGAGGCAACCACAATCGAAGATGTATATGAGCCATATTTGTTGCAACTTGGCTTCATTTCACGCACAGCGCGTGGAAGAATGGCACTAGAGCCAGCCTACAGACATTTGGGAATTTCTTTCGGAGGCGACCAGTGAACACCAAAGACTTCTACTACGACCTTCCCGAAGAACTTATTGCCCAAACCCCAATCGAACCGCGGGATAGCTCCCGCTTAATGGTTGTTAACCGCAAAACTGGGGCAATGCAGCACAAAATTTTTCGCGACATTTTGGATATTCTAACCCCAAACGATGTTTTGGTGCTAAACGAAACAAAAGTGCTTCCTTCGCGCCTATATTGCACGCGTGAAGGCACAACCGCAAAAATCGAAATTCTGCTTTTAAAACGTCTCGATAATTTACTTTTGTTTGAAGCACTTGCACGTCCGCTTCGCCGCATAAAGTTAGGTGAAAAACTCATATTTTCGGAAAATTTAACCGCCACAGCGGAAGATAAGCAGAATGGCAGCCTAATTCTACGATTTAGTCTAAAGCACGGCACACTAGAAGAAGAACTCGACCGCATTGGCGAAATGCCGCTTCCACCATACATCCACGAAAAGCTAAAGCAAAAAGACCGCTACCAAACTGTTTATGCACGCGTTCAGGGCTCGGCCGCTGCGCCAACTGCCGGCTTCCATTTCACTCCCGAGCTTATTGAAAAACTTAAGCAAAAGGGCATCAAGTTCCACAAAGTTGTGCTAGACGTTGGTCTTGGCACTTTCCGCCCAGTTCAAACCGAAAGAGTGGAAGACCACAAAATGCACACCGAGCATTGTGTTGTTTCAAAAGAGACCGCTGATGCACTAAATGCGGCAAAAGCGCAGGGCAAACGCATAATTGCAGTTGGAACAACTTCTGTTCGCACACTCGAAACTGCGGTCAACCCAAAAACAGGAAAACTCGAAGCCGGCGACTACAACACAAGCATTTTCCTGTATCCAGGTAAAGATTTCCACTTTGTTGATGGAATGATAACAAACTTCCACCTTCCAGAAAGCACTTTGATTATGCTTGTTTCGGCCTTCATGGGCCGTGAGCAAACACTAAATTGCTATCGCACAGCCGTAGAAAATAAATATCGATTTTTCAGCTTTGGCGACGCCATGCTGGTTTTATAAGCGGCGTTTTGCTGCGTTGCATTTGCGTTTTGATTTGGTCATTTACGCCAAAAGTAAACTCCATTCATCAAAGCCGCGTGCGCCTTGCCTAACTTGCTTCTAAACCCAGCAAAAACATGTAAATAAATTTAAGGACAAACAATGGACAAAGAATACTTCAGTTTTAAACAAATAAAACAATCATCAAAAAGTGGAGCACGAACAGGTGTGCTCAAAACTCCGCATGGAAAAATAGAAACGCCAATTTTCATGCCTGTTGGCACGCAGGCGACTGTTAAAACACTAACGCCCGAAGATCTTGAAGAACTTGGCGCACAAATTATACTTTCAAACACATATCACCTATATTTGCGCCCAGGCAGCAAACTTATTGCAAAGGCTGGCGGACTTCACAAGTTCATGCATTGGAACAAGCCAATTCTAACCGACAGCGGCGGCTTTCAGGTATTTTCGCTATCTAAACTTCGCAAAATAACCGACGAAGGCGTAACTTTTCGTTCGCACCTAGATGGCAGCAAACACATTTTCACACCCGAAAAGAGCATAGAGGTTCAAAATGACCTTGGAAGCGACATAATAATGGCATTTGATGAATGCACCTTGGCTGGCAAAGAACACGGCACAAGCTACCGCGATTCAAGAATTGCTATGGAACGCACACTATCATGGCTCGACAGATGCTACAAGGCTCAGCAAAACCCAAAACAAATGCTATTTCCAATAGTTCAGGGCAACATATACGAAGACTTGCGCGTTGAAAGCATTCGCCGCACGCTTCCATATGCCCGCGTTGGCTTTTCAATTGGCGGATTGTCGGTGGGTGAGGCAAAAGAGGATATGTATCGCATACTCGACTGTCTGCAGCCGGAATATCCAGTTGACAAAGCACGATACCTAATGGGGGTTGGCAGTCCCGACTGCATAATCGAGGGTGTTCGCCGTGGAATCGACATGTTCGATTGCGTGCTTCCAACTCGAATTGCCAGAAATGGCACAGCTTTCACTTCAAAAGGCAAAGTTGTCATCAAAAACGGCTGCTATAAAGAAGATTTTTCGCCGCTTGATGAAAACTGCAATTGTCCAACTTGCCGTAACTACACAAAGGCATATTTAAGGCACTTGTTTAACGCCGACGAAATTTTGGGTGCAAGACTTGTGTCATACCACAATCTTTACTATCTTGTGCATTTGGCAGATGACATTCGCAAGGCAATCAATGAAGACAGATTCGAGGAGTTTGCCGAGGAGTTTTATAAAAAAACTGGCTACGACAAACAATCCAACGATTCGACAGAGCAAAAAGGCAAAAAACGCACAAAATCAGTTGACAACAAAACCGAAAACAAATA
>Ga0310696_10009672_pt1 | contig 11132 bp, 7 predicted proteins | sample AusTroGonzalo_MG_4_FD_203885 | JGI IMG/M metagenome (GOLD analysis project Ga0310696, IMG submission 203885) | Bovine rumen microbial communities from tropical cattle in Woodstock, Queensland, Australia - Gonzalo_02 (v2) (version 2) | ecosystem: Host-associated > Mammals > Digestive system >...
AATAAAGTATAATAATGATATCAAGTTATATGAGCCTGTGAGTAATAATGTAGGAGGACTTCATCCTACTACCCGTTTCATAGCAGGCTTTTCAGGTGGTATTGAACTACCGGTTCCGTCATCGGCCATATATCCCAGATGGGGTATAGGCGGTGGCGTGCAATATTCGGCCAACTCATTCACAAAATCCTTCTATGCAAGCCTTTACGGTTATCTGCCCGGACTGTCATCTGTCCAGGGACTCAAGCTGTCTGCCTCAATGCAGCAGAAGAAGGCCGGTAACTATACCACTCTGGCCGATGTCTGGGCATTTGACCTGTATGATATGGCACCCAGAGGGTATGCCATGACTGAAGCCGGGTCCATGCTTAAGCTTTACTACCTTGACACTTACAATTTCAGCGCCGATTATGCAATTCCTGTACTGCCCTTGGATTTTGCGCTCAATCAGTTCGCCTATCTGCGCAATCTGGAACTGTTGCCGTTCATTGACTATACGATAGCCAAGGGTAACGGCAGGACAGATAATCTGATGAGCGTGGGAGCCGATGTCATGTTCAGGTTTGAAAAGCTGCTTATCCTGAATAACACTATCAAGTTAGGATGCCGCATTGCCTATAATGACGGCACTCTGGACAAGACCTTAGGCGTTAAGGATCCATTCTACTTTGGCGTAGTATCCAGTTTAGGCTTTTGATGCTACAGCATAATATAGACGGTTCCTGCAGTGTCATTCCGGAACGACACTGTAGGAACCGTTACTATTTTGTCCTGGACGGAGAGTGCGGTTGGGGTGAAGGTCATAGCCATTCATGCGGGTCACGTTTCCAATCCTGAGCAGGTGGAGCGTTACTGCCAGTCCGTGGTCGGTGTGCGGTGCGCTCATGTTTGAAATGTAGTTGCCCAGTGACCATACGGTAAGATGTTCCGATGCGCGTCCGCGGTAATCGGGTAGGGTACGGACAGGCTGCACCACGTGAGGATGACCTCCTATGATGTGGTCTATGCCGTGTGCGTAGAGCCAGTCCTCAAGCTGTTTCTGGCTGTAGTCAGGCCTGGTCATATATTCCGTGCCCCAGTGCATGCACGCAATTATGCAGTCGGCTTTAAGTCTCTTGGCGCGGGCTATGTCGGTCCTTATTATGGCGGTGTCTATGTAATTGACTATGCAGGGCTCTGTTACGGTTATGCCGTTGGTATCATATGTATAGTTGAGCAGAGCTATCCTTATTCCGTCATGTTCCGTTATGAAGGGATAGATTGAATCGCGCTCGGCCTGGTTGCGGTAAGTGCCCAGGTGGGCTATTCCCAGACTGTCCAGTACATCAAGGGTGCGTATCAGACCCCGGTTGCCGCGGTCCAGGCAGTGGTTGTTGGCAGTCAGGAATATGTCAAAGCCTGCGTCCTTTACCGCCTGCGCAAGCTCGTCGGGCGAGCAGAAGTTGGGATAGCCGGAGTAGGGTTTGCCTCCCAGCGTGGTCTCAAAGTTGCAGACGGCAATGTCGGCAGCGTTGATTTCGGGTTCTACCAGACTGAAATAGCCGTCGTAGCTGTATGTGCCGTCAGCTCTGCGTGCAGCCTGGAGTTGCTCCTTATGCTGCATTACGTCGCCTGCAAAATAGATTGATGCATGCCCTGTAAGCCTGGCTCCCACGGGTTGTGACAAAGCCGTGACGTGGGCAGTCAGGATAAGGATGGTTGTCAGTATGCTGCTGACAGGGCGTGCCATTGCAGCAGGATATTAACGGTATATGCTTTTCTGACCAGCCAGAAGCGTATTCTTCATAAGCGAGCAGATGGTCATGGGACCTACGCCGCCGGGAACAGGGGTTATGAAACTGCACTTGGGTGCAACCTCGTCAAACTTCACGTCACCGCACAGACGGAATCCGCTCTTCTTGGTGGCATCGGGAACGCGGGTGGTACCTACGTCGATGATTACGGCGCCCTCCTTGACCATATCGGCCTTTACAAAACCGGGCTGGCCCATGGCGGCTACAATGATATCGGCCTGGAGGCACTCCTCCTTTATGTTTGCGGTATGGCTGTGGCAGACGGTTACGGTGCAGTCACCGGGATTGGACTTCTGCATGAGCAGGGTAGCCATGGGCTTGCCCACTATGTTGCTGCGGCCCAGTATGACGCATTTCTTGCCTCGTGTCTCTATGTTGTAGCGGCGCAGAAGCTCCAGTATGCCGTTGGGAGTGGCCGAAATGAAGCATGGCAGGCCTATGCTCATGCGGCCCACGTTTATGGGATGGAAACCATCTACGTCCTTGCGGTAGTCAATTGCTTCTATCACATGCTGCTCATTGATGTGCCTGGGCAAGGGGAGCTGTACTATGAAACCGTCCACATCGGGATCATTGTTGAGCTCTGCAACCTTTGAGAGCAGTATCTCTTCAGTAATGTCACTCTCAAACCTGATGAGTGTGGATTTGAATCCGCATACCTCGCAAGCCTTAACCTTGGCTGCCACGTATGTTTCGGAACCTCCGTCGTGACCCACCAGAATGGCTGCCAGATGAGGGCGTTTCTCACCTCTTTCTACCATTGCGGCTACCTGTGCCGCAATCTCCTGCTTAACCTGTTCGGCTACTGCCTTACCGTCTATTAACTGCATCTTATTGTGTGTTTATCTTCTCATCATTGAACCCATGTTGGGCAGTTTTGCTCCGGCCACGTTCTTCATCATCTTTCGGGTCTGCTCAAACTGCTTGATCATACGGCTTACCTCTTGTATTGACTGACCGCTGCCCTTGGCAATGCGGTTGCGGCGAGACTGGCTCTTGTCAAGCAGCTCGGGGTTGGTACGCTCGGCAGGTGTCATGGAGTAAATCATGGCTTCTATGCCTTTGAATGCGTCATCGTTTATGTCTATGTCCTTGAGAGCCTTTCCCACACCGGGTATCATGCCCATCAGGTCCTTCATGTTACCCATCTTCTTGATCTGGCCTATCTGCTCCAGGAAATCGTTGTAGTCAAACTTGCCCTTGCCCATCTTCTTCTGAAGACGTTTGGCCTGCTCGGCATCGAACTGCTCCTGGGCGCGTTCTACGAACGATACGATGTCGCCCATGCCCAGTATGCGGTCGGCCATGCGGTCCGGGTGGAATACATCAAAGGCATCCATCTTTTCACCCGTACCCACAAACTTGATGGGCTTGTCAACTACGGTACGTATTGACAGGGCTGCACCGCCGCGGGTATCACCGTCCAGCTTGGTCAGTATCACGCCGCTGAAGTCCAGGCGCTCGTTGAACTCTCGGGCGGTGTTCACGGCATCCTGACCGGTCATGGCATCAACTACAAAGAGTATCTCGTTGGGGCTTACGGCCTCCTTGATGGCGGTTATCTCCTGCATCATCATCTCGTCTATGGCCAGACGGCCGGCGGTATCGATGATTACCACGTCATAACCCTTGGCGCGTGCCTCCTTGATGGCGTTCTGTGCTATCTCTACAGGCTTGTTGTTGCCGGGCTCGGTATAGACCGTTACGCCTATCTGCTCTCCTAAGACCTTGAGCTGGTCAATGGCGGCGGGACGATATACGTCGCAGGCTGCCAGCAGTGGCTTCTTGGCTCGCTTGGTCTTGAGCAGGTTGGCCAGCTTGGCGCTGAAGGTGGTCTTACCGGAACCTTGCAGACCTGCCATCAGTATGACAGCGGGATGCCCTTTTATGTCTATGTCAACAGCCTCGCCGCCCATAAGTGTGGCCAGCTCATCATGCACCACCTTGACCATCAGCTGGCCGGGGCGTACTGATGTGAGCACGTTCATGCCTAAGGCTTTCTCCTTTACGGTATCGGTGAACTGCTTGGCTACCTTGTAGTTGACATCGGCATCAAGCAGGGCCTTGCGCACGTCCTTAAGGGTTTCGGCTACGTTGACCTCGGTGATCTTTCCTTCACCTTTAAGTATCTTTAGAGACCTTTCAAGTCTTTCTGACAGATTTTCAAACATTCCTGTAAATCGGCTATTCGTTTCAAGCCGCGAATTTACTAAAAATATCGCAATGGAGGGAACTTTTTGGGGTATCTGTATAAGAGTCTTCCCTTTGCAGTAGCAGAACTGTCAGTTTGGGGAGCGTCAGTGCAGTGGCGTTAAGCGGAGGCCCCTGGAAGATCCCGTTAAGAACGGCGCTTCGTTTAACGACTGTTAGGCCCCGTAGGGGACTAAAAAGGAGGCGTTCGACGTTTAGGGTCTGGAAGGGGCCGGAGTAGCCACGGAACGTCGTCTCCCCAGACTGACAGTTCTGCGGTGTTTCTTATACAGATACCCCAAAAAGTTCCGCTCAATTGTAATCAGCGGCCGGACAGGTAGAGCATCTGGCTTATTTCTTCATTGAAACGGCGGGCAGTGCAGAGTTTCTCCAGTGTCAGGTGCATGCGGTAACGCCAGTAGTTGTTGGAATCGGCGGGTACGTTGATGCGCTCCGAAGCCGGGTCCTTGTACCGCAGCTGTTTGCTCATGGAGAGCCAGTCCTGAAGCGGGAATATCGCCAGCATGGAAGGTGATGCTAAGTGGGCCGATATCACGCTGGTGCATGCCGCTGTAGTGGCCTTGTGCGAGGTTATCACATGGTTGGGCTCCATCTCGTCCTCTATCCAGGCGCGCAGAACGCTCATGTCGTGTGTGGACGTTGTGCATACCGACATATACGGATATGTGGCCGGGTCCGATACGCTCACGCCCATGTTCTTGGGCATACGCTGAACCTCAAGGGCAAGGATTCTCAGGCGGTCCATGATTTCCGGTACGCAGGCGGGAATCATGCCAAGGTCTTCACCGCATACAAGCATGTCGGTCGCTTCAATCAGGGCAGGCAGCTTGGACATGGCAGAGTCGCTCCAGAAACTGTTGTTGCGGCTGTAGTAATAATCATCATGGATGTAGCGGAACGCATTCTGTTCATTCTCCGGCAACTGCCTGAACATATCTGTGTCAAAGGCGTTTATGCGTGGATGGTATGTTCCCGGACGATGCGTGTCCTCCAGGAACAGGACGTTGGTCTCGGGCGTTCCGGCAGGAGGGGTGGCATGCAGTGCAGGGTTGAACGGGAAACCTTTGTCCCACATTTCCTGCGGTGTGTATGTAAGCGCGGGGTTGAAGCGTCCCATCAGCCCGCTGTTATATTGCAAGGGAACTTCCCAGATTCGGAAGAATCCTAACAAATGGTCTATGCGGTATGCGTCAAAGTAGTCTGACATCTTACGGAACCTGGCTACAAACCATGAGTATCCGTCACGAGCCATGTTCTGCCAGTTGTATGTGGGCATTCCCCATTTCTGGCCATCTACGGCAAAGGCATCGGGCGGAGCACCTGCCTGGCAGTCCGTGTGGAAAAGCTCCGGATGTATCCAGACATCGGCGCTGTGGCGGTTCACTCCTATGGGTATGTCACCTTTGAGCAGGATGCCTTTCCGGTTGGCATATTTCTTTACATCGGCAAGTTGCTTGTCCAGATGGAACTGGATAAAGTAGTGCTTGCGGATTTCGCGGTAGCGGTCATTGCCGGGAGTGCAGAAACGGTCCAGCAGGGCAGGGGAATATTCACTCTCCTTCCACTGGTGGAAATCGGCCGTACCGTACTTGTCACGCAGGTAGCAGTAGAGAGCATACGGCTCCAGCCATGTGCGGTTGGCATTGAAGAACGTCTTGTACTCCTTGCTCCGGAAACACTGTTGGCCAAACCGTGCGTAAAGACGGTCCAGATATCCGTTCTTGAGCCTGAATACACGCTCATAGTCTATGGCTGCAAGGGAGTTGAGTTCCTTGCGTTCCTTCTGCGCCTGTCTGATGAATTGTTTGTCATCAAGCTCTCCAACCAGTTCCAGATCAATGTAGATGGGATTGAGTGCGAACGATGAGTTCGCGCTGTAAGGGTAGGAGTCCCTCCATGTCCCGGTCATGGTGGTGTCGTTTACAGGCAGGGTCTGTATGATGCTCTGCCCTGTGGCGGCAGCCCAATCCACAAGCAGCTTAAGGTCAGTGAACTGGCCTATCCCATAGTCCCTCTCACTGCGCAGTGAAAAGACCGGGATTGCCGTGCCGGCCCCTTTCCAGCGCGGACGGTTACCAAGATGCACGTAGGGGATGGCAACGGTGCGCTGTTCCATCTCGCTGCCGTTGTAGTCTTTCCAACGGTCGGACAGTACAAGACGCTTGGCGCGGGTGTATGGAATGGAGTGCAGCGATCCCTCTTCACGGCGGGTTATGTTTCCGTCGGTCTGCACCATGTAGAAGTATGTTATGTCACCGGCCGTAATCTCGTCGTCATCAGTCTCATAGTCCGTGAACCATGTTCCTGCACCGTTGTTGGCCATGTCAAGGCATGTCTGTGTGCCGTCAGCCATGTTCAGGCACAGGTAGAGATTCTCGCCCCATCGGGTTATGTATTCTATCTGGAAATGTATCTGCATCGTTTAGGGTTTGGTTGAATGGACACAAATATAATCAATATTTTGTATCGCAGCCATCATGTGACCGGACAGGTTGATTTTGGAGTTATTAACCGTTTCTTGAAAGTTTTCAACAATTTCCAAAAAACCGCTTTGTTTTCTTTTTCATTATTATATGCGAAATTATATTTGCTAACATGAAAAAACAGAATTAAACAAATAATAACTAAAACCGTTAATAGTCATGGAGTTAAAACAGGATGGCATTTATGATGCCAGTTCCCTTGGAGGGGGAAAGATGTGTGTGCTCGGTTTCCAGCACATGTTCGCTATGTTCGGTGCAACCGTTCTTGTACCTATCCTTACAGGACTATCAGTATCAGCGACATTGCTGTTTGCCGGTATCGGTACACTGATTTTCCATTTGTTCACCAAACTCAAAGTACCTGCATTTCTGGGTTCATCGTTCGCATTCCTGGGCGGTTACAGCGCTGTAACGGCCATGGGTCCGCAGTTCCTGGATCCTAATTTCAGCCAGACAGCATTTGATTCCATGTCTGACATGGCTAAGAGTGAATATATCCTCAGTTTTCAGCCCCAGTCTTTGACTTATGCCTGCATCGGTGTGTTCTGTGCAGGTCTGCTCTATTTTGTGCTGGCAGCCCTTTTCAAGTTCTACGGTGTACGCCGTACCATGAGGTTCTTCCCGCCGGTGGTGACCGGTCCCATCATCATCTCCATCGGTCTTATACTGTCTTCAAGTGCCATCAACAACTGCCAGGCAAATTGGTGGATTGCACTTCTTGCCATCGCTATCATAGTGATTTGCAACATTTTCGGCAAGGGCATGATAAAGATCATTCCCATTATCCTGGGTGTTATTGGCTCATACATTGTAGCAGCCTGCTTCGGTCAGGTTGACTGGACAAACCTTAAGGAGGCCGCATGGTTCGGACTGCCTTTCCAGTGGGAGAACACCGCTTTTTCAGTGCTCAAGAATCCTGACTGGTCATTTGTAAGCACGGCAATCATTGCAATAGTTCCTATTGCTTTCGCTACTATGATTGAACATATCGGTGATATATGTGCCATCTCCTCAACCTGCGAGCGTAACTATATAGCCGATCCCGGTCTGCATCGCACTCTGTTGGGTGACGGCTGTGCAACTGCACTTGCAGCCCTGTTCGGCGCTCCCGCCAACACCACTTACGGTGAGAATACAGGCGTGCTTAACCTGACCAGGGTGTTTGACCCCAAGGTTGTACGCATTGCCGCATGTCTGGCTATCGCATTCTCATTCTGCCCCAAGTTCGCCGCACTTATTTATGCCATGCCAACCGCTACCGTTGGTGGCGTGTCACTGGTGCTTTACGGTATGATATCTGCAGTAGGTGTACGTAACCTTGTAGAGAACAAGGTTGATTTCACCAACAACCGTAACGTGCTCATAGCAGCTTTGATCCTGGTGCTTGCCATCGGTATCAATTTCGGTCCCGGAAGCATCACATTCGGAAAGATTTCACTGTCAGGTCTGGCTGTAGCCGCACTTGCAGGTATTATCCTGAATGCCATCCTTCCCGGTAACGATTTCCATTTCGGTGCGGAATATACTACAGGTAAACGTTCAACCTCTGAAATCAAGGATATGCCTGAGGAGTTCAAGAAACCCGTTCACAGCGATCCTAAATACAACGGATAAGAAACAATCATTTTATTAACTTATTAACTTATAATTTCTTATATGAAAAAATTTGTAGCTTTTGCAGGATTCAGCCTGCTCGCAGCCGGTGCTTTTGCACAGACCAATTTACAGGTGTTCTACGATTTCGGTAAGGATCGTAAGTATATTACCTCCACTCTTGAAATGTTCAAGTCCGATAATTGGGGTAATACATTCTTCTTTGTTGACTATGACTACAACTGGAAGAACGGTAAGGATAAGGTAATTTCTCCCAACAGCACTTACATGGAGATTGCCCGTTGTCTGAATTTCTGGGGAGAATCAGCACTTGCTCCTTTGAGCCTTCAGATTGAGTATAACGGTGGCGTAGGATCATACTACTATGATCAGGCTGGTGTCAGATACCATGCACCTTTCTATGTTGAAAATGCCTGGTTGTTTGGTGTGGACTATTTCCTGCACAGTGAGGATTTCAGCAACACTTTGAATCTTAAGGTCCTTTACAAGCATTGGGCTGAGAGTAAAGGTACTCCTCTGCAGTTCACAGCAGTATGGGGTATGCAGAATCTGTTTGGTGTTGAAGGACTTCGTTTCTCAGGATTTGCTGATTTCTGGGGACAGGATCAGGCTTTTGACACAAACAATGACGGTAATCTGAAAAAGACAAGTTGGGTATTCATCTCAGAGCCCCAGCTTTGGTATAACATAGGTTCACTGTTCGGCTGCCCCAACTTCAACATAGGCGGTGAGGTTGAGATTTCAAACAATTTCACTCAGGAGGGATTCATGTGCAATCCTTGCCTTGGTGTAAAGTGGGATTTCTGATTTAATTTCAATTAGGTAAAACCTCTAATTCAAAAAACAATATGTCATTCCTGAAGGTTTTAGGATTTGATCCTGCAAAACACAGCGTCAAGACTGAGATTGTTGCAGGTATCACCACATTCCTGACAATGGCCTATATCCTGGCTGTGAATCCGGATATCTTCGGTGCGCTGGAGGGTATGGGCATGCCAAGGGGAGCCGTATTTACGGCAACAGGTCTTGCTGCTGTTGTGGGTACGTTGTTCATGGCTTTATATGCAAAGAAACCATACGCCCTGGCTCCAGGTCTGGGATTGAATGCTTTCTTTGTATATACAGTTTGTCTTACAATGGGATACTCCTGGCAGTTTGCATTGACAGCTGTCCTTATTGAGGGTATAATCTTTATCATTCTCACGGTCACCAACGTGCGTGAGGCTATCATCAATGCCATTCCAAAGGCAATGAAGAGTGCTGTATCAGCCGGTATCGGCCTGTTCATAGCGTTCATCGGCCTTTACAATGCCCATATCGTTGTGGGCGGTGGCGGCACGGTAGTAAGTCTTGGCGACATTATGCATGGTACGGCTGCTCTGGCTCTGTTAGGTCTGATCATCACCTCTGTGCTGATGATTCTCAAGGTTCGCGGTGCCATGCTGATAGGTATCATCGTTACTGCTGTCCTGGGCCTGTTCTTTGAAGAGCCCGTTGATTATGACAACCTTGATAAAGGTATGAAGGCTGTCACTGTATTCTCCGGTGTTGTTGATAAGGTGCCTTCTGTAAGTCCCATATTCTGTAAGTTTGAATGGCACAATGTATTCACCAAAGATATGATTATCGTGGTGTTCACATTCCTGTTCATCGATATGTTCGATACCATCGGTACCGTTATCGGCGTATCAAAGAAGGCCAATACAATGAATCCTGACGGTACTATCCCCGGTGTCAAGAAGGTTCTTATGGCCGATGCCGTTGCTACGGTATGGGGTGCTATTTGCGGAACCAGCACAACTACCACATACGTGGAGAGTGCATCAGGTGTTGCCGAGGGTGGCCGTACCGGTCTTACAGCATTTACAGCAGCAATATGCTTTGCCATTGCATTGTTCTTTGCACCGCTGTTCCTGGCTATACCGTCAGCAGCTACAGCTCCTGCCCTTATCCTGGTAGGTTGCATGATGATGACATCGATACTGGATGTGGATTTCAATGATTTCTCAGAGAGTATCCCGGCTTATATCTGCATGATCATGATGCCTCTGGCATACAGCATTTCAGATGGTATTATGATGGGTATGATATCATACGTTGTATTGAACGCCATCTGCGGCAAGTTCAACAAGATTAACATCATGATGTGGATTCTGGCAATACTGTTCATTGTACGGTATGCGCTTCTAGAGGTAGGATAGCCAGCTTGACGGGAGCCAGAGGTGCGGGCAGATGCAGCACCACGCGGGTCTCGCCGTTCTCTAGAGGCGATTTGCAGAATCCATAAAAAACAGGGCGGTTCCAGTTTAGGGCCGCCCTGATTTTTTGAGTAATCTCCTTTACCGGTTTATGTTCTTTATATTTCCCGTAGTAGTGTCAAACGTAATCTTTGTGTCTGCATGCTTGCCCATGACTGATGACGAGATAACCTCAACGTTTCCGAACTGTGCTATCTGTAAATCCTCTTCCAGGAAACTTTTGCGGTTGTTGTAAATCTTAATCTCGGCACGGCCGGGAATACGGTAGTACAGGAACGGCCCTTTGTCTTTCTTTCCAAAACGTTTGGAACTATTGGAGCTGGTCTCCTCCGATTCTCTTTTCAGCATCTCCCTGTCTGTTATGTCAATCCATACTGGCTCGCCGGCCAGATTGTCAACAGGCAGCACTCCCAGTTTTGATGAGAACCTGAAAAGTATCTGTTTGCTAATAGGCTCGTCAGGGTTGACGTCGATGGTGAATACATGCTCCTGTATATCTCGAGTGCCGTTGAACAGTGTGAGCAGCGCGTTTTCCTGTTTTGTCAGATACTCCAGGATATAAACCGTGGATTCTCCGTCAGTAGGTATGTAATCAGCCTGTCCGCGTGTTATGGAGTTGCGGCTCTCACGTATGTTGTATATCTCCTTGGCTGTCAGTTCGGCCATCTTGGAGGTGGAGCCTGCCATAAGAATCTCTTCGGTCATATAGTCCTGGGGATTTATCTTTTCCTTCTCCTCTACGGTGGTGTTAGCCGGTGCCGGTTCTGACGGCT
>Ga0310696_10009673_pt1 | contig 11132 bp, 10 predicted proteins | sample AusTroGonzalo_MG_4_FD_203885 | JGI IMG/M metagenome (GOLD analysis project Ga0310696, IMG submission 203885) | Bovine rumen microbial communities from tropical cattle in Woodstock, Queensland, Australia - Gonzalo_02 (v2) (version 2) | ecosystem: Host-associated > Mammals > Digestive system >...
GCTACAGCTTGTTCAATCATATCATATCACAATAATATAAGATATGACTATATAATGTATAAGAATGACAAGAACATCAATATAGACAAGATAAATGAGACTGAAGGAGATTATAAGAATGGTCTGGAAATACAAGTGACAGTAAAAAGCAGTTTCAGCATACTTGAAGAAGCTATAACAAAACTTTGCTTTTTTGAAAATCTTTATATTCAATATAATAGTCATAATTATAGTCCCTATTATGGTTACAGGACAGTTAATTTTGACGATTTTGTAAATGACTTCAATAAAAGAAAATGTGTCAGACATAATTATGTTTCCTATTGTGATTTTCTCAATTATTATAATACTTATTATTATAATACTTATGGAAATTTTGTGAAAGTGGGAAATGTTTTGTATGGAAGTTCTGATTATACTTTTCATTCAGTAGGTCTTGTAGTGAATATTCCCATAGGAAGTGTTGATATAACTCCAAGCAGGGAAAATCTTCAGTTTACTGACTATACTAATGATGCTCTCAAAGTATATTACGAAAAAGCAAAAGTCGAGTTAAAATCAATAATTGACAATAACTTGAAGAAAGAAATAAGTATATTTGATTTCTTTAAACAAATTGTTGATTCAAGTTGTATAAAAATTAACTGTGACAATACTGAATTTCTAATTGAAAAGAATGATGTACAAATATTTGCAAGCTTATTTACTTGTGACGGTGAGAATTATCCTGACAAATTTGTAGAATTTATCAAAAGCATAAGATGGGACGCTATTGACAAATCTTTTATTTACAAGAAATGTTCTAAATATAGACTTGGAAACTTATCTGTCAACACTCTGTTGAACAATAACATGGTATTATATGAAAAAGGAGATGCAGCCACAAAAGCATCCACTGTAGAATATTACGCTTCGGAATCTTGTCATAACTATATTATATTCCAGCCTGGTATAAATAACTTGTTAAAAACATCTCTTATAGGTGTTAAAGACACTTATTCGGATTGTTGTGAATTTTTTGTCAAGCATCTCAATATAAAGAAAATATTCAACAGTGATGTTCCTAAATCTTATCTTGACAGTTGTAAAACTAAAGAAAAGACGCATGTAAATAATTCTTATGAACAATTAAGATATTATGGTGCTTATGGTTATTCTATTGTTTCAACACGTTTTTTGGAATCTTGTGACGATTGTTTTGTGTTATATTCACAAAATACAAAGGAAGATGATATTTTCAAAAAAATAAACGATGCTTTTAATATTGGTAAATTTGAATTGTTTACTACAAAGAAAGAGTCACTTAAGATATTTGAAAATAACAGAAAATTTGTCAAAGTTGAAGATTTTCTTTATAAAAGAAACAAATTTCTTGAAAAGTTCACAACAGCTTATATTATCATGAAAAGTTTTGAGGGCATTAATTCTTGTGTTCCTATATACAAAGAATTTTATAATAAGTATTATAAATATATAAGTAAATTACGTTCTTGCCCAAGTACTTTTGCAAGTGACATTTTGAACAGATATATAGAGAATAAATGGTATAATGAGTGCGATGTGAATTATTTCTCATTGTCAAAAAAGGACAAGAAAATAATAAAATTCAAAGAACATGTACGCAATGAATCATATAATCTGGCTGATTATGAAGTATACAAACAATGTGGAAGAAGTAATAAGCTTGGAATAAAACCAGTATTAAAACCACAATTCAAACTTTAATAACATGAAAATATTCAGACAAAACAACTATCTTCAGATTATTTATTCTGACGGTAATGCATACACCTCATCAAATTGTACTGATGAGATTTGGGATTTCATATCAGAAAACTGGTTGGATGAAGACAAGATAAGAAGAAAATTCAAAACAGAATTTGAAGGAAACGGTCTTAAGGAAAGAGTTAAAAACTCTTCCATTCTTACTTTAAGAGGTGCTTCGGTATATATGCCTGACATTTCTGAAATCAGTATTCCAGAAGATTTTGTAGAGAAAATTCTTGAAGCTGAGGACAATGATGATTATGAAGAGATTGAGAAGTTCAGAAACTTCTGGACTCTTGTCTCATTGAATCCTGATGCAAAAGTAAGGGATAATATTTTCTGGTTTATCAGAAAATGGAATATGAAAATAACAGACTCAGGTCTTATTGTAGGATATAGAAACGCTGTGCTTAGGCATAAAGTATATTCTCCTGATGAAATCAAGAAGATTATAAACGCTTATTATACTGAAAAGTATGTGAACCATAAGAATCCTTATGAGACAGAATTGGATGGCTATAAAGACAATCTTGGACATCTTTATGACAGTATTGCCAATTCTGACAAAGAAAGTACAGAATTCACAGATGCCCATTCACACAGCACCACTATTAAATTAGGACAACCTGTCACAATGCCAAGAAATGAGTGTGACTGTGACAGTAATGTCAGCTGTAGTAGTGGATTGCATGTAGGTTCCAAGGGCTGGCTTAAACAAAACTATTTTGGTGATGTTGGTTTGCAAGTACTTGTCAATCCAGCCTCTGTGGTTGCTGTGCCAACCATTGATGACTATGGTAAAATGAGGTGTTGTGAATATCTTCCTGTCGCTATTATTGACTTTGATGATTATGGTGATATTATTGAGCCAAAAATTGACTTGCATAATGATATCAAATATCTTGAGCATCTCAGTTATGATGGTGATTTTAACAATGAAGATGTCAATAACTATCAATTGTCAGATTTTTTCAAAAGCAGGGAAGAAATGTACAACAGTATTCTTGAAAGACTTGAAGACTACGATGAAGACTATGAACAAGAAGATTAAGAACGCTTCTCCATTGGTATATAACGGTATAAAATTTAAATCCAGACTTGAAGTAATGTGTTACAAAACATTACTTCAAGAAGGATTTAAGCCAGAATATGAGAAATTTACTTATGTTATCTGGGTTGGATTTGTTCCAAAAATACCTTTTTATACCAAAAACAGGTTCAAAAGAAAAAATAAATGGATTGAATCCCTGTCAAAATCAACAGTAAAAGACAGCAGGATTTTGCCATCAATAACTTATACTCCAGATTTCATAGTTGAATATAAGGGAAAGACAATTGTAATAGAGGCAAAAGGAAGAGAGAATGATGTTTTTCCTTATAAATTCAAAATATTCAGGAAGTATCTTGAAGAGGATGAGTTTGAAAGAAAGAAAAATTATGAGATTTGGGAAGTTTTCACAAAAAAGCAACTACTTGAACTGATTGAAAAACTTAAAAAAGATGGAACTAAGTGATATCAGCTGGGATGTAACAGAACAAGTGTACAGAGAAGACCCAGCACTTAACTATAGCAGTATAAAAGCTTTTTCACAGGATGGTTTCTCTTATTTGTTGAAACCAAAAGAGGATAAAATGACTGACTCAATGATATTCGGCTCAGTTGTTGATTCATTGATTACAGAAGGTACAGAAGGTTTTGAAGCAAAATTTTATATTGCTGAGGCTCCAGTACCATCAGGAAAAGTCAAGGATATTGTTGATATTCTGTTCTCAAGAAAAGATGAGGAAAAATCTTTTGACGATGTTTCTGATGGTCAGATACTTGATGTCTGCAATGAAGTATCTTATCAGCAAGGATGGAAACCAGAGACAAGAATAAGGTCAATAAGGGAAAATGGTAAAGATTATTATAATTTTCTTGTCACAGCTGATGACAGAATTGTTATTTCAACAGAATTGTATAATACAGCTGTCACTGTTGTAACTTGTCTCAAAACAAACAATACCACAAGTTCTTTGTTTGCCGATGATACTGAGGATGTCAAACATGAGTATCAGCTGAAATTCAAGACAGAACTCAATGATGTTGAGTACAAATGTATGCCAGACCTTATTATTGTTGACCATAAGAACAAGACAATAAGTCCTTATGATTTAAAGACAACTGGTACTTATGAATGGGAGTTTTATAAGAGATTCCTGTATTACAGATATGATATACAGGCAAGACTTTATTATAGAATTCTCAATGATATTGTGAGTGCCGAGGAATCATTCAAAGATTATACAATCAATGACTGGACATTCATAGTAATCAACAAAGACAGTCTTACTCCTTTGTTATGGTCATTTGATGACACAAAGACAACAGGAACATTGACTTATGGCAAAATAGACCAGATACAATTACAAGACCCACAAACTCTTGGAGAAGAACTTGCAAGGTATATTGAAGAATCCCCAGATGTTCCTGAAGGTATAAACAAGGTAAGTGAAAATAGTTTGACTGACTGGCTTGATGAGATGTAAAATTCCTTATTTTTGCACATTCATAAAATCATATTTCAATGAAAGTAAAAAAGAGGGATAACTCCATTGTCTGCTTTGACTCTGGAAAAATCAGGAATGCTGTGAAAGCGGCATTTAATGAGACTGGCGAGAACTATGATGAAAGAAACCTTGATGTTTTTATAGACACTCTTCCTTTCGCATCCTGCCTTGCTGATGTTGATACTGTTTCAGTAGAGCTTATTCAGGACACTATTGAGAACTGGCTCATGATGAATCACTACTTCAAGACTGCAAAAGCTTATATTCTTTACAGAGACAAGCATAAACAGGCAAGAATAGTGTCAAACAAGATAAATTACATAAGAAAATATGTGAATTCAAAAGAGTCAGCAACAAATCTGTCAAATACTGATGATAATGCCAACAGCAACAAAAAGAATTCAGCCACTCTTGAAGGAGAGCTTAACAAGGATATAAACAGAATTATCCAGAGGGGACAGATGAAAGAGCTTCTTGCAGAGATAGGTTCTCACTATAGAGACCAGTATGTAAAAGATTTGGAGCACCACATAATCTATCAGCATGATGAGACAGGTGCTGTAATCAAACCTTACTGTTCCGCATACACAATGTATCCTCTTCTTCTGGATGGAACAAGCACTGTTGATGGTACAAAAAATCACGCACCAAAGTATTTGAGTTCATTCTGTGGGCAATTCCAGAATCTTGTGTTCTTATTGTCATCACAAAAGAAAGGTGCTGGTGCTTATGGAGAATTCTTCAATTTCTTCAGTTATTTTTGTGAGAAAGAGTGGGGAAAGGATTACTATAAAAAGGAAGATGCTATTGTTACAAGCGGCAATTGTCTTATACAAAGAACCATAGGCAGTGTCATAGACCAGTATTTCCAGTCAGTAACACACTACATCAATCAGCCTGCTGGTAACAGAGGATACCAAAGTCCATTCACAAACTTCAATGTGTTTGATTCCTATTATTGGCATACAATGTTTGATGATTTCACATTTCCTGATGGTGAGAAACCCTCATGGGACGCTGTGAACTGGTTACAGAAAAGATACATGAAGTGGCTTAACAAGGAAAGGACAAAAACTCTTCTTACTTTTCCTGTTATGACAGTGTGTCTTCTTACTGATGGCAAAGATATTGTTGACAAAGAATACAAGGATTTTGTGACAACACAATGGTCTGAAGGAGATTCTTTCTTTGTGTATTTATCTGATAATGTGGATAGTATAAGCAGTTGCTGTAGATTGCGTAATGAAATTACAGAAAACACATTCTCATCAACAACAGGTCTTACTGGTGTCCAAACAGGTTCTTGTAATGTAATGACTCTCAATTTGAACAGAATTATACAAGACTGGTGGAAACTTCCCAATACTGAGGATGATGATTCTGAACCAGAAATAACAGGTGAACACAATGGATTTCAGACTTGTGACTATATAAGAATAGGCAATAAATGCAAAAGCAGAAAAGGTCTTGGAAAATATCTTGAATCTATTCTTGACAGAGTTTATGATTATCAGAAAGCCTATAAGACAGGTCTTTATAAACTTGATGCACAGGGAATGTATCCTCAGACAAAAGCTGGTTATATTTCTTTTGACAAGCTTTATTGTACTATAGGTGTCAATGGTTTGAATGAGGCTGCGAGATTTCTTGGTTTCAAAGTATCAAACAATGAAGATTATATGGGTTTTGCCTCATGGATTCTCAATGTCATAAAGGAATATAATAAGAAACATTCAGAGAAGAAATTCAAATATAATCTTGAATTGGTTCCTGCTGAAAGTCTTGGTGTAAAGAACTACAACTGGGACAAAGAAGATGGATATTGGATTCCTGAAGATGTGAATCTGTATAATTCATATATTTATGACGCACATGATCCTGATACTTCTGTGCTTGACAAAATATCAATGCATGGCAAAAGAATATCAAAGTCAATTGACGGAGGTCAGGCAAGCCATATAAATCTTGAGGAGAATCTCAGTAAGGCACAATATGTCAAACTTCTTGAATATGCTGTTAAAGAAGGTAACAATTATATCACTTTCAATGTTCCTCAAACACAGTGTGATGATTGTGGATTCATAGCAAAACATCCGTTTGATGAATGTCCTGAGTGCAAAAGCCATAATGTTACTATGTGGACACGTATCATTGGCTATTTAAGGCCTATGAAAGTGTGGAGTGACGCAAGACAGAAAGAGGGAAAGAAAAGATACTTTTGCAAATCTGAAAACATATCAAAATGAAATATGCTGACACAAAGATAGTGTTTGAGGAAGTTCCTGATGAGATAACTCTTGCTATAAACATAACAAATTGCAAGATAAAATGCATAGGATGCCATTCAAAACATCTCTGGAAAGATACAGGAACAGAACTTACTGGTGAAGAGCTCAAAAGACTTATAGATGAAAACAAAGGAATTACCTGTGTAGCAATTATGGGGGGTGACTTTGATACAGAAGCTGTCAAAAAAGCGTTGATGCTTATAAAAAGCCTTGGTCTTAAAACATGCTGGTATTCTGGGATATACAGAGAATATGAGAGAGATGTAGTACTTAACTGGCTTCCATATCTTGATTACCTCAAAACAGGTCCATATGTTGATATACTTGGAGGTCTTGACAGGCCTAATACAAACCAGCATTTCTATGAGATAATTCCTGTCAATAAAGACAGTGAATATGTATGTTACAAACTTAATGAAATAACTTATAAATTCAAAACTGATGTTCAAACAAGTAATAAAAGTCAAAGTACTCACTGAAGGATGTCTTCCTGAAGTAAGTGAAAAGGGTGACTGGGTTGATTTAAAATCAGCTATTAGTGTTAATCTTCAAGGTCCTGAAGCTGATACTTTGAAGAAACATAAGAATGAGAAATACAGAAAGGTCAAATTCAATGACTTTTTGGTTCCTCTTGGAGTGGCAATGCAGCTTCCTGACGGTATGGAGGCACATATTGTCGCAAGAAGCTCAATCTATAAGAATTGGAAGTCTTTTGTTGTGAATTCCATAGGTATTGTTGACCATAGCTATATGGGACCAAAAGACCAATGGAAAGCACATATTGTCGCTCTTGATGACACTGATATAAATGTACATGAGAGAATATGCCAATTCAGAATCATGCCTTCACAGAAAGCGACATTCTGGCAAAAGCTTAAATGGTTATTCTCTGATGGTATTGAGATTGAGGAAGTTGAGGAACTTTATAATGAAAACAGGGATGGTATAGGAAGTACAGGAAGATTATGATAGTATTAGTGTGTATTCTGGCTATTATAGCCATTTTAGGTATAACACTGCATTATCATCTTAAGGGAGAGAATATCCCGTTTAAAAGTACCACAGGTAACTTTGATTTGCCTGTGGTACATTTATACTCAAAAGGCAAGAAACTTAATTTTATTGTGGACACAGGTGCTTCTAATTCTTTACTGGACATAAACTCTTTAGGCAAACTTGAGGATGTTGAGAAAATTGAGACTGATAATTGCACTTTATATGGAATTGACGGAAAACCTGTTAATGTTGAATATGTCAGTGCCACATTACATGTAGGCAAAACCACATTCAGAGAAGAGTTCCAAGTGACTGAGATTCCTGCAATACAGGCAATAAAGACACTTGAGGATATGGATATCTCAGGATTTTTGGGAAGTTCTTTCCTGAGAAAACACAAAGCCAACATTGACTTTGATTCCCATACTATAAAACTTCCGAAAAAATTATTCTTAATGATTACAAAGAGATGATTTATTTTGTGACAAACCAGACATCACTGTTTGATTTGCCAGACATCACACAAATCACAGCGGATGAGTCAATAAAAAAGCTTGAGAATTGGGATGCTGTCCAATATGATTCAGAAACCTCAGGCAAAAATTCTCATCTGTGTGATTTGTTGTGTGTCCAATTTGGCAACAAAGAAAGTGATGTGCAAATAGTTGTGGATACCACAACTGTTGATATAAGACTTTATAAGAATATTCTTGAGCAAAAGCTTGTTATTGGCCATAATCTCAAATTTGATTTGCAGTTTCTCTATAATTACAACATCATACCAAGAAGAGTATATGACACAATGATTGTGGAACAGATGCTTTATCTTGGTTTCCCTTCAAAGATGATAAAATACAGTCTTGCTGAAGTGGCAAAAAGAAGATTGAATATAGATATTGACAAATCAGTAAGAGGTGAGATTATATGGAGAGGACTTGATGCTGAAGTTATACATTACGCTGCGAATGATGTAAAATATCTGTATAGTATTTTAACATCACAAATCAAAGATTGCAGAGAAAGACACTGTATGATTGGTGCAAAACTTGAGTGTGACTGTGTCCCAGCAATGGCATATCTTGAATGGTGCGGAGTAAAACTTGATGAACCAAGATGGAAAGCAAAGATGGAAAAAGACAAAAAAGGTCTTGAAGAGGCAAAGAAAAGACTTGATAATTTCGCTTTGTCCACAAATGTTTTGAAAGAATTTACCAAAGTTAACACACAGGGTGATTTGTTTGAAGGTTTTAATCTTGAGCCTGTATGCATAATAAACTGGTCATCATCACAGCAAGTTGTCAAAGTAGCCAAACTTCTTGGGTTCAACACTGTGACAAAGGATAAAAATACAGGAGAAGACAAGGACAGTGTGCTTGAAAAACTTCTTGCGACACAAAAAGGCATAAATGATGAGTTCCTTAAGTTATATTTTGACTATCAGGAAAAATTCAAAGTGGTCACTTCTTTTGGACAAGGTCATTTGAATGCTGTCAATCCAAAAACTGGGAGAATACATACTGTCTATAAGCAACTTGGAGCTGCGTCTGGCAGAATGTCTTGTGGTTCACAACAGCCTGATACTGATTTGGCAAAGTATAAGAAACTCAAGCCTTCTGATTGCACATTTCCTAATATTCAGCAATTACCACATGACGAAGAGACAAGAGCATGTTTTATAGCTGAGGAAGGCAATCTTTGGGTAAGTTGTGATTATTCAGCACAAGAAGGAAGAGTCCAGGGTGATATATATCAGGATGAGGCTATATTGAAAATGTACAGGGAAGGTATTGATGGGCACAGTATGTATGCGAAGATATTCTTCAAGGACGAACTTAAGGATATTGATGTGCATGATGTGAAGAAATTAAGACCTGATTTAAGGACCAAAGCGAAAAGTCCAGAGTTTGCATTGGCCTACGGTGGGGGTTATACAACAATTATGCAGCAGCTGAAATGCAGTGAGGAAGAGGCAAAAACCATAGTCAAGAATTATGAGGAAGGCTTCAAAGGTACTGTTGAGTTTGCAAAGAGAGGAGCACAGTTTGTAAGAAAAAACGGATATATAGTGATAAATCCTCTGACAGGACACAGATTATGGTGGTATGACCATGACCATTGGCTTGAAGTCCAGAAATCATTCACACAGGAATTCTGGGAAGATTACAGAACAAACCACAAAGGCACTGGAGACAGTATTGCACTTATGGTTTCACAGCATTCCAAAGCAGCTTCAAAGTATGACAGACTTGCCAGAAATTCTCCTGCACAGGGAACTTCAGCTTGCATGACAAAAGATGCCATAACAAATATATTCAATTGGATTGTTGATAACAATTATTTCAATAAGATATTGTTTTGTGCGGCAGTACATGATGAGACAAACTGGGAATATCCTGAAGAGGTAAAAGAGTTTCCTGATATTGTAAAATCCGAGATGGAAAAATCCGCTTCAAAATTCTGCAAATCAATAGATATTCCAGCTGAATTGTCTGTAGGCAAACATTGGATTCACTAAAACACAGGTAATGAGCAGTTATTTAACCTTTTATATCACAAGAAAAGATACTGACGATGCTCCTTTGGAGATAATGTCAGTAAGCAGGAATTCAGAGCTTTACCAAAGTCTGAATGAGTATATATACAATAATCAGGCATCAGAGCTTACCACTAATATTGTTGATTTTGCAATCAGTGACGTAAGAACTGATATAAACAAACTGAAAAATAAAATTGATGAGTATTGTAACCACCTTCCAGACAAGCTTTCTGACAGAATTGAAATGCTTGATTCAGTATTAGCTTTAAAGGGATATATTGGTGATTTAGAGAAGACACTACACAATCTTATGTTTATAAATGACATTGTGTTAAATTCTGAAGCAAATAACACAAAAGTAATAGTTGAAATATCATAATATGGATAAAGAATTAATAGAAATAATGACTGAATCTGTCAAAAAGGATGACATGGTGAATCATCCACCACATTATTCATGGTTGAAAGACAAATGTGGTATTGAGGTTATTGATATCACAAGACATTTGGATTTTGATCTTGGAAATGCTGTTAAATACATATTGAGAGCTGGACGCAAACATGAGTTTGGAATGTCTGACAATGATAAAACTCTTGAAGATCTTAAGAAAGCCTTATGGTATTTAACTGACAAAATAAACACTATTGAAAATAAAAACAAATAATTATGAGTAATTATCCAGCAGGAGCGGCAAATGACCCTTATGCTCCATATAATCAACCTGAAATACCAGAACAAGAATTTGAAGTTACAATTTGTCAATCAGTAAGCAAGACAACACATATATATACTGATGACTATGCTCCAATATCAGAAGAGGATGAAGAAGGTTATTATGACTATATTGACACTTCCGACACTGATTGGGATAAAGCATATAAAGACAATGAATACACTATTCCTGAAATTCTTGAAGAGTGCAGAAAACTTACTGAAAACATACTTGACAATTGGGAGTATTTCAAACAAAAACTGAATAAACCAGACCTTTATA
>Ga0310696_10009675_pt1 | contig 11131 bp, 7 predicted proteins | sample AusTroGonzalo_MG_4_FD_203885 | JGI IMG/M metagenome (GOLD analysis project Ga0310696, IMG submission 203885) | Bovine rumen microbial communities from tropical cattle in Woodstock, Queensland, Australia - Gonzalo_02 (v2) (version 2) | ecosystem: Host-associated > Mammals > Digestive system >...
TCATCGAGGGCATGCAGGACATCATCCTCAACCTCAAGCAGGTCCGTTTCAAGAGGATGGTCGAGAGCGTAGATTCCGAGGTAGCAAACATCGTTATCAGCGGTAAGCAGGAGTTTACCGCCGAGGATATTTCTAAAGGATTGTCTTCCTTCAAGGTGTTGAATCCGGAACAGCACATCTGTTCGCTCGAACCTTCCGTCAAGTTTGAGATCACCCTCACCATCACCAAGGGCCGCGGCTTCGTCCCGGCCGAGGAGAGCCGCGATGAGAACACCCCGATCGGCACGATCGCGGTGGACGCCATCTACACTCCCATCAAGAAGGTGAACTGGACCGTCGAGAACTGGCGCGTCGAGCAGAAGACCGACTATGAGAAACTGAACCTCGAAATCGTCACCGACGGTTCCATTTCTCCGAATGCGGCCCTCCAGGATGCTGCCGGCATTCTTATCTACCATTTCAAGCTCTTCACCGACGAGCGTACCGTGACCATCGGTCCGGCCGCCGAGTCCGAGTCCAAGGAGCTGGACGAGGAGTCGCTGCGCATGCGCCACCTCCTCCTCACCAAGCTCTCCGACATGGGCCTCTCCGTGAGGGCGTTCAACTGTCTGAAAGCCGCCGAGATCGACACTTTCGCCGACCTCGTCTCCTACTCCAGGGCCGAGCTCATGAAGTTCCGCAACTTCGGCCGCAAGTCCCTCAACGAGATCGATATCCTCGTGGAGAAGATGAAGCTTTCGTTCGGAATGGATGTTACCAAATATAATATTGAACCCAAGAAAAAGACCGTATAAAAATGAGGCACAATAAAGCAATCAATCACCTTGGTCGCAAGAGCGGTCACCGCAAGGCCCTCCTCTCCAACATGGCTTCTTCCCTCATCCTCCAGAAGAGGATCACCACCACCGTGGCTAAGGCGAAGGCCCTGAAGAGCTATGTCGAGCCCCTCATCACCAAGTCCAAGGAAGACTCTACGCACTCCCGTCGCGTTGTTTTCAGCTATCTCAAGAACAAGGAGGCCGTCAGCGAGCTTTTCCGCACCGTCGCTCCTAAGGTCGCCGACCGTCCGGGCGGATACACCCGCGTGCTGCACACCGGTTTCCGTCAGGGAGACGCCGCCGAGATGGCTCTGATCGAGCTTGTCGACTTCAACGAGGCCGCCCTCGCTTCCGCCCCTCAGAAGGCCGCGAAGAAGAGCACCCGCCGCAGCCGCGCCAAGAAGGCCGAGGCTCCTGCAGAGGCCGCCGCTGAGGCTCCGAAGGCTGAATAATCAGCATTCTAACTATAAAATATTTAAAGAAGTCCGGCCGAAAACGCTGGACTTCTTTAATTTTTATTATATTTGCGATGATTAGTAACTCAAATTATGAAAAAGATAACCATCAAGGACGTTGCCCGAGAGGCCGGAGTATCCGTTACGCTGGTCTCGTTCGTCATGAACGCCAAGGTCGGAGAGGACGGCAGGCTGGACTGCCCGGTCAACCCTGAAACTGCGGCCCGCGTCCTTGACGTGGCCAAGCGCCTCGGTTATCGGCGCAACGCCGCTGCCGCTTCGCTGCGCAGCGGCCGCTCCAACACCATCGCCGTCATCACCACCGACATCGCCAACAATTTCTTCGCAGGCATCTCCCGCTACATCGAGGACAAGTCCGCGCAGTACGGCTATACCGTGCTGTTCTGCTCGTCCGACGAGAACGCGGAGAAGCTCGACGCGCTCGTCGATACAGTGCTGGCGTACAATATCGACGGCCTCATCGTCGCGCCCGTCCCTGGCGGCCGCAAGGCCATCGCCAAGGCCATAGAGTCGAAGGTCCCGGTGGTCCTGCTCGACCGCGACGTCGAGAATCTCGACGGCGTGGGCAAGGTCCTGCTGAACGACGTAGAGGCGGGACAGATGGCCACGGAGTACCTCATAAGCAAGGGTTACCGGAAGATAGAGATGGTCTCGTACGACCTCGACATCTCCAGCATTTCCGAGCGCGCCGAGGGCTATCGCAAGGCCATGGACACGCACGGCCTGGTGAGCCGCGTGGACACCACTTCCTATGGTGACCCGCAGAAGCTCATGCCGAATATCATCAAGGACGCCATAGACCGCAGAGTGGAGGCGTTCTTCCTTCCTACGTATTCCCTCACGGCGCTGGTCATCGGCGCCATGAACGACATGCATCTGCGCACGCCGCGCGACCTCGGCCTCGTCGCTTTCGACGAAAGCGACCTCTACCGCCTCGGTCCCAGCACCATCGCCCATATCGTGCAGCCGCTCCGGGAGCTCGGCGAGAAGTCCGTAGAGGTCCTGCACGCGATGATAGAGAACGAGCCGGGCGATACCACCATCATCCTCCGCCCCGAGCTCGTCCCGGGCGGCTCCGTGACCGACAGATAGGTTCTTTGCTTTAATTAAAGAAATAAAAAAGACCGGGATGTGCTCCCGGTCTTTTCAGCAATTGTCTGTCAAGTGATTACTCCTCGTCCCAGTTGGTCACTTCTTCGACCTTCGAGAAGTCACTGGACATCTTGAAGACGGGGGAGAAGTTGTAGCACTTTCCGGAGTTCTCGGTGCCGGTAGCCACGGCTCCGATACGCAGATAGTGGTTCCTCTTGTACACGAACTGCATGCCGCTTTCCTTGGTAGGGTCGATCTTGAGTTCGATGATGCTCTCGCCGTCGGCGTTCTTGATCTTCTTCTTCTTGCCTTCCTTCTGGACCTTGTCGAAGTCGAAGTTGTTGTTGCCGTCGCTGACCCACCTGTCGGTGAATCCGAAGAGGGCTACGTCGACGTTCGGGGTCTTGGACTTGTCCTCGATCTCAACCTTGAAGCGGGCGACGATCTTGCCGTCCTCATAGGTGATGACGGGGTCCAGGACGCGGCAGTACGGTGTCACCGTGAAGTCGACGGTGTTCGCTCCCTTCTTCAGTTCGAACGGAATGCTGACCGGGTAGAAGTTCTGCTTCTTGGTCTCCATACGGTACTTGGCGGCCCAGACAAGTCTGTTCACGTAAACGCCGTTGCACTTGACATACCAGTCCTGGGCCTCTTCGGCAGGATTGCCCGCCAGGTCCTTCCAGCCCTCCTCGATGATGGAGATCTTGCAAGTGTTCGGGAAGGCGAACTGCATCGGCTGTCCGGTCTTGCTGTCTAAAATCCTTCCTTCGACCTGGGCGTTGTAGTATTCCTGGTTGTCGAATACGAACCAGTCGCAGGAGGTGGCCAGGACGATCAGTGATAGTAATACGAATATCTTTTTCATAATTCTGCTTCTTTTTTTATTCCTGGGAAGGATTGACGGTCAGACGGTTCTCGGAGTAGTTGGGTATGGCGCCGTAGTAATCCAGCAGGTCGGTATTGACACCGGTGGTGGAGTTCTGCACGTCGCTCCAGTATGCATTCGCACGAGGGAAGATGTACTTGGGCGTTCCGTCGCGGAGGTCGAGGACCGGTACTACGGTGTGCTTGCGGTACGGGCCTCCCGAACGGGTGCTGAGGTACTCGCGACGGCGCCAGAGCGTGTAGGTCTCGTGGCCTTCGAACGCAAACTCGACTCTGCGCTCGTGCAGGACATTGTCCAGCGTGGGCTCGATGTCGTCGGTGAACGCGGCCCTGTGGCGGATGTCGTTGAGGGCCTTCTTGGCGGTGGCGGCATTGCCGTGCCCGCTCTCTGCGAAGGCCTCGGCGTAGTTCAGCAGGACCTCGGCGTAGCGGATGTCACACCAGGGGTTGGTGGACTTGTCGAGGGGACCGGTGGGATCCAGGAACTTGCGGATGCCGAAGCAGGTGGTCCAGAAATATGAGTGGTTGCTCGAACCCACGTTGCCGATGTCGATGAATGCGGACATGCCTCCCTGCGTCTCTGCGCCGAGCTCGTAGTAGGTAACGCCGTTCACCTTGTAGGACTTCTCCTGGTAGAACTCGGGATCCTTGCCGTCGAGCCAGATACCTCCCTGAGCCACGATGGTCTTGCCACGGAACTCGCATCCGGGATAAAGCACCCAGGCCTGGAAGCGCGCGTCCTTGTTGAGGAAGGGATCCTGGGGGTTGTCGTACTTGATGAAGTCTGCGTTCTTGTCGAACGAGGAGGCGGCGTTGACGATCTGTGCGAAATAGACATCTTCCTTGCCGTCGTTGCGGGTCTTGATTGTACCGTCAGCGCGGCCGCCGGCGGCATTGTAGTCGTCGTACATGTCCACGAGGTCGGAGGTGATGGAATAGTTGCCCCATCCCGCGTTGGTGCCGGTACCGTGCGACTGGTTAGGGGAGTTGGAGCGGTCGAAGCCGTTGTCCGCATCCGCCGTGCCGTCCTTGAAAGCCTTTCCGAAGATGAACTCGCAGTCCTGGCGCTCCACGAACAGGTTGGTAAGGTTCTCCTTGGCCTTCGCCACGGAGGTGGTGGCTCCGCCGTAGAGTGCGAACTTGCCGGAATTCATGATCTTCTCGCAGGCCTCGATGCACTTGGCAAAGTATGCGTCGGCATAGGAAGCCTCCATATAGGTGAGTTTCTCCGACACGGACTTGTAGCTGGAAGGTATCGTCTCCTTGCTCCAGTACTTGCTGAGGGAGGCCGCATACAGGGCCACGCGGGACTGGAGTCCGAGCGCCGCCCACTTGGTGGCGCGGAAGTTTCCGTCATTACGCTCCTCAGGAAGGAGTTCGGCAGCCCTGTCAAGTTCGGAGATGACGAAGTCCCAGGTCTCCTTTTCGGTGCTGCGCGGGATGTACAGGCCGGCGTTCTCGCCGCCGTCATACTGGTCATCGAGCGGCTCCGTGACGATGGGGACTCCGCCGTAGCGCCTGACAGATGCGAAATAGCAGTATGCACGGGCGAAGAGAGCCTCGCCGAGCATCGCGTCGTGTGTGGCCTGGTTGATGGACTTCTTCTCCAGCGCGACGTCGACCTTCTGTATGAAGCTGTTGATGGAGCGCATCTTGGTGTAGTTCCAGAAACCGGTCACTGCGATGGAGTAGTTGTTGTTCTTCGAGTACGAGGCCAGCATCGTGGACTGGTCCAGGGTGTTGAAGGCGTTCATGGGGATGGTGTTGTACACATCCGACAGAAGCCTTTCCATACCTCCCTGGCTCGCTGTAATATCGTCCTCGGACATCCTGGTGAGGTCGCCCTCCAGGCTGTCGAACAGCTTGTCGCAGGAGCAGAGGCTGAGGCCGAGTACAATCGCAAATGAATATTTAAGTATCTTTTTCATGTCTCAAACTGTTTAGAAGCTGATGCTGGTTCCTACAACGAAAGTCTTGAGCAGAGGGGCACCGGACGCTCCTCGTCTGGATGACTGATAAGTCTCAGGGTCCCAGACCTTCACGATCGGGTTACAGAAAGTGAGGAGGTTGGTGGCGCTGGCGTGTAAGCGTACGCTCTTCAGTCCTACCTTGCTGACGACGGACTTCGGGAAGGTGTAACCCATCTCGAGGCTCTTCAGGCGGAAGAACGAGTTGTCGACCCAGGAATAAGGCTGGACGAAGCGGTAGGTGGCGTTGGAGGTCGCATCCTCAGCACCGGTAGCCGGAGCGAGGGCCGGCCAGTAACCGGGTACCCAGACGGAGTTGGGGTCGCGCGGGTCGTCGTAACCGTCGGCGAGGCGGTAGTGGTCGAGGTGGTTGACGAACAGGGTCTTGCTCCATCCGTATCCCATACCTCCGGACATCTGCATGTTCTTGTGGCTGAGGGCCGCGCCGTTGAAGGTGGCGCTGAGGTCGAAGTGCTTGTACTCGAGGAAGATCATGAGACCGAACTGGAGGGGCGGGTTGCCTTCCTTCCAGGAGTAGTGGCGGTCCTGCTTCGTGATGACGCCGTCGCCGTTGTAGTCGTCGATCTTGTACATTCCGGGAAGCATCTCGGCCATGTTCATCTTCTTGCTGGAGGAGGTATTGTACAGTACGGGATAGTCGAAGATGTCGTTCCAGTCCTTGAACTGTCCCTTGCCGTTCCACTCATAGTACTTGCCGTCGAGTGCGTTGTCCCAGCGGCCTTCCGTATGCTCGTCATAGTACTCCTGCGAGGAATGGTAGATGGCGGTACGCTCGTCCTGCTGGTAGGTGTCGCGCTCGCGGGCGAAGGTGGCGGTGGCGGTGACGCGGTAGTTGAAGTCCTTGAACCTTTTTCTGTGGGACAGTTCGAGGTCGATGCCGACGTTCTGGGTGGAGTCGAGGTTCATCTGCGGGACATCGATGCCGTACATGTCGGGGAGCGAGGAGTCCACCTTGGCGGCCTTGCCGGTCTGTTCCCTCCAGAACCAGTCGACGGAACCGCCGAGGATGCCCTTGTTGATCTCCCAGTCGAAACCGAAGTCTCTCATGTAAGTCCTTGTCCATGAGAGAATTGTTTCAGCTACCTTGGTGCTGCTGTATCCCATGACCGGGGAGTTCTCGGCGAACATGTAGTTGGTGCCGGTCTGGGTGTAACCCAGCAGGTACTGGTATGCCGAACCCTGATTACCTCCGGAGATACCGTCGGACCAGCGGAGCTTGAGGTTGGTGATGAACGGGAATGCGGCCTTGAAGAAGCGCTCTTCAGAGAGCCTCCAGCCGAGTGAATACGAAGGCAGGAAAGCCCAGCGGTAGCCGGGGGCGTAGAAGTACGAGCCGTCGTAACGGGCCATCACCTCTGCCAGATACTTGCCGTCATATTCGTAGTTGATACGTCCGATGTAGCCGGCCTTGGCATTGCTGGACCTGGTGCCGTAGTTCTCGGCGGTGGACTCGACGGCCTGGTTCAGGATATCGTGGGTGTAGAACTCACCGTACTTGCGCTCGCCGCGGAGCTCGGTCGTCCACTGGAGGTTGGCCTCGGTGGCCGCCATGGCGCCGATGCTGTGCTTGCCGAAATCCCCGGACCAGTTGGCCTGGAGCTTGCCGTACAGGGTCGAGCGCTTGTACCATCTCTCCATGAGGGCGTTGTCATCCTTGTTCTTGGAGACCAGCTCGTCCGTCTGCCAGTCATAGAGCGGGAACGCGATGGTGAGCTGGCGTGTTTCGCGGGCCTGGAAGTCGTAGGAGGCCTGTCCCTGGATCTTGAGCCCCTTGATGAACGGCACGGTGTAGGTGGCGTTCAGGTTGTTGGTGAAGCTGTTGTTCTTGGTCCTGTCGTATCCGTTGGCGCCGTTCAGGGCGCCGATGGCGTTACGGCTCTCGTTTCCGGCGTTGTATGACCAGTGCGAAGGGTTGCTGGGAACGTTCCAGGGAACGTAGCGCTCGGAATACAGACCTCTGGTGTAGAAGTTCTGGTTGGCATTGGCGGGGGTGCCCACCTTGTAGTTCCAGCTCAGGGACGACTGATAGACGACCTTGAGGTTCTTGGTGACGTTGGAGGTGACGTTGCCCTGCCAGGAGATACTCTTGTAACCGAGCTGCGGGCCGTTGAGGATGCCGTTGTCGGTATTGAGCGAGAGGCTCATGTAATACTGAGTCTGGTTGTTGCCTCCGTCGACGGACACCTGGTGGTTCTGCTGGAAGGAGAACTTCCTGTAGAACTGGGAGTACCACTTGTTGTCGGTCCATCCTTCGTCGCCGTTGAGGTAGTGGTCGATGATGTCCTGGGAATACATGGGGCCCTTGCCCACGTTGGCGTTCATCTCGTTCGCCTCCTTGAACCAGGTGAGGATGTCGACCTCCTCCGGGAGGGCGGTGGGGACGCCGAAGGAGAAGCGGTTGGAGTATTTCACGGTAGGTGCACCGATGGAACCCTGCTTCGTGGTCACGAGGATGACGCCGTTCTCGGCTCCCATACCGTAGATGGCAGCGGAAGCGTCCTTTAGGACGGAAATGCTCTCGATGTCCTCGGGGTTGAGCTGGGCCAGGACGGCGGAGCTACTGTTGGAGTAGGAAGTGTTGGTCTCCTGCGAGCGGCGCGGAGCGGTTCTGACCATGCCGTCCACGATGACGAGAGGCTCGTCAAAGCCGCGGAGCTTGAGGTCGGTGTTGAAGTCACCGGCGTCGCCGGTCCTCTGGCGGATCTGGAGTCCCGGGACCTTTCCCTGCAGGGAGGCGAGCACGTCGCTCTGCTTTGTGGCGGTGAGCTCCTCGCTTCGGATGTTTGAAATGGCGCTGGTCAGCGAGGCCTTCTTCTGGGTACCGTAGCCCACGACGATGGTCTCTTCAAGCTGCGTGATGTCCTCCAGGAGGGTGACGTTGACCGTCGGTGCGGCTGTAACTTCCTGTGTCGCATATCCTATGGATGAGATCTCAAGGACGGAACCTGCAGGCACTACGAAAGAGAAATTGCCGTCAAGATCAGTTGTTACACCGTTGGCGGTTCCTTTTATCATGATGCCTGCGCCTATGACTGGCTGGCCGTCCTGATCAAGGACCTTACCTTTCACGGAAACTTGATTTTGACCGAAAACTACCGGTATGCAGACCAGCATACTGAAGAGAAGCGGCAGAAGCCGCTGATAAAGTAGTTTCTTCATACAAGTCTTAGATTAATAAGATGATTAGTAAAGTGTAAGTGGTTTAAAAAATGGTTAGTGTAACGTTTGGTTGTTTGTGGATAAATTTTAATTGGTTAATAAATAATGATGATTGTGGTTTTCAGTAGCGTTAGGTTGATTCAAGACAGAAGCTGATCCAGTTTAAGGTCATCACTATTGATCTAAGACGTCGTTTAGTTTCAGGTTTTAAAATAGTTTAGTGGCGTATGGATTGTTCCATACGTGCAAATATATGATATTTTTGTTAAAATTTTAATAATTAGGGGATAATTCCTGACGCTGATGCTCTCATTCCGAGCACCCTCCCTGTCATTCCGAGCGCCCTCCTGTCATTCCGAGCACCCTCCCTGTCATTCCGAGCGCCCTCCTGTCATTCCGAGCGGAGCGAAGGAATCTATTCCCCGAAGAGATACCTCCTCTGCTCCGGCGTGAGCGTATCGATCTCGCAGCCCCAGGAGGCGAGCTTGCGCTCCGCGACGGTGCGGTCGATCTCCTCCGGCACGTCGACGGCCATGCGGCCCGGGATGCGGGCGAGCGCCTCGCGGTTGTCCGCGAGCCAGCGCGCGCTCAGGGCCTGGATGGCGAACGACATGTCCATGATCTCGGCCGGATGGCCGTCGCCCGCAGCGAGGTTGACGAGGCGCCCCTCGGCGAGGATGTAGATCTTGCGGCCGTCCTGCAGGGTGTAGGCCATAATGTTGCGTCGGGCGGGCTTGGCCTCGACGGCTAATTGCTTGAGGCCGGCCACGTCCACTTCGCAGTCGAAGTGGCCGGCGTTGCAGCAGATGGCGCCGTCCTTCATAGCGAGGAAATCCTCGCGGGTGATGACGCCTTCGCAGCCGGTCACGGTGATGAAGAAGTCGCCCAACGGAGCCGCCTGGCGCATCTTCATCACGCTGAAGCCGTCCATCACGGCCTCCATTGCACGGACGGGATTCACCTCTGTGACAATCACTTGGGCGCCGAGGCCCTTGGCGCGCATCGCGACGCCCTTGCCGCACCAGCCGTAGCCGGCCACGACAACGGTCTTGCCGGCCACGATGAGATTGGTGGTGCGGTTGATGCCGTCCCATACCGACTGGCCCGTGCCGTAGCGGTTGTCGAAGAAGTGCTTGCACTCGGCGTTGTTGACCAGCACCATCGGGATCTGCAGCTTCTTCTCGCGGTCGAGGCGCTGAAGGCGCAGGATGCCGGTGGTGGTCTCCTCGCAGCCGCCGATGACCCCCGGGATGAGCTCCGGGAACTCCGTGTGGAGGATGTTCACCAGATCGCCGCCGTCATCGATGATGACGTTCGGGCCGGCCGCGATGACGCGGCGGCAGTGCCTCTCGTACTCCTCGGGCGTGGCGTCGTACCAGGCGAAGACGTTCAGGCCGGCGTGCACGAGGGCGGCGGCGACGTCGTCCTGGGTCGAAAGGGGATTGCTGCCGGTGACGAACATCTCGGCGCCGCCGGCCGCCAGGACCTCGCAGAGGTACGCGGTCTTCGCTTCCAGGTGCACCGACAGGGCTATTTTCAAGCCCTTGAAGGGCTGCTCCGCCTTGAATTCTTCCTCCAGGCCGTTCAGCAGGGGCATATGGTGCCTCACCCACTCGATTTTCAGTTCTCCGTCCGGCCACAGGGCCGCATCTCTGATTTCGCTTGCCATATCATAAGTATTAATTATCCAGCATCCTCTCCACCTCGGCCCTTATGTCCATCCCCGGCCGCAGCCACAGCGTCGTGATGCCCGCCGCCTGCGCGCCCTCTGCATTGGAGCGAGAATCGTCGATGAACAGCACCTCTTCCGGCCGCACGCCGATCTCCGCCACCGCCCTGTCGTAAATCTCGCGCGAAGGCTTAAGCAGCTTGAGCTCATAGGAATAGAACTCCTTCGCGAAAACGCCCGTGAGGCCCTCGCGAGCCAGCAGTTCGCCGAACCACGCGCGCGTGATAGGGTTGTTGTTGCTCAGCACGTATAGCGGGTAACGGCCGCGCAGCGAGCGGATCAGGGCGACGGTCCGCGGATTGAGCCCGGTCAGCAGCGAGCAGAAGCACGCGCGGACCGTCGCCGCGCTCGTGCCCGGCCTGCTGCGCAGCAGGCACTCGCGGTCGAAATCCTCCGCGCTTGTCAGCCCCTCCTCGATATCGCTGATGAACCCCTTCTGGTGCCAGGGGTCGAGGTACTCCTTTATCGTCTCGAAACCTGCCTTTTCCTTGAAATTCTTGATGCACAGGTCTATGTCGAGATCGACTACCACCCCGCCCATATCGAATACTATCGCCTTGATCATATCTCTTTCATTGCTTTAGGTCTGCAAAGATACGGATTTTCCTATGTTTTTCTTATCTTTGCCCTCGAAACCGCCCTGGTGGTGAAATGGTAGACACGAGGGACTTAAAGATTTGAGTGCTCTCTCCGAAAGGAGGGAAGTAGAATGTCGTAAATTCAAGGAAGCCTTAACGGATAATGCCGATGGTAATCTTGAGCCAAGCCTCCCGATGGAGGAAGGTGCAGAGACTAGACACGACACACCTAAAGATGATGAATCCACGGTGAAGGAATAGTCCGGACTACAAACGGAACGAAGCCGTTGACGGCGCATCCGGTGGCGAAAGCCATAGCAGTAAGAAAATCCCTTGGCCCGAAACGGCCGTGCGGGTTCGATTCCCGCCCGGGGCACAGAGATCGGCTTCAGAGACACTCTGAGGC
>Ga0310696_10009676_pt1 | contig 11131 bp, 7 predicted proteins | sample AusTroGonzalo_MG_4_FD_203885 | JGI IMG/M metagenome (GOLD analysis project Ga0310696, IMG submission 203885) | Bovine rumen microbial communities from tropical cattle in Woodstock, Queensland, Australia - Gonzalo_02 (v2) (version 2) | ecosystem: Host-associated > Mammals > Digestive system >...
AGAGTGTGGCCTTTTCGCAGTTATGGAGGCGGAGCGTCATGTTCTTTCCGTATATGAGGCTCCGTAAAGCGCCTCTGCCTTGTCCATGAGAGAATCCACCGTCTCGCCTACGAACAGATTATCCCTGCGCCATTCAGTGTAATCGAAAGGTTCACGATTCATAAGCATTATGAATCGTTCTGCGTTCACATCGCCTAACGCCTTGACCAGCACCGTGAAACCATCCGCGCGAAGCTTGTCGTCGGTAATGACGCTTTCTGTGATGGTATTTGTCATTTCATGCCCTCCAATACAAATTCAACCGGATTCGCAACTCTCATTTTACCCAGTTCGTGAACCTTCTTGAGTATTCCTCTATCAACCGTAAAGAACCAATCGCACCCAGCCGATTCAGCACACGCAAGATGTATGGCATCCGCCGCCTTTATGCCAAACGCCATGATCTCTTTAGCCCTTGACCGTATCTCCTGCGTTGGAGCTATGTCCACGGCCGCGCCAGTCGCCCATGCGGAGACCGCCCGTTTCCGTTGCCTGTCGGGATTCTGGGAACTCTCCAGCCGCAATTCAAACGACCATGCATATTCAACAGCACCACTACGCATCAAAGCTTGAACTAACAATTTGGCTTCAGTCTCAAGACGGACAGATGGCTGCGTCTGGTCGTCAAACGGACGATTGTAGCAGCAGTTGTCGAGATACACCCTCATGTCGACACCTCCTTGCGGGCGCACCCGCCTACGCCAAGGCTACGGCGAAGCAAGCCGAAGACCCAAAGTCTTTCGACCTTGCGCCTTCTCGCGATAGCGTATATCTCATCCCGCTTCGCGCATATCTCGTCATGCATGCACATGTTCTTCTCAATCTCCCACTCAGGCGGCGCGCCCGACAGTCCGTACTACTTGTCTTATTGTCCTACTCGTCCTACTGCTTGTCTTATTGTCCTACTCGTCCTACGGCCTCGACAAGGCGCAGTCATCCCCAAACGCGGCCCTCCCCGCCCGCGCGGAAGATCTACACCTCCCGCCTTTTGGGCAGAACGCGAACATTATACCCCATCCCCGCGATCGGTTTCAAGCACGAAACGCGATTTCTTGAAGTTTCGCGCCATTGGTGAATCACTCCTCATCGTGAACGGGCTGGCAGCCCGTTCTACTGGAATCGCCCCAGAATCACCCCAGAATCGTCCCCTATCAGAAAAGGCGGCGCTCTCACGAGCGCCGCCCTTCTCTTTTAGCCCCGATGGGCTACTAGTTCCCTACCGATCAAGGCTCGGGATCGGGAGCAGGCTTCTGCGTCATGTTGATCATGATCTTGTAGAAGGCCTTGGTGCCCGAAGCCGGCTTCGAGATGGGCAGGTTCACCACTTCATCGGCGTCTTTGGCGAGAACGCGAGTTCCCTCGCCAGCGGTCCATGCGGCCGTGTCTGCCGTCGAGAGGTCGTCCACCATCGCGATCGAGTAGTAGAGACCAGGAGTGACCGACGCCCTCGGGATGTTGACAGACCTGAGGCCGGCGGCGGAGGCCACAGCAGCGAGGTTCGTGGCGACATCGGCGATCGTCGTGTCAGGATCGACGATCTTCTCCTCGTCGATTTCGGCCGTAACAAAGTACTTGCCAGTGGACTCATTGTAGCCGATGACCTTCTTCAGAACATTCGTCTGGCCTTCTGCGTCGGCCTCGGCGTCGGCAACGACGATTGTGATGCTCGCAGCCTCATTCGTCGCGGCTTCAGCCGTGCTGGCGTCAAGTTCCGTCGGGACGCCGGGCGTCACCGTCGGGGTCGTAGACGGCGCGCTCACGGTGAACGTCGCGCTCTTCTGAGTGCCCGCGATGTACTTCTCGCCGGTGATCGTCGCGGTGGCGGTGTAAGCGATGTCATCATCGCCCTCCTCCATCGCAATGATTCCACTCACGACAACGCCGTTCGTCGACCACTCAACCGTATAGTCGGCAGGATCAATCGTATCGCCGCCAAGCGTGAGCGAGACGGTCGGGAACGAAAGCCCCAGTCCCCAATTGGCGCTCGTGGAGGAAAGCGCCAGCACGGCATCGCTGGCGTCGATCTTGGCGGCAACCGTGTACGTCGTCACGCTGCCGGACGTGGCTGTGACAATATACGAATCGGCGACAGATGTCGTGACCGTACCCGTATGTTCTGCGATGGACGAATCGATGGAGAGTTCATCGCCAACGGCGGCAAGTACAAAATTCGTGGCGGTGACAGCCATCGAGTTGTACACCGTACCGTCAAACGCAGGAACCGCAAAGGTGGCGATGCCGCCAGAGACCGTTGCGAAGGCAAGGTCGTACGCATTTGCAGGTCCATTGGGCGTTCCCGGATTGGAACTCTTAACAATGGGCTGACCGACGGACTTCGTATCGCCACGAGCGATATTAACGCCAAGAAGGGTCACAGGCTTGGCATTATAGCCGATCATGGTGCCGAGCTGGCAATAGTCGGCGACATCGGTCGTCACAGGGCCAAGGCTCTCGCAGGAATCAAACGTAACGCCACCGTTGTAGCTTAGATAAGCGGCGATACCGCTGACGCCTCCATCACCATTCTTTGCGGAAGAAAGCTTCTTGACGGAACCGAGGTTCACGCAACGTGTGAAGGAGAGCGTACCGGTATCCCCGGCACAAAGCCCGAGAATGCCGGCTACCTTCGTGTACTGGCCGACGATACTGGCTTTGTTCGTGCAATCGATGAGACTCACGTTGCCGTTTTCGGAGGAGATTTCTGCACGAATCACGATACCGGCCACATTGTGCGTGCAGGGCGCAAGCTCGGTGCCGAAGTCGCCCTCGGACACGAGATTCTGAAGTGTGGTCCCCCATGCGGCCTGTCCAATGATCGCGCAAGCCCACTCGCCAGCGTTGACAGATTGATCAAAAGTGTTGCAGGTAATGTTGGAAACGGTCAAGTTCTTGATTGTACCGCCGTTCACCTCATTGAAGATACCGGCATAATTGCGCTGGGTGAAATCGACATTCATGATCTTGTAGCCGGCACCGTCAAACGTGCCGGAGAACGGAACTGAAAGCGAAGGATTGGCGTTGTAAGTACCGATGCCGGGGAACGGATTGAGGCCAAGAGCCTCGAAGTCGACGTCTCCGTCAAGCGCAAAGTACGTGCCGGAGAAGGTTTCACCTTCGGCGACCCTCGTCCGCAACTCGTCAAACGCCTTTTTCGAACGGACGATGTACGGATCGTCCGACAAACCCTGGCCACCATCAAACGGAGTCGCAGGAGGTGTCACGCTCTTCGTCACGAGCGAAACGGAATAGGGGCCTGCTCCAACAAGAGTGACTTCGTATGCATACACATCACCCTGATACGAAAGAGGCGCCATGGTCACATTCGTAAGAGACGAGTTGGCCCAATCGATTTCATATCCCTCTGCGACAGTTGTAGAACTGAGGGCACTGGGAAGTTCAATCTCGATCGTGTCACCGTCACCCAAGCCATCAAAGACGTGATTTCCACTGACGTCTGTAAGTACGGTAGGCGTCTCACTACCGTTGAGATACGTCTCAAGCGCGGTAATGTTCGTGTCCCAGAAGAGCGTGAAGTTGACGGGAACGGCATACGGATCCTCGGTCGTCACAACGAAGTCATCGACAGCGCCAGTGCCCTGGAAACCCACGGCCTGAAGGGCTGCGACATCCTGCATCGAGGGAAGAACCGACTTCGTCTGGAGTGCCGTGAGCGCGGTGGCCTCAAGCGTTCCGATCTGCGTCAGAGCGTCGGAGGTGCCGACATCTTCATTGAACACGGCGAGCGTATCGTTGATGTACACCTGGAACGCCGGCATTTCCCCGATGGTTGCCGAGGAATAGACGTTCTGGATGGCCTTGACCGTAAGACGCACCCATTCGCCGGCCTCGATGCTGATTTCGCTGGTGTTCGCCAGCGTGTAGGTGGCACCGCCGGAAAGCTTCACCAGAGCTTCGTTTTCCATGACCCAATAGCCAGCCTTGACGCAAAGGTTGGTGCCAACTGGCTCACCGGCCGAGTTCGTCACGACATTGAGCCAGATCGCGAGCTTGTTTTCCGCATCGACGGAGGGGACGTCCTCGCACGGCGTAAACTGCACGAGCGTGTCGACAAAAAGCCCCGCGGAAGTAATCTGCACGGGCGTTCCAGCCGCAGCTTGCTCCCCGGAGGAATCAATCACGTTCAGCGAACGGAAGAGCGTGCCGCCCTCGGTGGAGAGAGAGAGGTACAGATCGTTTTCAAGCCCGCTGAAATAATTGGGCACGGAAGAGGGGAATGTAGTCCCGACTGCGTGGTTCGTGACGACCGACTGGTCGTCGCCGCTCGTTCCGACGTAGTAGAAATAAGAAGCCATTGGATCTGCTTGTCCGTCGTCCGTGAATCCAGCAGCTGGCGTGAAGCCCGCCGTGAAGTTCTCGAAACCAACGGCGTTGACCGTGGTCAAGTCGCCGACCGGCTTGTCCGGCCACACCGGCTCTACCGCTCCCTGCACAGCGAGCATCGAGGATGCCGCCAGCGCCGCGAGCGAAGAAGCTAATGTCTTCGTTGTCATGGTTTTTGTCTCCTTGTTTGCCCCGTTCAAGGCAACACGAAAACTGTCGTGCCCCCTTGATTAAGGCCGACTCTTCCGCTGACGATTGGCATGATATCAGATTGCCGCAGAGGGCGCAAGGGGGAAATGAAAAATTTTGATTTTTTTTGGCGGAGAGGTCACGTAGTGTAATCGGCATTTATGTGCACATAATCCAGCGAGAAATCACAGGTGTACACCGAAGAAGCATACTTGCCGACATTGAGGTCAACCGTCACGACGAGTTCCCGCCCCTCAAGCTCCTTCGCGAGGCGCTTGAGCTGCGCGTCGTCCGCCACCTGCCCATGACGGTAGGCCCACGTCTTGCCGTAGAAGACATCCGCCAGACGGTCATTCACTTTGGCGCCCGAATACCCGGCGGCGGCAAGCACGCGGCCCCAGTTCGGATCACGCCCGAACCAGCTCGTCTTGGCGAGGGGCGACTTCGCGATCGCGCGCGCGGCGCGTTCCGCGTCGCGGAGGCTCGCGGCCCCCTTCACGCGGACTTCCACGAACTTCGTGGCGCCTTCGCCGTCCGCGGCCATCTGGCGCGCGAGCGCCACGCCCACGGCTTCGAGCGCCGCCGCGAAGGCGTCGAAGTCCGGCCCGGGGCTCGTGATTGGCGCGTTTCCGGCCTGCCCCGAAGCCATGAGGAAAAGAGAGTCGTTCGTGGACTCGTCGCCGTCCACGACAACATGATTGAAGCTCACCGCCACGGCGCGACGGAGCGCGCGGCGGAGCATCGCCGGCGATATCGCGCAGTCTGTGGTGATGAAGCCGAGCATGGTGGCCATGTTAGGCTCGATCATGCCCGACCCCTTGCACATCCCGCCCACGGTGACGGTCTTGCCGCCCACGCGCGTGCGTACAGCCGCCTCCTTGGGCCGCGTGTCGGTAGTCATCACGGCCTTCTCGGCGGCAAGGCCGGCCTCGGACGAGCGCTCGAGCCGGGAGGCGGCGGACTTCATTCCGGACAGCAGACGGTCCACAGGCATCCTGTGGCCGATCACGCCCGTCGACGCCACAAGGACGAGCGAAGGGTCTATTCCAAGTTCGCCGGCCGTCGCGAGCGCGGAAAGCTCGGCGTCCTTGAACCCTGCTTCGCCCGTGCAGGCATTTGCACAGCCGGAGTTGGCGAGGATGGCCTGGATCCGCCCCCTGGCGGCCAGAGGGCGGTCGTACAGGACGGGCGCCGCGGCCACGGCGTTCGTGGTGAACACCGCGGCGGCGGCGCACGGCGCGTCTGCCACGATGAGGGCCACGTCGTAGCGGCCCTCGTACTTGATCCGCGCCGCAGCTGCGGCGGCACGAAAGCCCTTGGCGGCGCAGACGCCGCCCTTGATCCGCCTTATCGCCATCCCCGCGCCCCCAGGCTTACTTGAAGTAGCGGCCGAGAAGCCCCTCGAAGCCGGCGCCATGGCGGGCTTCGTCCTTGGCCATCTCATGGACCGTGTCGTGGATCGCGTCGTAGCCGAGCTCCTTCGCGCGCTTGGCGAGCTTGAGCTTGCCCTCGCAGGCGCCCTGCTCCGCGTCCGCGCGGAGGGTGAGGTTCTTCTTGGTGTCGGCGAAGACGACGTCGCCGAGAAGCTCCGCGAACTTGGCCGCATGCTCGGCCTCCTCGAACGCATAGCGCTTGTACGCGTCTGCGACTTCGGGATATCCCTCGCGCTCGGCCTGGCGGCTCATCGCGAGATACATGCCAACTTCAGTGCATTCGCCCATGAAGTTGTCCTTGAGCCCCTGCACGACTTCGGCGTCATCCACCTTTCCGGCGCCGATCTCATGCTGGCAGGCCCAGACCTTCTTGCCGGCCGCAACGGCCTCTTCCTTGAACTTTGCTCCCGGAACGCCGCACTGGGGGCACTTCTCGGGGGCGGAGTCGCCGATGTGGACATAGCCGCATACGGGGCAGACGTATCTCTTCATTTTTGTTCCTTCTTTCTTTTGTTTTGTTTTCTCGTGTTCTTTGTCTACTTGACAAGATCGGTCCAGTCGTAGAATCTCAGGCCGCCATGCACGATGCAGGCGAAACGGAACTGCTCGGCGTCGTTCGCCACCGCCTCCGTCCAGCTCTTCGGCACGCGGCCAGGGGTCTTGAACGCCGCGAAACGGTCGCGAGCGAGGTAGTACGCATGGGCCGCCGGCACCACGGCCCGGCCTTCGGCCTCAATCTCGGTCTTCGCCCCGCCAACGAGACTGGAGAACTCGGCGGCGGCGGCGAGAAGGTCTTCGGCGCGATGGCGGACGAGCGACTCGCCAAGCATGTAGTACATCACCGCCACCTCTTCGTCGGCGTCCTTCTCCTTGTAGTACGCATGCTTCATGCGGCCAGTCTCGCCAAACGCCCGCAGTTCCGCCACCATCACCGGACGCCCGGCGGCGAGCAGACCCTCCACGCGCGGCGCGAGCGCGGAGCGCTCCTTGCAGTCCTTCCAGTCGCCGACGATCAGCACAGGCGCGCCAGTTCCATCGCCGGGCATGAACGAGACGGTCGGCACGGCCACGCCGCCGTTCCTCACGAGGGCGGCGAAGCGGACGGTCGCGCCGCCGGGCGCTTTCTCGCTCGAGACGGACACCGCGCGGCCCGCCGCCGCCGCGTCTATCCCCGTCGCGCGCAGAACCACGTCCCTCGTGAGCGCCGGACGCGACTTCTCCAGCCGCGCCAGCTCGTCGCGCATGATGTCGTACACGCTGCGCGCCCCCGGAATGTCCATCACGTTCCCCGTCTGCGTGACCGTCGCTTCGGGGCTGCCGGCCAGCCCAACGTCCACCTTCTTGTACGACAGGCCAACGTCGAGCGGACGGTACTTCTCCATGTCTGGCGCGGCGGGCATCGACTCGTCGCCCTTCAGCCAGCGGCGCAGCCAGTCGATCGTGGCCGTGCGCGTCGACTCGTGCCAATGGTGCACGCCGAGCGCGTTCACGAGCCCCAGACGGTCTCCGGCGCCGATGCGCTCGAAGATCGTGCGCGCGCGGCTGTACGTGGCCATCGAGCCCTCGTACGGGAAGAAGTCCATGTAGGAGCAGCATAGAAGCGACGGCTTCGGCGCGCGGAGCATGAACAGGCCGAGATGGTTGAAGCCGTAAGCGAGCTGCCCGAAGAAGTTCTGCTCGGCGTCCTGCGGGCCGCAGTCGCGCAGCACGTCGCGCAGCGTGGACACGTAGCCGCTCGGCGCCCCGCAGAGGGCGCGCGGTTCGAAGGCCATTAGATACGAGGACAGCGTCCCGCCGCCGGAGTGCCCCATGACGCCGAGGCGCGAGGCGTCGATGTCGGGCCTGGACGCGAGAACGTCGAACGCGCGCATGCCGTCCCAGATGCGGAACTGCGCCGTGTTCCACCCGATGAGGGCGGCCTTCCGGCCGATGTGATTGTGTCCGGCGCAGTTGAACATCTTTCTGTCGGAGAGAAGCTGGGCGCGCTCGCCCTGGTCTATTGGATCGTATATCAGCGCGGCGATGCCGGTCTTGGCCGCCTGGAGCGCGCCGCGCTGGTACGGGTCGCAGTCCTTGCCGCCGTTGGAGTGTCCGCAGGTGATGACCATTGCCGGATAGGGAGGCTTGAATTCGGGAGATGCGGGCAGGAAGACGTGCGCGGACACATAGTGCTTCGGGCGGCTCTCGAAGAGTATCTTCTCTATCGCGTACCCGTCGCGAGCGATGCGGCCCATCGTCTGGACGTTGAGCGGCGTGCGCTCCGGGAATCCGCCGATCGCGGCCGCGGCCGCGGCGCGCACTTTCGCCGCGCGCGCCTCGACGTCGGCCTGCGTGCGGCAGGCGAGCCAGGCGTCGTCCGCCGCGCGGTCTGCCTCGATGGCGCGCGCGTACACCGCCCCCCACACGGAAAGCTCGCCCGTTCCCGAGGCGTATTCCAGCTGACGGCGCGCAAGGGCCTCCTCCACGGTCGTTCCGAGGCCTGCGCCGGCGATGCAGGCCGTCGCGAAGAGAGTCAACAGCCTTGTCGTCATGTTCATCTGCTCCTATTCTCCTTTGCGGGGATAGATTTTATTATAAAGGTTCCGCGGAGTCAATTGGATTGGCAAGTGGTTAGTGGTTAGTGGCTAGTGGTTAGTGGTTAGTGGTTAGTGGCTAGTGGTTAGTGGTTAGTGGCTAGTGGCTAGTGGTTAGTGGCTAGTGGCTAGTTTCTTTTGTCTTCTGTCCTCTGTCCTTTGTCCTTCAAGACAGAAGACAAAAGACAGAAGACAGAGGCCTTAAGATAACAGCTCCCTACTAGCCACTAACAACTAGCCACTAGCCACTAACCACTAGCCACTAGCCACTAACTCACCACAACTGAAGAAGCTGCGCGCGGAGGCGGACGCGCGGAGGCAGCGCTGCGCGCGTCGGCTCGCCGATCACGTATATCCCGATGCCGCCAAGCGCGCCAGCCCCATACCGCGCGCAGAAGGCCTCGACGGCGCTGGCCGACGCGAAGAACACGGCGTCGTGCGGCGGAGGCGGACCAGAGCGCACCACCGGCACATTGTCGTAGAGCACCACGTCGTCCACGCGCGCCCCGGCGCGCCTGAGAGCGCGCGCCACGTCGCCGCCGGCCTTCGCGCTCCTGAGGCGCAGAACGCGCATCCCCGAAAGGTCGAGCCGCGCGATCTCGCGCATAAGCCCCGCCGCGGAGAAATCCTCCGCCGGCATCACGTCGGAAGCGACCCCGCGCGCGCGCAGTTCGGCGTCCGTGCCAGCCCCGCACGTGAAGAACCTGGGGAGCCGCCTCATGTCGTCGCCGCAGTTCTCGAAGAAGATGCGCGCCGCGGCCGGGCTCGTGAGCGCCACGGCGTCGTATCCGGCAGTCGTCGTCGGGCCCCTGGCGCGAAGTTCTATCATTGGCCAGCGGACCGGGCGCCCGCCGCGATCCTCGATCATGAGGCGCGCCTTCTCCCACACAGCGTCGCTGCACGTGACAAGCACGCGCGCACCCTTCAGCTCCCCGAGCCTCGGCCAGAGGCGCGAAGCGGGCGAGCCGACGATGAAGAGACCAGGGCGCGCGTCGTCCGCGTCGAACGCTCCGCGCGACACGGCGCGCAGCGTCGACTGCAGTACCTCCTCGCAAGGTCCGCCGGCGTCGCGCACGAGCGCGCAGGCCGTCCTGCCCGGCCAGCCTTCTGAAATCAATCGACGAGCTTCGCCGCGCACGACCTTCGTCGCCATGAACGCCACGACGGGCGTCTCCTCCCCGCTGGAGCGCGGCGTGTACGCCGTGAAGCCGCGAGACTCGCCGCGCCGCGTGAGAAGCATTCCCGTGCCCGTGGTCGCGGCCGTCAGCGCGCTCACGCCCGGACGCACCACGAACGGGATGCGCAGGGCGGCAAGCGCGTCCGTCTCCTCGGCGAGGCGTCCGAAGAGCCCGGCGTCCCCGCCCTTCAGACGCACCACGCGGCGGCCCCTGCGCGCCTCGTCGCAGACAAGCCGCGTGATCTCCGCCTGGCCCATCAAATGGGCGCCGCAGCGCTTGCCCACGAACACGAATGACGGACGCCCCCGGCGCGCCGACGCCGCGGCGTCTTGGCGGCTCCGCGAGACGAGGTCTTGTCCGAAGAGCGCGTCGTGCAGCACGACGTCCGCCTGCGCCACATCGCGCGCCCCCGCCACCGTGCACATCCCCTCGTCGCCCACTCCGGCCGACACAAACCGCACGGCCTTCACGAACCGCGAGCGCATCTCCATCATTCTTTCGTCGCCTTCGCGGAACACCACCGCAAGCACGCCCTGCGCCTCAGGCGTTGGCAGATCCTCCAGGGGAATCGGAATCACCTCCACCCCCGGCACGCCTTCCGGCCAGAGGCGGTCAAGCCCTGCGCACGCCATCAAGGCGGCGTCGAACCGGCCGGCGAGCAGCTGCTCCACTCGCGAGTCCACGGCTCCGCGCATCGTCGGCGTCTCCGCTCCGGGGAGGACCGACTTCACGTATGCTCGGCGGCGCTCGCCGGAGACGCCCACTTTGAGCCGCGAGCGGCGGCGGGCTGCCGGCTGCGAAGAGAGAATCCGCCCCGTGCGCTCGTCCCCTTTTCTGAAAACCCATGCATCGCGCCTGTCCGCCGCCCGCGGCAGCCAGAACCAGTCGAGCCCAGCGGAGATTTCGGGAGGAAGATCCTTGGCGGAATGCACCGCGAAGTCGACTTCGCCGGAGCGCACGGCGTCGTCGAGGTCGCGCGTGAAGAAGTCAGGCGGCGCATCGTCTATCGGAGTGGACAAGTCTCGGTCGCCGGGAGTGTCGAACGTTCGGAGACGGAAGGCGGCGCCGGGAAATTCCCTCGAAAGAAAGGCAAGCGCGCCCTCCGTCTGCGCACGGGAGAGTCTGCTCCCGCGCGCGCCAACCACGAATCTCGTCTTCGCCCTGCTTGTCGAAACTGCTGCCATACTACTTGGACAAGGTAGGGCGGCGTGCCCCCACGCCGCCGTGGTCGCGCCCGATGAACTCGCACGGGGCTCGGCGCGCGCAGATGCCGCGGGCGAACTGAATGCCGTACCACAGGTGCGAGAGGAAGACGCCCGCCCACGTCAGCATCCACTTGAGCGGGTTGAACGAGAAGCACGACAGGCAGGTGAGGATC
>Ga0310696_10009680_pt1 | contig 11126 bp, 10 predicted proteins | sample AusTroGonzalo_MG_4_FD_203885 | JGI IMG/M metagenome (GOLD analysis project Ga0310696, IMG submission 203885) | Bovine rumen microbial communities from tropical cattle in Woodstock, Queensland, Australia - Gonzalo_02 (v2) (version 2) | ecosystem: Host-associated > Mammals > Digestive system >...
GGCCGGCGCAGTCTCTTGTGCTGCAGGAGCTGTAGTCTCAGGCTGAGCTTCAGTGTTGTTCTGGTTGGCAAGATAGGTAGCAGCCGCGCTCTTCACGGAAGTTCTTGCGCTGCTGTCCGTGCCTGCCGCCGGTTCAACGCCAGTAATCTCCTGGAACGCTTGGCGCAAAGAATCGTCAGTCAGGATGGTGCGCGCCTGTGTATTTGAGATTCTACCGTTTTCGCCGGCTGGGTTCGCCAGGATTTCCTGTACTCTCGCTTTTGCATCTTCACTCGCCTGCGTTGCACGCTGCTCTGCCGTCGGATAGTACGTCGGATTGGTTCCAGGCGCTTCCAGTTCCACGCCAAACGCCTCAGCAAATGCCTTGCGAAGTTCAGGGTCGTTCCTGATCTTCTGCATGTCTTCGACGGTGACGTTCCCTCTCTGCTGAATCTCTGCAATGACAGGGTTGCTGGAAAGGTTCCCGCCTGCAGCCTGACCTGCAGGCGTTGCTGCGTTTTGCGCTGACTCCTGAACGTTCCTGTTTGCAATCGCATTTAGCCCGCCCATTGTTGCGCTCTGGCCGGCGCCAAGAAGAGCTGTTACGATGGCCGTATCTTTTGCCGTCTCTCCCATTACGCTCGGGTTGATGAGCGCGTTCGGGTTCGCCTTGCCTTCCGGTGTGTCAATCCACTCGCCGCTGGATGTCAACGTCCGCTTGTCGTCGCTGTAAATCGGGACGTCGGTATATCCGCTCTTCAGACCTCTCTCAAAGAAGCCCTGGGCTTCTTCTTCACCGAGTTCTGAAAGAATTGAACCAAGGTACATCCACGCAGCCTGTGTCTTATTGCCAGACGCCAGCATATCTCGAATACCTGCCGGCAGCGATTCAAGACCGGCTGAGCCGGTCCCGCCGCCAAGTTCGATGATTGCGGAGATGCCACCATAGATTGCTGCGTATGCACTGGCGGTATCTGGGTCTGCGCCTTCGGCTATCGCCTGGTTATAGGCGCTGCCCATTTCAGTTCCGTATGCAGCCCAGAACTGCGGATTGCTGGCAAGATTCCCTGCTACCTGCTGCGTAATCACGGCAAGCTGCTGCATACCTCTTGTGCTGTTCAGTGCAGCGATGTAGCCGAGGCCTTCCGTCGTTCCTGCCGCAAGGCCACCCTGCAGGATTGCAGCGCCTCCAGTCGGAGACCCACCAAGCGCCATCGCAACTGCAAGCGCTGCCTGCGGAAGCTGGGCACCTGCCATGACGCCATATTTGTTGATGGTTTGCGCAACCGGGTCTGATTCAAATTCCTTCGCCCAGTAGTCTGTGACCTGCTCGAGCTTTTCCTGCCTCCGCTCGTTAATCGCGGTGAACGGATTGTACGGTTCTCCGGTAAGGCCGTAGTAGTCTTCTCTCGCTTTGGCATACTCTTCCTGGGCAGCCCTGTTGTACTGGGAAGTAAAGGCGTCGTTCTCTGTATCTACATTCCCGCCCAGCTTATTGATAAGCCCACCAACGGTGTTCCAGCCTTTTTCATAAATGCCAGAAACATCTCGTTTCGCTCGCGCCCATTCAAGGTTTGCAAAGTCAGAGAGCAGTTCCCCAACAGGGGCGCCAGACTGGAATCCCTTATACAAAGCATTGACGTCGTTTATCTGAGAATGACTACCGAGCATTGCGTCTGCTGCGCCGGCAACAGTTGAAGCGAACTGAGTACCGGACCCAGCTTCAATGCCCTTCGCAATCTCCCATGCTTTGCCCAGGCCGCTCTTGGTCGTGTAGGTGTCTCCAAGCTCTCCAAGCCTCTGCGTCTCTTCGTCAATCCTTGCCTGGACTTCGGCAATTCTCTTTGCATATGCATCCGCGACCTGCTTGTCTTCGCCAACGTAAATCCCGTTTACATATAGCTGGCTTTTTGTTTGGCCTTCTTGTTGCAGGCGCTGAAGTTCAGCGACGTCGGCATTGTAGCTGTTCCGAAGTGCGGTCTTCTCTTCTGCCTGCCGTTTCGCGGCAGCTTCCTCTTCAGCCTTCTGCGCTGCGGCGGCTTGCGCCGTCTCAAACTCAGTGTCGTTTTTAAGCTGAGTCTCCAGGGAGTTTACAACATTCGTCCAGTAGTTCTTTGTGTCTTCGCCAGTAGACGTTTTGGCAAAATCGTTTGCAACGGCAAGCCATTCGTTTGTGGTACCACTGTTGGTGTTGCCGCTGTTCAGATATTGCGAAACGCCGTTTGACATGCGAATCGCATTGTCTCTGAGACCGGGGTCGTTTGTCGGGTTTCTCCGCTGCTGTGCAGACGGAATGACATAGTCCATTCCCAGCTTGGTCAGGTCAACCAAGTCGGCCTTGTTGTTGGTCGGTGCGTACGCTGTTACATGCCGCGCACGTCCCTGAGATATTCTGTTGCCCTCGCTAAACGGGCCTGGAACTCTGGACGATGTCTTCCCGGACGATTGGCTGCTGCTCGACGATTTGCTGGATGAGCTTCCAGATGAACCACTTGAGCCTCGGCTGGAGTTTGTACTTCTTCCATTTACAGTTGCCATATACTCGCCTCACTTTAAGGCTTGCCTGTAACAGACTGCACTGCAGTCGCACTGTTAAGGCCGGCCATATGACCAGGCGCAACAGGCGTACCGCCAACTCTTGCGCCTCGGCTAATCAACGAACCAGAGTTTCTGGTATCTGGTGTCGCATTCCACCAACCATCTGGCAGGCCATAACCGCCACCGCCTCCCGGGTTGTATCCTTTCGGATATTTACCAGTGATCTGCTTGTACTGTTCAGCAGTAATAGCACCAGTCCTGTATGCAACATCCGGGTTCTGAGCCTGCCATACCTTCTGCATCGCCGTTGCCGGTTCTTCGCCGTACAGGTCTTTGTAAGGTTCAAAGTTCCCGTAGGTGGCAAGAATCTGAGCCTGCTGCTCACGCCATGCGTTTTGATTGTTGTAGTCATCAAGTAAAGCTGCGGCCTTTTTGTAATCGTTGTCTGCAAACGCAGCGGCGACCTGATTCTGGTAGGTCTGCGTCATCAGCTCCTGCTGCCTTTGGTTCTCAGCAAGCGCCTGCTGCTGTGCGAACTCCATCGGCCCTAACGCTCTCGCCCTTGCATTGCCGAGGTTCAACTGATGCTGGCTTCCAAGCCCGGTGTTCACTCCGCGCACATCAGCAAACTGTGTTAGGTTCGCAGCATTTCTGTCGTTCTGTACGCCGATGTCGTAATTGGCGCCGGCATAGTTCTGCTGGATTGTCTGGCCCTGTTGCGCCTGCGCTGCCGTGTTGGTGTTGTATGCATCAAGCAGCGCCTGCTTCTGCGAAGTCAAATTCCCTTCGTAGATTTTCCCGATGCCGGCCTGAGAATCAGTTTCTCTGGTTTTCATCTGCTCCTGCACAGTTGGAGATTTCTTTTCGGTTGTAGTCACTTCTGCCATCGTAACCGCTCCTTACGGATTTTCTCCCGTAATCTCTTTGAATTTCTTTGCATCTATCAAACCGGCGCCAAGAGCAATGCGTGGATTCTGAATGGTCCACACTTCTTTCATTCTGTCTGCGGCTTCTTTCCCGTATAGTTTTTCGTATGCGGAGAAGTCACCATACCCGGCCATAATCTTCGCCTGGTCGTCATACCACGTGTTCTGTTTTGTCTGGTCTTCCACAAGCGCTGCCGCTTTCTTGTTCTCCGCCTCTGCTCTTGCTGCGGCAAGCTGATTTTGATACTCAGTTCCAAGCCCCGTGAGTTTCTGGCCGAGGTCAGTCTGTGCCTGCATCTCCTGGCCGCGCAGCGCTGCATAGTTCTGCTGAAACTGGTTGTTTAGTGCCTCCTGCTGTTGAACGGCATTGCCGGTGCCAAGCCCTGTCCCCATTGCCTGCAGGTTCGCATTGCGCCGGTTGCGCTCATACTGAGCTGCCAGCGTGTTTGCCTGCGTCTGGTACTGAGGCGCAATCTTTGCCTGTGCCGCCTGCACATCAGATACGTTTTTGTCGTATGCCGTTTTCAGTTGTGCCGCTTGCGAATTGTACTGTTGGTCATAGAGATTGCTTATTTTGCCTGCTGATTCTTTCTGGCGTGCGGCCAGGGTGTCTTGTACTGTTGCCATCTATTTCACCTCACTGCCTGGCTTCCACTGACCTGAGCGCTTCGCCAAGCTCTTTGAATCCGGTGCTTCTCCGCTCTTCCGTTGCAGCGTTCTCTGCGATTTCCGCGGTCTGCGCCTGCTGCTGCGCCTGTTGTTCTGCTGCCTGCTGTTCCATCATTGCCTGCTGCTGCGCCTGTTGTTCTGCCATCTGCTGCTTCAGTTCCTCAATGAGTTCTCTGCGGCCGGCGACTGTGCCGTCCGGGATATGCTCGAGGTACTGAATGATATTGATCTGGCCGTTCAGGAGCAGGTTATCCAGAGTGGACAGTGAAGAAACTTCGGAGTAGTACGAGCTTGCGCCAACGTCAATCTTCACTGAGAACGGGTGGTTTTTCAGCATGCCAAAATCAAATTCGACCGGAGCCGTAGCCGGAATCTCCTGAGACGGCATACCAGCGGCCTGGTCCAACATGGCTTTCTGTTCGAACAGCGCCCGCAGGTCGTCTGTTAGCGCCATGTCGCATACTCTCTTGCCGTAATATTCGGCCATAAATTCCAGATAGATTCGAGCCAGGTCCTCTATCTGTTGGTACAGGTTTTGTTTTGTCAGCTCCTGTGGAGTGCTTGCGGCCTTCTGCAGCGAAAGGATAGCGGATGTGTTGTACGCCTTGCCTTCGCCAAGTGCAGCCTCTGTTGCACCGAGACATTCTTCTGTCTGGCTGACAGCGGCAGAAATATACTGGAACACCTGAGCTTCAATGTGGCCGGTGTCTGCTACCTTGATTGCTCCGTCCACATTACCGGCTACACCAATAGCCGAGCCGACGCGGTTATCCAGGTGAGAAATTCTTGTCTTGTCATATATGAACTTCGGGAACGATGTTCGCTGGATGCTTATCATCGACATTGCCCAGGACTTGTTTACGAAAATCTGGTTCGGAATCAGGCCGGTAATCATAGCCATGCCATGATAGCAATCAGAGACGTAATCCCAGTTCAGCCAGACAATCGGATACAGGCGAATGTTCAGGTTCCACGGTTCTTTAATCTCGCAGTTGTGGCAGAACTCATAGCACCAGACTTCGCCTTTCTCGTCGTCTTTCCAGAAGAGCTGGACGGTCGTCACTTTGTCGTCCGTGTGCTTCACGCCATCAACAGCATTAAGCTCTTCGTCGTCCGGCATGATCTGTTCCCAGTCTTTCGAGCCGTTCTCTTTCGCCCTGCGCTTAACATTGCGAATCATCTCGCGCTTGGCAATCATAATCCAAGGCTGTTCCTGGACCCTGTGGTCATTCGGGTTCCCGAAATATACCTGCGTGTTTTTTGTAATCTCGCTGCGGATTCTTCCCTTTCCGTTCGGACCGGCGTTTGCATCCTCATCCCACCAGGTATAGATGCACCCGTCTCCCCTGACTGCGGCGTCTCTTGCAAATTCTTTTGCCAGCGCCGGCAATCTGTTCTGTTCGCACAGCGCCTCGAACTCGTCATTTACGATACGCACCGGGTCAATCAGTTTGTCGTCTTCCGGGTAGCTCGCCATTGGAGTCGCGGCCATCTTGATGCTGTCGGATACAAGGTTTGCAATCGTGAACCCGCCAACGCGCTTCAGAAAGTTGAACACCGGCGTCGGTAAACCGTTCGCCTGCACGCCTTCCCACTGTTTGCCAATGTAAAAGTTCTCGTTTGCTTTGACGGTCTCATACAGGTTTACGCTGTTGTCAAAGTCTACAGCCTTTTCGTAATGATTCCATCCCCATTCGACGGTCGGTTTGTCTTTCCCTGCGAACAGGCCCAGCCCGTCTTCACTCATTCTTGTTCACCTCTGTGATCGGTTTCCCGTAGTTCATTATGGAAGCAAAGCCGTCATTCCATTCTTTTTCCATCTGAAGACTTTTTTCCATCTCGTCGTTCATCTGCTGAAGCAAGATGTTGTGCCGCAGGAGTTCGTTTTTCCCGTCCTTTGGCAGAAGCTCTTTGATGTCGTCAATGTCTTTGATGATGTCCCGGCACAGCGCCTGTGCGCCGAGTGCCTTCCTGTCTGCGATGTCGGCATCGACTTCAACCTTTTCAATTTTCTGTTCCAGCCGCTTCAGCCAGTCTTCCGTCCACTCTTCCAGCTTGATGTAGCGCTCCGCAGACTTCCTGCATTGCAGACTGACTCCGCAGATTGCCGCAAACATTCCAAGCTGTACCAGCAGCAGAATCCATACCAAGTTCTCGATCATTTGTTTCTCCCTTCAGCAAGCAAGATATTCTTCCGTCGGTTCGCCACCGCACATGAAGCTCTCATAGTTTTCTTCTTTCTCGTCCAGCACGTCCTCGTATGTACGCTTTTTCTCTCGCTCCGGCGCCGTGGCGCTCATCGCTCTGCTAACGCAAAAGTACCTGACGGCGTCGACCGTATGTGTCATTTCGTGTGGTTCTTTTGCGCAGTCGTTGACGTTCTTCTCGTCCGTTTGAATGTCCCTTAAATCGCCGGCAACTTTTGTCAAGTCCGAAAACAACATCAGTCCTGGAAGTGTCTTTGGCGGTTTCTCAAACAAACTGATAACATAAGGGTCTTTTAGCGGCATTTGAGACATCATGTGCTTTATTGCCATGTGCCCCTGGACGCGGTCCCTTGGCGCCTGTATAATCGGCAGCCCGTTCGTCAAAAATGTTTCTGCCATGGTCTTGCCAGACTCTTTGCTTCTGGCCCACATGTCCCACGGCGCATAAGTTGCCTGGATAGTCTCGTTGGCCGGGCTGTTCTCCAAGCAGAGCTGCGCTGCTTTCTTTACGATAAGCCCGCGCTCTTCAATTTCCCGGTAAGCCCACGCTCTTCCGTCTGTGTCGACCGCCCACCAAAGGCAAGCGAAACAGTCAAGGCCGTAGTCAAACGAGCGATACCGCGGCCAGTGGTCCGGTATTCTGAACGGCTTTTGCATGTGAGTTTGAAATTGGAACTCTTTGAAATACCCGCCGCCGAGTGCGTCCCAGTCGCCATATCGGTATGCACGCCTCAGGTCTTCCGGCATGCTGGATAACATCCGCAGGTAGTTTGGCGAGTGTTCCAGCATGTGTGTGTTGTCATCAACAGTGGCAAATATAAACGTGTAGTCTTCTGGGTTTTCGTTTTCCTCGGGGTTCTCGCAGTTGGTTTTATATTGCTTGTCGATGTAGAGGCGACGCACAAAACGGTGGCCGGGCCCTCCGGGGTTGCAGGTTAAGAAGAGCCTCTTCGGATATGGTGTTGCGCCTCGGAGCATACCGCCGATATAGTTGTACGCCCGTTCGCTGAATTGCGTTGCCTCGTCGATAAAAATCCAGTCGTACTCCTGGCCCTGGTATTCGTCCTCTGAGTCTTGGCCGGCCCAGTGCCCAAAGCGAATTGTGCTGCCGTTTACAAACGTTAATATGTGAGTAGTCCCGTTATAGGTTGCTGCTCCGGTCTGCGCTGCCATTCTTCGCATCGGTGCGATGTGGTTTTCTTCCAATGCCGGATAGGTCTGGCGCATGATAAGGATTCGGATTCCCGGGTTCATCAACGCCCCGCCAAACGCCTTGGTTCGGATAGCGTGAGTCTTGCCCCCGCCTTTTGCTCCACCATAACAGACAAACGGTGTTCTTGCCTGATAGAACAAAAGCTGCTTCGGGTTTGCCTCACCGGCGTCCCACACGGCATATTGCGGCCCGCTGTTTTTTCTCGGTCTTGCCATTACTTAAATGCCTCTTCGCCACCGACTCCCGCTATCTTGATTGCCAATGTCTTGTCGCCGGTGTCCGTCTTCCGGTCCACCCAGCCTCCGTTGCCGGCCTGCTTCAGAATGTTGAGAAACGCCTGCGCTGACCTCGGGTCTGCAGCCAGTCTCCTCGCTGCCCACGATTCCCGCATGTCCTGCGCCCAGTTGAATACCTTCTCGTAGTCTGGGTCTTCCTGGTACGCCCTGTAGCTCTCGTGGCTAAGGTCCAGGTGGATTCGCATGCCGGCCTCGTCCGGGAAGCAGGCGCTGTTGAGTATTTGGTCAGCCAGCGCCTGATACTTCTTTTGAAGCCCGGCCCAGGTTTCGGTCTCTTCTGCTTCCTTTGCAATCGCCGCAAACCCCTGCGTAATGATTCGCCAGTCTGGGTCTGTCTCGCAAATTGCAAAATACTCTTTCATTCTCTTCATCAGCTCGGACGGGGTCTTGTACGGTCTTGGAACCCTGCGTTCCTTCTTCTGCTCGCTGGGGTGGGGCGGCTGCTCCACTTTCGCCATGCTCTACCGCCCCTTCCTCAACTCCACATACTGAACTCGTTGTACGGATGGATACCGCCGTTCGGGCCATACACATCCACGATGTCTTCCGATGCTGAGAGCTTTCCAGCCCCTCTCATGAGAGCTGCTTTCAGTTCATCGTACCGCTGCTGGAAATAGCCAGCCGCAGAGGGGTTCTCGTCCAGCAGCAGATGCGCTGCAAGCCCATACGGCATGACCGTTCCGGCACAGTAGTCGTCCAGGTCGATTGTGTCGTACAGACTTTCCAATGGCATGAGAACAGGCCGTCTGCCTGCTTCCCATTCCTGCCAGTTTGGGAAAGTGTCCGAGTATTGGTACAGTTCGTTCTGGAGAACATTCAGAATGGACAGGGTGCGGTTCTGATACTCCACAGTATCGTCATGCCGGTATTTCCCTGCGTCATTCAACTCGTCCATCATGGTAATGGCACGCTGGAACACGTCCATCCCTGTGATAGTTCCTGTTGTTGTGTATGCCATGGTTTACTCCTTACTGGTCAACTGGTGCTGTGCCTGATGTACGCCGGTCGCAGCAAAGCCGCTCAGGATTCCGATTGCTATTGCATTCAGGATGTCATTCGCCGGGAAGTCCGCGATGACATACATCGCCACGACGCCGAGAATGCCGCCGAGCGTTCCGCAGATAATGGGAATCCACTCGTTGAGTTTGCCGGTTGCCTTAACGCCTTCCGCTACCAGATAGCAGATAATGGTAATTGCCCATACTGTCATGCCTTCCATGTTAGTCACCTCTCTTCAAGTTCTGAATGTCGTTCTTGATGACCGCGATATCAATCTGGATATCGCCCAGTTTCTCTGCATATCCGTTGTGGATATCCAGCTTCGTCTCGATGGATTGCAGCCGGTCTTCCAGCCGTGTTTCCTTTTTGGCTTCCTCTACTGCCCGCTTCTTTCCTTCTCTGGCATTGTTGATCAGGTTTACGATGATGCTCGCCACCGCACCGATCAACGCAGCTAAGACAACGTCGCTCATTTCACATCACCCCATCTAAGTTTTCCCCAGAGATTGCCGTCACACGTTCCGTCACACTCCAGTACATAGAATCGCTTTGCTCTGTTCACAGCCGCCACGGTCTTCGGGCCGTAGTAGCCGTCGGCCCTCCCGCTGTCAAAGCCCCTTACATTCAGGAGCGCCTGTAGCAGTTTCACGGCCTCGTAATAGTCGTCTGGCGCATACTTTAACAGCGGGGGCGTCCAGTCGTGGTTCTCTTTTGGCTGTACGGTCACAGGTTTTCCCTGCTCCTCTTCCTGCTTCCACTCGGAGCTGTTCACGATCTGCCCGTTCTGAACAACGACCCATGGTTTCTCCCAGTCTTCCACCAGTAGATTCCAGTTCGGTCTGCCGTACCCTGCGATCACGCTGTTTCCGATCTGGTAGGAACACAAGCTCACCTTGTCCGAGTAGTTGCCCTCGACAGTTCTGATTGCGGAGCCGTTCACTTCCACCACGATTCCTGTGTGGTTGATCCCGCCGCCGGAATAGAAGAAGATTTGATCCCCGGCTTCCGGCTTACTTGTATAGAACGCATTGCCTTTGCGGTACAGCGCCGCCTGATTGGCGCACGCTGCCGAGCCGCCGTAGGTCATCTGCGCTCCAATGTCGCCAAAGGCCTGCAGGAAACACCAGTTCACAAATGTGCAGCACCACGGCTGGTTCTGTACATTCCATCCGTACAGTTCAGTGATTCTCGGGTCTTCGGCGTATTTGTTCCAGTTGTTTGCTCCCTCGTGGTATCCGACCTCGCCCTTGGCAAGATCGACTAACTTCTTTTTCGCGTCGTCTGCTTTCATTCAAATCACCTACTTTGAGTAGCCGGTCTGGCGTACCCGGAAGTCCACGTTTGTAACCGTTACCGCAGGCATCTTCTTGTTCACTTCCAGTAGCAGCTTGTAGAAGACGAACTTCTTTGCTTTGATCTTTGCTCTGGAAGCAAACGGCTGGCCCGGGACCTTGGCTTTTTCGGAGCTGATGATCTTGCCCTTGAACGTGTTCTTCCGGTCTGTAATAACCGTCACGTCCACGCTTGTCCCCTCTTCCGGTTTCAGGGAAACCCACATCATACTGGAGAACTTCCGCATATTGGATGCCCCGAAATCCATTGAGCCGGATTCCCAGTTTGCTGTGATCAGCACACCGTCGTCGGTATCACGCAGATAGGTCAGCCGGAAGATTTTCCCGCCGCTCGTTCCAACGATTACGTCGCCTTGGAAGTTGCACATGATGACGGCATCCAATCCTTTGTACCGATACCACACATCCATGACATAGTTCCATACAAGCGTGACTCCGTTGCCGGAGATATAGAACTCCTGACCGTCGTTGTCGTCCCACATGCAGCAATGCTCAAAGTCGATTTCCTTGACGGACTTCTGGACCCGGTCGGAGATTCGTCTTGCCTGCCGTTCATCCCTTGTGAGGTTTGAAGTGTAATAGGACGAGTTCGTCCATTGATACAGTTCTGACCCGGAGCATGTCACCGGGTTGTTGTTGACAAGCCGTACCTGTCCGGGAGCGGCGTTGCCTTTATCCCTGTTGACCGGAGTCACATATACCGCCGTGGTCAGATCCCCTGTCGCCAGTTCCGTTGTGCCGTAGGACAACGCCCATGCTTCCTCCGGCTTATAGGCCATCAGCACGGAGTAGTGCCGGATCATGGAAGTGATCGGCGTGTTCGCGTCGCCCACTCTGGCTTCATACTGGTCAGGGAAATAGTCCGGCCTCGGCATGCCGTCATAGTCCATTCCGGTGTACAGGGTTTTGTTGCTGCCGTCGCCGTAGAAAAACAGCGCCTGATCCGT
>Ga0310696_10009684_pt1 | contig 11123 bp, 24 predicted proteins | sample AusTroGonzalo_MG_4_FD_203885 | JGI IMG/M metagenome (GOLD analysis project Ga0310696, IMG submission 203885) | Bovine rumen microbial communities from tropical cattle in Woodstock, Queensland, Australia - Gonzalo_02 (v2) (version 2) | ecosystem: Host-associated > Mammals > Digestive system >...
TAATGAAGGAGATATGCCACCAGCGCCTTCCACAACAGAATTCAATTCTGTATATCCGTGGGAGAATACTGGTTTAATTATATTAAGCAATCAATTATATACACTCGCGGCAAAAAGTGGCTATACTGGAACAAGTTAGGAATTTTATCAATATTTCGGTTCCTATCTTGAGAGAAATAGATGGGAAATTTTATTTGAATAGTATGAAAATTTCCCTGTGGTCGGCGAGCGCAATAAATTATATTTTGATTTAGGAGAAAATATATTATATTTTTGGGATGGGGAATATACTCCAGTAAATGCTATGTTAATAGCCAATACTATTATAGATGGTGGTGAGGCATAATGTCTACAAATAGTGTTAGAGCAACATTACAAATTCGACACGATATTGCCTCTAACTGGACCACGCGTAATCCAGTTTTAGCATAGGGCGAATATGGTTTAGAAACAAATACTGGATGGTTAAAAATAGGTAATGGTACTACCCAATGGGTAGATTTACCTTATTTAAATAAATTAGATACATCTTATTTTAAACTTGGAGATGACGGTACTATTACTTTTAGTAATAGTTTTCTTAATACTATTTAGACACTTGAGGCTATTGCTGGAAATGCTATCACAAGTCTAATAATTACTGAACCACCAGTTAATGATACGGATGTTCCTAATAAAAAATATGTTGATGATATGATTGCCGGAGCAGGGCATTTAAAAAGAGCAATTGTACAAACGCTACCGTCAGCGCAAGAAGCTGATCCAGATACACTTTATATGGTTTTGGCAACTTCGGGCGACCATTATGAAGAATATATGGTTATTAATGGTGTGTGGGATATGGTAGGGAGTACTGGTGATGGTGGAAGTAGTGGAGCATATACCCTTCCAGTAGCTACGACAGCGCGTCTAGGCGGCGTTAAAGCATCCACCCTTGCGGATTAGATTAATGTAACACAAGAAGGGTTTATGACACTTAATACTGTTTCTACAACAAAATTGTATGTACCTACCGGCGATGTTTTAGTTCTGTATGGAGGTAGCGCTTAAGGAGGTGAGATTATGGCTGAACACGTACTAGAAACTAGAATTCAGTTACGTTATGATACATATAGTAATTGGATGGCTAGTACTGTTATCCTTAAGCCTGGAGAAATGGCAATTGCCGTTATTCCATTTAATACTTCTATAACTTCGTCAGATACTACTCCAGCTAATACTCCTCCAGCGATAGGATTAAAGGTAGGAGATGGTTATAGTTATTTCTCTGAATTACCCTGGGTATAGGGGATCGCAGGAGATGTATATAATTGGGCAAAAGCCGCGGTAAAACCTACTTATACTGCTGGTGAAATCGAAGGTTTACAAGCTTTTATAGAATAGTATGGTGGTGGCGGCGGAAGCGGTTCCGGTTCTGGTTCAGACACTCCTGTTGTTTCTCGCGTCTATTAGTTAGTACAGGGTACAGGCGCAAATGCTAATAAATTTTATTTACAATATCGTACTTCAGATTCAGACATTTGGATTACAGATACTTCAAGATATATTGATTTATCACCGTATAAGAAAATTTAGGACTGGATTGGAGAAGATATTAATGAATATTTTTCTTTAAATGGACGAATTTTTACTACTGTATATGAATAGTTTTTAACTAAAAATTATTCTGATTCGCCAGAAAATGGAAAAGTAGTATCAGCAGTATCTCAAAATAATGGTTTAATTTCTGTTACTAAAAAAACATTGAATTTTAATGAAATTGACGGTACAATTAATATTAGCTAGGGTGGTACTGGCATATCTGCTATTGGTGAAGATCAAATATTAGTAGGTAACGCATATGGAATATTTACTACGCGTACTATAGATACCATTTTAGAATCAAATACTAATCTTGCTACAAACGCAGCGATAAAGGATTATATAGATGCTAAAACAGCAGGATTGGTTGGTGCTATGCATTATATAGGGGAATCTTCTGTTGAAATTAATCCTTCTGTAAATGCGTATGTTGATCCTAATATTTATGGATATAATTTTAGAAATGTACAGGCTGGCGATGTTGTTACTTATAATCAAAAAGAATTCGTTTGGTCTGGAGGATGGCGTTTACTTGGCGATGAAGGTTCATATGCTGTTAAAGGAAGTATAGTAAATGCTGATATATCACCCGAAGCCGCAATTTCTCAAAATAAAATCGCGAATTTAGTGGAAACATTATCTTCAAAAGTAGATGCGGTAGAAGGTAAATAGTTATCTACTAATGATTATACTACCATTGAAAAAAATAAATTAGCTGAAATAGAAAATGGAGCACAAGTAAATGCTATAGAACATATATTTGTTAATGATACCGAGCGTCCAATTGTAACTATCAATGGATAGGAAAAATCTATATCATTATCAATTGATGTGTTTGATGAAGAGCATTCGGCTAAATTGGATGGCATTCAGGCTGGAGCACAAGTAAATGTAATTGAACATATATTTGTTAATGGTACTGAACAATTTCCAATTACATTTAATAATAATCCTAAATCTGTTAATCTTGTGTTTAATCCTTTTACTGATGCGGAAAAACTTAAATTATAGGGAATTGAAGCAGAAGCATAGGTTAATACTATTGAAAAAATAGTTATTAATAATACTAATGAATTTTTACCTAATAGTTAGAAAGAAATTCATTTAACAATAGATGCCGCAGCTTTAAACCTAACTGTCGTTGAAGGTGCGCAAGTGCCTAATGGAAATGATGTAGAAGACGTAGTTATAAGTTAGAACAATAAAAAATTACAATTAGCCCGTATAGCAAAAACCGGTAATATTAAAGATGTTTTACAAAATAATGAAGAATATGTAACACTATACTGCGGCACAAGTGTAGATGTTATTTAACTTGGTTGGAATTGATACCAAGGAGGCGTTTTTATGGCAACAAGTTCAAATACTATAAAAACGAGAATTCAGTTGAAAAGTGATACTGAAGCCAATTGGAATAAGGCCGGACCTAAAGAAGGTTCATCTGGTTTCATACCACTTTTGGGTGAGTTGATCGTTTATACTGAAGACGACACTCACCCCTTTTCTCGTTTAAAAATTGGAGATGGAAGCTCAGATGTAGTAAGCTTACCCTTTATTAATGCGGGAATTGTAAGAACTTTCACTAACACTTCATTATTTCCTTCTCCTGGAGAAGAAAATGTTATATATATAGATTTACAATATAATATATTATATTGTTATAAATATAGTAGCGGATATCATCAATTATCTAACTTTGATTATACAATAGAAACTGCAGCTGTATCTCATATAGAACGATGGCTTAACGGTTCAATGACTTCATTACAATGCCGTCAAGGATAGTTAATAATTGATAATGGAGTGGTGCCAACACTAAATTATAATAATATATAGGTCGTTTAGAATTTAACTAAAACTAGTAGACCTATTATATAGAATTAACAGGAAGTGATATAAATGAGTTATATAGGACAAGTTAATATTGATAACTCACCAATACCAGTCGGTTCAACGTTATATGGCATCTGTGAAGCTGATCAAGCTGCTAGTTCAACGTTAAAACAAGTTACATTAGGAAATTTTGATGTAGCCATTGCTGGTGTTACTATTCACGTAAAATTTATTAATGGTAATACAGCAAGTACATTATATTTAAAAGTTGGTACGGTTACTGGACCTGATAATGGCGGTTTTTAGGTAATAAGTGTTGGACCTATGAATTGGCCTCAAAATACGGTAGTTAGTCTTACTTTTGAAGATAATAATGTTGGGGATAGCTATTGGCGAGTTAATGGTATCATTTTAAATCCATCTGACTATGCTTTAGCAGGACATACACACGAGGCTTACGCCGCTAGTAATCATACACACGGAAGTATTACAAATGATGGCAAATTAAATACTAGCACTCCATCATTAGCAGTAATCACGGATAGTAATGGTGCTATTACTACAAGTGATTTAGCAGTTTCTGATCCAACGGCCACGACAAATACCAATGGTACTGTAACATCATTTATTTCTAACATTTCATAGAATAGTTAGGGACAAATTTCTGCGACTAAAACAACTTTACCTGAGGCATCTACTACCGTAGCTGGTATCATTTAGATAGGATCTGGCAGTACAAATGCTCTTGCAGGTGATTCTACTATTTCAATTGCTGGTAATACAGTTAACTTAGCAAATGGAAGTATTACAGCAGCAACATTAAGAACTTCACTAGACTTATCTACGGCTATGCACTTCAGAGGTATAGCAACAGTCGCAATTACAGAAGGTTCTACAACAGATCCTACTATTTCCGGTTATACTTTTGGAACTAATGGAGCAAGTGCTAGCACTGGCGATGTTATATTAGATAGTGATCATGAGTATGAATACGTTTGGACTTCTGAAGGATGGGAAAAATTAGGTAGTAGTTCTTCTTATGCATTATCGTCAAGTGTAATATTAAAAAGTACTCTTACTACCGCGGGAGATATAATTTATGCTAATAGTTCTATTGAGCCTACTAGATTAGGTATCGGGACAAGTGGACAAGTTTTATAGGTAAATAGTGGATTGCCTTCTTGGCAAACGCTTACTGCTTCTTCTGTAGGATTAGGAAATGTTACTAATGTGGCTCAGTTGCCTAAACCATCTAACCTCACAACTGGTGATATATTTTATTGGAGTAGTAATAGCACTACAGCTAGATTAGCAATTGGTAATGTCAATTAGGTATTAACAGTTGGTAGCGATGGAGTCCCTGAATGGGCATCCGCTGGTTCTTCAGCAGATGAAAAAGTTAAATAGTCTCCTTATAGTACTACACATAATGATCCTACTGTTTTCCATTTATTATTAAAACATAGCAATAATACTACTGAAGAAACTAATGGAGTATACTACTCTACTATTGAAGGAAAAACCATTGAATTTGATGCTTCTACAGGTACATTATCCACTACAAAATTTAGTGGCAACGGTAGTTTATTAACTAATTTAAGCTGGAGTGCTATAAACGCTCCGACCGCAACTAGTTCCGCCGCAGGTATAGTTAAAATTGGCAGTACAATTAGTACTACTACTAATTATGATGCTATTTCTATAGATGCCAATGGAGTAATTTACGCACCGTAGGCACATTTATATTTAACTAATTCGGCCGGTACTAGTAATACAAGCTTAAATAATGGTGAAGTTTATTTGAAATTAATTCAAGGAGGTACTGCACGGGGAGCTTATAATATTAAAGGAACAACTGGTATTGATGTTTCAGTTAATAGCAGTGGTAATTTAGAATTTAAAACTAAATTAATTTCTATCTTAGGACTCACCAATGCCCCACAAGCAGCAGATAATCAATATATTGGTTTCGTACACTCGGGAGTATTATATTTAAAAAAATTTGATACGTATACAGAGCCAGTCTCTTCATAAGAAGGTGATATGATGTCAGAAGTTATAACAAACAATTCTCCTGAATATATACATGAAATTAATACGGATAATAATAGATATGTACTTTAGGCAACTGCTGCAGTATTATCTTCTTCTAATGTAGAAAGCGCCCTAGCCTATTATATTGATAATAATGGTCAATTTGGTTATATAAATCCAGCGTCAAGTGCAAATAGAGTTTTAATAGGGACACAAGATAGCCAAAATAACTTATCAGCTCCAATTTGGTATTAGGGTTTGACACTAAGTGGAGATACAAATGCGTGGACAGCTACGTTTAGTGGAAGTGTGTCTGCCGTTAATCTTTCTGTATCATCTACTACTACCGCGACAACAAGTAGTGGCGCCATTTCTACTGGAGCTTTAAAAGTTAATGGTGGAGTCGGTATACAAGAAAATTTAATTGTTTTAGATGAAACTAATTTATATGATATTTTAACAGTATATAAAGATATCATTTTAGATTATATTCCATTAAGTGGTACTACAACCTCTTGGAAACTTTTTAATACAAATAATATCTTTACTTTATAGGACAATCTTGAAACACCAACACAAAAAATTATAGGTAAGTCTGGGATGAATGCTGGATGGCAAATTAATACTAGATTATATATTAATGATGCTATACCAACAATCGGAGAACCAGTACTATATAATTTTTACGTCAATGGGAATTCATATTTAAATGGCAATGTAATACTTAATCCTATAAATTCTGGTTATAATACTCATATATAGTCTACTCAAGGAGCAACAGTAATAGAAGACAATAATAATATTTCTCTCACCGGAGCATTAATTGTAGATGGTGGTACTGTAATATAGGAAAAATTAATAGTTTTGGATGATAGTGAATTATATGGTGATGTAACTTTAAATACTGCTTTAACTAATACTTATATTAAATCAGAAGTCGGAGTAACAATGACAACTATTGATAATATAAATACAATAAGTTCAGGCGCATTAATTGTTAGTGGTGGGGTCGGTATTGAAGAAAAATTAATAGTATTAGATAATACTGAATTATATGAAAGTCTTTATATAAAAGGTACTGGAATTTATTATATGGGTACTTAGTAGACTTCTTGTATGATTGAATTTTTAGATAATACTACTGATCAAACTGGTAATGGAATTAGTATTGGCGGTGGCGGTTTAACTATTTTAGGTAGTGGTGAATCTATGACCACTATGAAAAATAATTTAGGATATACTGCAGGTAGTGAATAGACTATTATTGCTTCAGATAATAATATTAGATTTTTTCCTAATCAACAAACTTATGACGCCTCTGCAGAAATTACAATGACAGCTAGTAGAATATGGGCAGGAGTTAATGATAATACTACTCGTGAAGCATAGATTGGCGTTTAGTCTGGGGCGGGTCAAATTTATTTATTTTCAGAGGCCGCGGCAGCAAATAATAGAGGATTATATGTTACAGCGCACGGTACTGGCTCGGCAAAAGCAGTTATATCAGTAGATACAAATAATAATGTCACTTTTAATGGAACGGCTACTGCAGCAAATAATGCAATATCTACAGTTACTCGTTCAGGCACAACCTTTACTGCTACACGAATTAATGGCACTACTTTTACATTTGACTAGCAAGATAATAATACAACGTATAGTCTTTCAACACTTGGCGCCGCTGCGGCTTCTGAAGCAATAAAAAGCATTGCGCGTTCTGGAGTGAATTTTACTGCCACTCGTTGTAATGGAACAACCTTTACTTTTAATCAATAGGATAATAATAATACTTATAGTTTATCTAGTCTTGGAGCAGCAGCCGCGTCAGAAGCAATTAAAACTATCGCTAGATCTGGCGTTAATTTTACAGCCACACGATGTAATAATACTACATTTACTTTTACTCAATAGGATAATAATAATACTTATAGTCTTTCTAGTTTAGGCGCCGCGGCAGCTTCGGAAGCTATTAAGAATATCGCTAGATCTGGAGTTAATTTTACAGCCACACGATGTAATGGAACGACCTTTACTTTTAATCAATAGGATAATAATAATACTTATAGTTTATCTAGTCTTGGAGCAGCGGCAGCCAGCCATACGCATTCTTATGCACCAACAACTGCTATTACAGCGATTAGCCGTAGCGGAACAACATTTACGGCAGGCAGAAGTAATGGTACTAGTTTTACTTTTAATTAGCAAGATAATAATACTAATACTTGGAGAAAATTTAAGACAACCACATATACCTATGGTTATACTTGTGCTGCTAATAATACCGTTAGTATTAGTGGTACAAATTTTAAAGTTAGTACTCCAAGTGGTTATACTCCAGTGGCATTTACTCGTGCAGATACTGGAAAATCACAAGTAGTAATTTGGTGGATGTATGCATCAGCTACTGGAAGTACTTCTGTATTAAGATTAAGAAATACTACTAGCAGCTCTGTGTCTGATACAGCTACTGTTACTATACTTTACTTAGAGAGCGCTAATAATTAATTTTAGAGGTGATTTTATGTATACACTTTATTTAAATCAAGAGCCTTTTTCTATTGAATCATTTAACCGAACTATTTGGTTTAATGAATATGGCAAGAGTAGTGATGGCTCTTTTACCTTATTTGATTCCTCATCCAATACTTTAGAAGAATTAGGTGAAACAACCATTACATCTTTAACTATTTTTAATCAAGAGAATATTAAATTATATGATGCTGGTATTATTGATGCTAACATTACACAAATTAGCGAAAATCTTGATGCTGATCGTATAGTTATTAATGTAAATTTACGATTTAATTAATTTATACCTCATTTTATCTTCAATTCAAATACATAATAAAAGAGAGAATTTCTCTCTTTTATTATTTTATTTTTAAAGGAGGAAGCAAATATGGATATAATTGATGTTATGCTTGCGCGCGCACTTACACCGCAAGGATAGGTTGATACATATGCGGCACGTGCGCAAAAGGCCGCACAAAATGCTTCCGCGGCCGCAGCAAGTGCAGAAGCCGCGGTCGAAAATATTGAATCTATTACAGAGCAAACTAATGCTAATAATCAAGCTGCTGCTGAGGCTTTAGAAACAGTTTAGGCCGCGCTTCAAGCTTTAGAAGAAGCGGGATAGCGCATTGATTTAGATGATGTAGATGATGAAGTTAATAAAATAACTCTTAATGTATCTAGTACATCTAATAGCAATATTTACTCACAGAACATTACCGCTACGATGCCAGATGGAACTACTACTAAGACAGTCACTGGTATAGGGAAGCTATATAAGACTACCGGCACCAATGAAGATGGTAGTATGACTCAAAAAGCTATTAAAACGTATGTAGACTCTGTTGAAAATAATTTAAATAATACGATTAATAATATTTAGATTAATAATGGTATTAGTAATTTAAATTCTACTAATAGTGGAAAAATGGTTATGGTTGGATCCGATGGAAATATTAAACCGAGTAGTATTACAGAAAGTACTTTAATTTAGGCTTTAACTATTACTAATTTAGAGACTACTGAAAATGCTGTTGGTCTTGAAGTAGACTATAATAATAAATCATTTACTAGAACCCAACAAGCAGTAAATAAGAGTGCCGGTAATGATTTTAATAATTATATTATGTATGGTGGACGTAAACGGTGTAATGTATCTGATAATGGTACTATTACAGCTTTTTACGGCGATAATAATTATACTGAAGATGGATCCAATGGTCAAGTGATGGTATATCAACCAAAATTTTATTATCAACGTATACCGATTTCCACAATTGATAATAAAGTAGGAAAAATTATTACTAAAGATTCTTTTATCATTTCTTCTACTCCACAAACTGGTTTTAAACTTCATCCAATTTTTAAAACAACCACTAATGATACTTTAGATTATGTATTATTATCTGCTTATGAAGGCGGTTTATATGATGTAAGCGCTTCTACTTATGTTACTACAACTGTTTCTAATGTTGATTTTAACAATGATAAATTATCATCTGTTAGTGGAGTGAAACCAATTACTGGTAGTAGTGGCCTTAATTTACAAAAAGCAGAATAGTTAGCTAACAATCGCGGTACCGGTTGGCATATTTATACTCTCGCGGCTGAAAGCGCAAATCAAATGCTTGAAATTATTGAATTTGGTAGTATGAATAGTCAATCTACTTTGGGTAAAGGAATTAGTTATATTACAAGTAATGGTAATTATAATCAAGCAGCTCTTACTGGTGCCACTTCTTCTTTAGGAAACACTAGCGGTTCTGCCGAAAGCACAGTATTAGAATTAAATGGCACAACCACTACTGAAACTGAAAATGGTAAAGTATCTATTAGTTATCGTGGTGTCGAGAACCCCTGGGGCAATGTATGGCAAATGATTGGTGGTATTATTATCGCTGGTGATTCTAAAGTAAACGGCGGCATTCCATATATTTGTACAAATTATAATTATGTATATGATCAAATTACTAGTAATTATGAAAGTGTAGGTTTCAGTTTACCAAATACCAGTAGTTGGATATCTGCTTTAGGATATGGTAATACTGATTATGATTGGGTATTAATGCCCGCCGCAGCATCAAATGCTAATAGTGCGCTTCCAATAGGAGATAGCGGTTGGTTTGATTCTAATCTTTCCGGACTCCGAATGGTTGTCCAGGGCGGTGGATGGAGCTTTGAAGAAAGTGATGGCTTATTCTATTATGGATGTGATAGAGAACCTAATAATTCTAGCTTAAAATCCTATGGCGCCCGCTTATTATTCATTCCTACTAAAAATGATATTTATACCGCAAATATTGCTAAATGGTAGCAAGAAATGAATATAGGAGGCTGATATTATGATTAATCACGGTATTCAATATAGTTCAGTTGAACCTCAACCTATCGAGATTACAGCTGATTCTGTATTTCTTGCTTCTAATATAACCCCCTATTCTAAAGAAATTGAAGGTCATACTATGAACGGATATCAATATAATTATATATAGTATACCAAAGATGAATATTTATTATAGCAGAGTGAGAATATAGCTTCATTATAGGAAGAACTTGCTGCTACTAAAATCTTATTAGGAGTTGATTGACTATGACATTATTAGAATTAGCACAAAAACTCCGTCCATATATTGAAAAAGCCGCTTTATCATTGTCCGATGAGGATGCTTTAGAAGCACCTAATTTATTTCCAGCTTGGGAATCAAATATTGCTTATGCTAAAGATGATCGTGTAAGATATGAAAATGTCTTATATAAATGTTTACAAGCACATACCTCTTAGAGCTCTTGGACTCCTCTCGCGGCGGCTAGCCTTTGGGCTAAAGTATTAATTCCGGATGAAAATGTGATACCAGAGTGGGAACAACCAGACAGTACAAACGCGTATCAAATTGGTGATAAAGTTATGTATGAAGGGATTGTATATGAAAGCGTAATAGCAAATAATATATGGTCTCCTGCTGCGTATCCTGCTGGATGGCACGCTGTGTCTTAATAAAATTGGCTCAAGTTAATACTTGAGCCATTTTTTTAATATACAAATACTTGACTTTTTTCGATTTTTGTGTTATAATAAAGATGTTAAAGGAGTAATCCTTTAATAATAAATGCGGGTAAGGAACCGCGGATAACATAGGTGAGGAACTATGGCAGTTAAGATTTAT
>Ga0310696_10009688_pt1 | contig 11120 bp, 18 predicted proteins | sample AusTroGonzalo_MG_4_FD_203885 | JGI IMG/M metagenome (GOLD analysis project Ga0310696, IMG submission 203885) | Bovine rumen microbial communities from tropical cattle in Woodstock, Queensland, Australia - Gonzalo_02 (v2) (version 2) | ecosystem: Host-associated > Mammals > Digestive system >...
TAATTTTCTTCATAATAAATTCCTTTTTACTTTAAATCTCTAATATATTCAATAAAAACAGTTGAAGTATTGTTAAAAGTATCAATTTCAACATTACATTTATATAAATATATATCAAACGTTTCTGATACTTCAGTCTTAAAATTATCAAGAATAATTGGAATTACAAATTCAGCCAAATCATTTTTCCAGAAATTGGAAATCAAAAGATAATGCGGCAATTTGAAATCGAACTTTACTTTTACTGTATTATTAATTTCCTTGATAAATTTAAAATTCAATTTATCAATCAAAATCTTACCGATTGCAAGCGAAATAACATCTGGAAAATTACCACATGTATACATTTCTCTAATAATTTTATCTTCTGACACTATTTTACTCCTTATTAAATTTTTACTTACTTAAATATAATAAAAATAAGGGTTTTCTTAAACCCTTATCTTAATATTAAATTGTTTCAGATAACTAATTACTACCACCTTGTAATAATTCTTACAAGATCTTCATAAGTTTTCCATTGGGCAAGAAATCTTGGAGTTTCATTGCCAGTTCCTATACTAACCGCGCCATCATGTCTATCTGGATTACCCGCCGGATGTTCATCAATTTCGAATGTTCTATTTCCTTTTTTAAACTGTATATATGCTGTTGCTTTGTCACCTGTTGTAACCATCGGTTTCAATTCAATATGTAAATCTGTAATTGACCTACCGAATTTAGTTCTAAGAACCTCATAGGTACGCTTAATTAAAGGTAATTGACCAGTTAACATTTTAACAGTTTCAGCCAATTGAGTTATATCATCCAGTCTTAAATGCTTACGTGTAGTAATATCTTCATTTATTACATTATAGCCGTTTTCTTTTAAAACTTGTTTTGCTTCATTTAAATTCATTTTAAATTCTCCTTAATTTTATATTATTTATAGAAATTTTGTCTATAAATAAAGAAAAGGCAAAAAATATGAAATTAGATGAAGCAATTAAAACATTAAAAATTGCTGGTTATCTTGTAGAAGAAGTAACTATAAGTAATTTAGTAGAAAATTTAAGTGAAGTTCTTCTACATACATTTGATTTAGAAGATGCTCACCAAATTAAATCTACTATACCAAATACTGTTGCTTATAGTTTGAGTGATGGTATTCACGATGTTACTGTGATATGTGAATATAATCATGAAACTGATATATTAAGAGTTACATTGAATTATGGTGATTTTGAAGATACCTTCAATGATTTATCACAAAATGTAAGAATTGACAAACAAGGTAAAATTGAAATTACTGATAAACTTGATAGATGGGCAAGTGATGTAATGGATAAATGGACTGACGCATTTAGTTATTAGGAGTTTATATGAATTTAGATGAAGCTAAACAAATTTTAAAAAATAACGGTTTTCTTGTAGAGGACTTCGAAGAAGATGTGGCGAGAAGAAGACTGAATGAGCTTGATGGCACATTTGACATTCAAGGCGACGAAGCAAACTTCTTCGATACCGGTTTTCCATTTGCAAAAATAGAACACGGCAGATTGATGCTTTATAGACCGATTTCTGTAGAAAGTTTACTCGGCGAGAATGTAACAAAATTGAGCATTCCTTATAAATGGATTGACGTCACAGAATATGATGAAGAATCCTGGACTAAAGTGGTTAATTTTATCGATTCGTTCAGAAGAGGCGTTGATAGTTTTGAGATTAGTCTACAGATGAATAAAGCAGAACTAGAAAAAAGACTGAAAACAATCAACAAGTACTCTAAGATTTAATCATCACACCAAAATCATATATCTTTCGCGCTCTTCATCTGACATTTTCATCGTCTTTAATTTTTCGTTAATTCTCTGCGCAACAATAGGTCTTGCTCTCATCTCGCTACTTACCAGCCAGTCATTATATAATTCAACCGGCAAATCTTTAAACGAATTGCCAAAATATGTAACATTAAAATCCCTATGCTGAAGTTCGTTATAAATTTCTATATAACGTTTCTTTAGATATAGTAATTTATTATAGAAAAACTTAACATGACCCTTGCCTAAAGTAAATTCTTTTGGAATATTGTTTAGATCTGCCTTCCCAGATTTAATAATATTCGGAATTCTCTTAATTTCTCTATGTTCAGCCAATAAGTGTTTATTGCACAATTCTAATGGCAATATTCCTGCATTAATTCGTGTCATAATATTAAAATATAATAAAAATAAGGGTTTTTGAAAACCCTTATCTTAATATTAAATACTTTCAATTACCTTTATAGAAATTTTGTCTATAAATAAAGAAACGCTTAAAAAAGTGAAAAATATGAAAGAAATAATCAAAGAACTAATAATCAAAGATTTGATTTCTACTTATGGTCCAATAGACGGTATAGAACAGCTGATTCAAGTCCACGAGAATAAGGACTTATCAAAAGGTGAATATAGTGTTTCATTTCATGCCTTTGCAAATGCAATAAATAAGAAAAAATAATTATTGGTAATTTATGTTAAATCATTATGATGTGATATTAGTTGGTGCTGGACTTTTCAACGCGGTATTAGCTACAAGATTAAAAGAACTTAATAAAACTGTTTTGGTTATTGAAAAAAGAAATCATATAGCTGGTAACTGCTATACTTATGAAAAAGATAATATTGATGTCCATCAGTACGGAGCACATATAGTACATACCTCAAACAAAAAAGTTTGGGATTTTCTTAATAAATATGGTGAATTCAATAATTTCATTAATAGTCCGATTGCTAATTATAAAGATGAGATATATAACCTTCCATTCAATATGAATACATTTAATAGGTTGTATGGTGTTATCACGCCAGAACAAGCAAAGAATGCGATTATGAAGGAAACAAGGGACTGTTTCACTGACAATCCCAAGAATCTTGAAGAACAGGCTATTAACCTTGTCGGAAAGAAAATGTATGAAAAACTCATCAAGCATTATACAGAAAAACAGTGGGGAAGAAAATGCACAGAACTTCCTCCAGAAATTATCAAGCGTCTTCCTTTAAGATTCACTTACGATAATAATTATTTTAACGATAAGTATCAGGGAATTCCTGTTGAAGGATATACAAAGCTTATTGAAAAGATGTTCGAAGGTTGTGATATTCTTTTGGAAACAGATTTTCTTAAAGATAAAGAAAAATGGGAATCCATAGCTGATAAGATTTATTATTCTGGCTGTATTGATGAATATTATGACTATTGTTATGGACCACTTGAATATCGTTCTGTTCGATTCGAAACTGTTGAATATGATAATGAAAACTATCAGGGTAATGCTGTTGTAAACTATACTTCTGACGAAGAACCTTATACTAGAATTATCGAACACAAGTGGTTCAATAATAAAGGTAGTGACAAGACTATTGTTAGTCGCGAATATAGTTCTGAATGGAAGAAAGGTGAAGTTCCTTATTATCCTGTAAATAATGAAAAAAATAATGCACTTTATGAAAAATATAGAAGCATAAAGAATGATAAGGTAATTATGGTTTCTCGTCTGGGTACGTATCGATATTTAGACATGGATGACTGTATTGAAGAAGCATTAAATATGGAATTATAGGTAATTTATACATTTAGTAATAAACCTTTATATTATAAATAATATAGAGGTTTTTATTTTATGAAATTAAATGAAGCATTAACAATTTTAAAACAAAATGGATATAAAGCAGAGTTAATAAATGAAAGTTTTAAAGATTTATTAAAACCTATAAGTAAAGCTGTGATTAAAGGTGCATTAGCATTAGGTTTAATCACAACTGCTGCTCAAGCAGATGAAGGCATAAATTTAAAAAATGACATTGGTCCAAATAAAGCATTTGAAACTGAACAAGATGCTAAAGATTTTTTTATAAAATTTGCGCAAGAAAACAAATTAGGTTATTGTAAAGAAAAAACACATGGAATTGTTTGTGCAAAAAACACTGATAAGGGTTTATTAACTAAAATTTATTTAACATCAAATGCACCCGGTTTTAATAGTCATACAATAGAAGTAGCATTTTATTTAAATCAATATTTTTCAAATAGTAAATCGACCAATAGTTCAATGTGGGTAACAAAAGATAATGGTGAAACCATATTTTATAGTGGATGGGACAATGGTCAAGCATTTAAAATGATATTTGATGAATTTGGGATGAAAACGGATAATAAGGAATTTAATGACCCTAATATGAAAACAAAAATTGAAAATTTATATAAAGATTTAATGCATTAGTATATTAAATTTTTATAAATAATAAAGGTAAGAATCGGAAGTTCTTACCTTTTCAAACATAATAAGTAGGAGTTATCATGTCTGACGTTTTATTTATAAAAGATGAAACTGATTTACAGTATTATAAGTCATTAAGACCTAAAAATAAATACAATAAAATTAAATTTAAATATATTTGTTCTAAATGTGGCAAAGAAAAAGAAAAGCAATTAATGGCTTTTAAAGAAAATAGTTTCATTTGCTCATTTTGTAAGTCTAAACAAGCATTATTAGATAAATATGGTGTTGTTAATAATTTTCAACGTAAAGATGTAAAAGCTAAAATTAAACAAACCTGTTTAGATAAATATGGTGTTGAATATTCTGCCCAAGCCGGGCAAACAAAAAATGCTATAAAAGAATCAAATTTAAAACATTTTGGAACAACTTGTCCATTAGCTAATAAAGAAATACGTGAAAAAATTAAGCAAAGCAATTTACAAAAATATGGTGTCGAAAATCCATTTCAAGCAGACCAGTTTAAAGAAAAAATAAAAGAAACTTGTTTAGAAAGATATGGCACTGAATATGCGATACAATCTGATTTAGTTAAAGAAAGAACTAAACAAAATTGTTTAGCTAAATATGGTGTTGAATCTACCAATCAATTAAATTCTGTTAAACAAAAGAAAAAAGAAACTTGTTTAAATAATTATGGTGTTGAACATCCTTTAAATTCAACAGAAATTCAAAATCAAATCAAACAACGAAATTTAGAAAAATACGGCGTAGAATCAACTAATCAGCTGGAATCAGTTAAACAGAAAAAGACTAATACCTTTTTAGAACATTATGGTTCTACTAGTTATCTTCAATCGGTAGAAGGTAAAATACATAATAAACAAGTAAAATTAGAACGTTATGGAGATGAGTATTATTCTGGCGAAAAGAAATACGTATATAATGAAATATTATTCAGATCTAAGCCAGAATTATGTTTTTATATCTATCATAAAGATAACAATGTTCCTATAATTTATGAGCCAATGCCATATATCGAATATGAATATGACGGTAAGGAACATTTTTATAAACCAGATTTTTTAGTTAATGGAAAATTATATGAAATTAAAGGTGATCAATTCTTTAAAGAAAATAAAATGATTTGTCCTTTTGATCATAATCTTGATGGATTATATGAAGCTAAACATCAATGTATGATAAGAAATAATGTAACTATATTGAAATATAAAGACTATATATTTTATGTAAATTATATAAAAGAAAAATATAGTTCTGATTATTTAGAACAATTTAAAATTAAAAAAGAAGAGTAATTACTCTTCTTTTCTTTCAAAATGATCACATACTCTTACATATTCTACTGCATTACTTGGTAATGTATTTTGTGCTGACCATGGCCAACCATGTGTTCCACTATAACTACCGCTTCTAAATTCAATAACCATTTCACTATTTATACCAACTGGTTGATTATCAATTCTAGTTAAATACACACCAGCAGTATACCAATTTGCAGTAGCATAATATTTAAATTTATCAGAATTATTTGGAAAATCATTTAACCATGATTCAACAATAGGCACGAATCGTGTTCCTGAGCGTCCGGTATAATTTGCACTATATGAATGTTTATTAGTTACTAAACGTTCTGGATGTTGAATTAAATCATTTAACATATCTATTGGTGTTGTCATATACTATATATAGAAAAATAAAAGGGCTTTGTCAACCCTTTATAATTGAAGTAATTTTCCTAGATTTATATCTGTATCTTTGTTTTTATATTTAATATCACCACCCATAGGTGTAAATGTCAATTCACCTAAATATAATTTATTTTCGATTTCATAAAAATCAACTCTTACAAATTTAAAATCTTTGGAAAGAATGGTAGCATAATCAATCATTTCTTTTAAAAATTTTGGTTTTTGTATTTTTGAATCTGAATTAAAATTTATCCAATCTAATTCTGGTTTATAATTCCAATCTAAATCATAATGAGAAATTTTTTCACCAGAATGTCGATCTGTAATTATTTGACAAAATGTTGGTTTTCCGTTAAAGCAATAAAATTTGTAATCAGTTAAATCAGTCTTACCATGATTTTCTTTATATTCTTCAATTAAAATTTTATGTGGTATATTATGATAATGCAATTCACAATAAAGTTTTTGACTATAATCTTCGGATAACCATCTTTTTAATTTTTGTATAGTGTCATTTTTATTTAATTTAGTTTTATCTTTTACTATTATATTATATCCACTACCATGGTTACATTTAATTACAAACTGATTAGGTAGTATATTCCAATCTATTTGTTCTGGTATATCATAAATATTAATTATAGGAATGCAAATATCTTTTCCTAATTTTTCTATACAATAATTATGTATAGTGATTTTATCGGCGCAATATGATTTTAAAAATATACAATCATATATACCAAGCCACCAAAGTTTTTCTGTAAATGTTTGTGGATTATTAAAATCCCATTTTTTTCTCATAATACGACTATACAATGATTTTGCATAATCTAATTTTGATAAACAATATTCATGCCAAGTCATAATATTATTTTTTAATAAATTTAAAATGTTCTTCTATTATATTTTGATATTTAAAATTATCTATCGTAGAAATATGATTAACCTTTATTAATTTATATCCTTCTTTATTTTCTTCAGAAATTAAATCAAATGTTGTTTGTTTAATACCATCTAACATAAAATCACGATTATTGAAATTTTTAAAATTTTTCCTATTTATATCTGTATTTTTAGGATTTACATTTGCTCGCCATGGATGCATTAAATGACCTAAATTTTGAGGAACTCTAACATAATCATTATTAAAACGTTTCATAAATTCCCAGTCTTCATTTCCCCAACCAATATATAAATTTGAAAAGCCATTTACTTTCATAAAATCTGATTTTGCCATAAAATTAAATGCACCCATACCATTTAACATTAATTGTGTTTTAACTATTTTTGGGTGACCATTATTATAATTAACTTGCGAAATCCATTTAAATCCAATAATTGGTTTTTTATATACACTATATATATCGAATAAAGGTAATTTTCTAAAGTGATAAATATCATTATCAGTTAATGCAATATAATCACCAGTAGAAAATTTTACACCAATATTATATAATTGACCACGCATAAATGGTAAATTATCTTCTTGTTGAATAACTAAAATTTCTTTATTAAGATCTGAATAAACATCATGTATATTCTTAATGGTTTTTTCTAAATCTTTGCCACCGCGATTTGGTATTAAAAATGTAACAATATTATTTATCATATTCATTTTAATAATTCCTTAAGATTTTCTTTAAATTCTGGAAATGTTTTAAATAAATCATTATATATTTTAATATATCTTTTAATATCTCTATTCATTGCATATTTTTGTGAATCTTCTATAAAAATCTCTTTATGTGGTATATTTAACTGTCTAAATGTTCTTTTTTCAATAATGTTAAAACAAAATTGCCAAGTTTCATCACTTGATGGAGATAATTCCATATATAAATTTTTATCAAAAAATCGTTTATCAGTAAAAGTTCCAGGTGGATATAATGTACCACCAGTTCCATTTGCGGGTTTATAACCAATCATAAGTTTACCACAATACTTTGCTGTATTATAAGTATCATGTATACAAACAAGTTCTTGTAAATTATTATTACGTAAAATAAATCGTTTCCAAAAAGCACCTACAATAATATCATTAGGATATTTTTTATGATCTTCAATAAATGTTTTTAGCCATAATTCATTTCTATAAACATCATCATCTATTATTAAAATAGGACTATTTGGATATTTTTCTAATGTTGGCATTAATTTTTTATGACTTTTTGTATTATCTTCCGTCCAAATAACTTCAATGAATTTATTTTCTATTATAAGTTTTAAATCATTTGGTAAATCTTGTTCTAAATTTGGAAATTCTAATTTTGATAATACTAATACACAATGATATAATGATTTATCAATATTAGTTGTTAAAATACTAGCAAATGCCTTTGCTACATATTTTATTCTTTTAGGATAACTAGTCATTGAAATTATAATTTTATTAAACATTACTTTCTTTTCTTTTTAAATCTTTAGAATATCTAACAATTTTTAAATCTTTTATTTTTAATTTTTTATATTCAAGCCATGCACCAAATATATATTCAGCCATAAATCCATCAATTCGTGGAATCTTAAATTTATGTATTTCATCAAATTTAGTTAATAAATTAAAAAGCCATTCACAATATTCATTAATAATTTCTTTTTTTGTTATAAACATATTACCTTGATACATATAATTTTCTTTAAATTTTTGATAAAAAAATGAAGCCATATTTTTATCTTCTTCATGTATTAAAGCTAATAATAATGTTAAAGTATTTGGTTTATTTTTAGCAAGTTTAATAGCATTATCACCAATAAATTTATAAGCAATTATATCATATTTTTTAAGAATTGAATTTATTTCTTGTTCTGTTAAAATTTCATTTTTATCATTTATAAAATATCTTCTATAATGTTCCAGACCGACAATATCATCATCAACATGTTTCCATAAGTAATATAAACCAGTTAATTCACAATACCATGGATTTAAATTATCAATATTATCTTCATTATGAATTATATCTACTAAAAATTTTTGACGAATATTAGATAATGGCAAAAATTTATTTTTACTACTTCCAACTACATAAATTTTCATATTAAGCATGTCCTTTAAGTATAATTTTTACATTTTTATCAAATGCAATTCTTTTTGGAAATACAATTTTATATTTATTATATTCTAACCATGGGCCAAGCATATATTCAGAAATATATCCATCAATTCTCGGAATTTTAAATTTATGATGTATATCAAATTCATGTAAAACATTAAAAATAAATTCGCAATATTTATTTAATATTTCCTTTTTACAAAAAAACATATTATTTTCAAAAACATAATTACTATAAAATTTATTTTTTATAAAATTAGCTATTTCCATTCCATATAATGAATGTACTATTGCTAATGCTATTGCTAATTCTTTTCCTTTTCCTGTATCATACATAGCTTTAATAGCATTAGAATTATTACGCTTATATGCAATTACATCATTTGTCTCAAGTAATTTTTTAATTTCCGATTCACTTAATAGCTTATTTTTAGAATTAACAAAATATCTTCTATAATGCTCTAGTCCGACAATATCATCATCGACATGTTTCCACAAATAATAAAGACCAGTCAATTCACAATACCATGGATTCAAGAAATCTATATTATCCCCTTCATGTGGCTGGTCAATTAAAAACTTTTCTCGAATATTATCGAGCGGTAAAAACTTATTTTTACTACTTCCTACTACGTAAATTTTCATAATCACTTAATCCTTAAACTTTTTTATTTATAATAGAAAACCGGTCATTATTTGACCGGATTCTAAGTTCTCTTTGTTAATGATTAAAGCGACATTATATCGTCAGTAACCATATTACGGATTGCAACAATAGAACCTTCTTCATCATCGGGATCATAATATTCAAGCATAGAATCACAGCTATATTCTAAGTTATTGCCGTCCTTAATCAAGTCCATAAGCTTAGCACAATTTGGAGTATCTGCTATATCATCATTGCCCATTGCTGCGAATTCGTCAGCGGTATCGTCATCTACTGGAATAACACCGCAAAAGAAAATATCAGACGGACCCATATTGAACCAGTCTACAATATTATCAATAAGCACATTCTTATCGCTAGTTACGGCATAAATATTAGCTGTTTCTGGATCAGAGTGCGCACGGTCACCATAAATACCGTAGCATATATATTGCTGTGCTTCAGTATTTTCCTTGATAAGCTTGTAGCCATGTTCCTTGAGTAATTGTTTCACTTCGAAAAGATTCATTTTAAATTCTCCTTATATTTTATATTATTTATAAAAAACCGGACATTATTATATTTAAATTCATATCTTCTTTTACAAAACACCGCCATGTTCAATCATGATTTTATCTAATTCAGGCAAATAATCTATCAACTCCTGTAAAACATCACTATATTCATTGTAATCTGCTGTGCGTTCATAAGCATATTTAAAACCTTGACAAAAATCAATAAAATAATAATTATTCCAGAATAATAAACCTTTTCGTTGCGGTATAAAAACAATGAATGGTTCTATACCATCTTTTCTTTGTGTCCTATCAACAAGAATACGATGTGTTTTATCAACTTTGATTATTTCTTTTTTAAACATATCCGTAAATTTTTATACCAAATTATTGAATTTTTCTACATTAGAATCTATTTGTTTAAGTTTTTTATTTAAGTCTTCTACAATTTTAATAGCCTTTTTTGCTGCAGAAACTAAAGAATTAAGATTATCATGTTCAAAATTTATATGTAAAGGCATTTCTGTATCATAATCAAAATACATACTAATATGACTATGTGTATCAATAATCATTTGTGCTGCACAATATTGATTATCAGGATGAAATCTTATATGCAGACTAAATTCTTGTTTTGTATCGTAATCATAAAGTTTCCCGACAAGATGACATTTCTTTTCTTTAAAACCTAATGTTTTAAGGTCATCTTTAATCTGTTTTAATTCCCGTTTATCAATCATTTCTTAGCTTCCTTTTGATTCATAGCACTTCTTACAGAACGTAGGACAGAATCATCATTGACCAGTTCTTTAAGAATCTTATGAAATTCCTTTTGGTTATTAATTTTAACAACTTCTGAATCTTCTGTTTTAAGCGACTGAACTAATACTGGATATGTTTCGGCATAAGAAAGGACAGCAAACTTGTTACGAACAGGAGAATTTATCTTAGTATTAT
>Ga0310696_10009689_pt1 | contig 11120 bp, 9 predicted proteins | sample AusTroGonzalo_MG_4_FD_203885 | JGI IMG/M metagenome (GOLD analysis project Ga0310696, IMG submission 203885) | Bovine rumen microbial communities from tropical cattle in Woodstock, Queensland, Australia - Gonzalo_02 (v2) (version 2) | ecosystem: Host-associated > Mammals > Digestive system >...
TACTCTTGTCGGCAATGATGTCTGTCGTGACCTTTATGGTCATGGCTGATGAGTACATCGACCCGCAGACGAATGTCGTCTATACCTATGAGCCAGGTCAGACCACTGCCTCGGTTAAGGCAGGAGATGGAAAGAAGGTCGAGATGTGCCCCAGTTGCGAATTGGACATGATCTACCGCCCTGGCAGCCCTGATGCAGCAGGCGACGTGGTGATTCTCGACAGGTTTACTGTAGGAGCGGCTGAGTATGTGGTGACAAGCATCGGTGACGGTGCCTTTATGGATAACAGGAACATCAATTCCGTCAGCATCCCAGAGACTGTGACCTCTATCGGAACGTCAGCCTTCACCTACTGCGACAACCTGACCACAGTGCAACTTCCTGCAGGTCTGACGGAGATTGCCAAAAGCGTGTTCTACGGCTGTAGCAATCTGGTCAACCTCACTCTCCCTACCAGTATCACTTTTATTGGTAAATATGCGTTTAAGGATACACCTTGGTTCACAAAGCAATACGACGAGGCTCCCAATGGTCCCCTTTACATTGGCTCGCTGCTCTTCGGCTACAAAGGCGACAAGCCTGCGGGTGATCTGGTAATCAAGGAGGGGACTACATGCATCGGCTACTATGCCTTCAATAACTGCGATGGCCTGACCAGCGTCACCATTCCTGGAAGCATTGCCTATATTGATGAGGGAGCTTTCGCTAACTGCACAGGTCTGACCGCCGTACGCATCACTGACCTGGCCGCCTGGTGTGGCATCGATATCCGAGAGGGGAGTTTCAGCAATACCAGTCCCCTTAACTACGCCCACCATCTCTACCTCGACGGTAAGGAGGTGACCGACCTTGTCATCCCAGAAGGTGTTACCAGAATTGGCAGCTATACCTTTAACTACTGCACGGCCTTGACCAGCGTCACTATTCCCGATGGCGTCACCACAATCGGCTTATACGCCTTCCGCGGTTGCGACGGCCTGACCAGTGTCACTATCCCGTCGAGTATAGCTACTATAGAAAGCGGTGCCTTCCTCTTGTGTTCCAATCTGAATGCCATGTATATCTCTGACCTTGCGGCCTGGTGTCGTATTCCTTTCAATTTTGCTGCGAATCCTCTTACTTTCGATGCCCACCTATATCTCAACGGGGAGGAGGTGACCGACCTCGTCATTCCAGAGGGGGTTACGAGCATAAGCTATGGAGCTTTCCAGGGATGTACCCACCTGACCAGCGCCACCATCCCCAACGGCGTGACCAGCATTGATGACTATGCCTTCGACAAATGCAGTGGACTTATCAGTGTCTCCTTCCCACCGAGTCTCGACAAGATAGGCTACAGTGCTTTCGCCTATTGCAGCAGTCTGTTCAGTGTCACCATTCCAGAGGGCATCACCAGCATTGAGGGTTTGGCTTTCAAAGAGTGTAACAGTCTGTACAGCATTACCATTCCCGCAAGTGTCAGCAGCATCGGCCGTGATGCGTTCCGCAATTGCTGGAATCTCTCCAGCGTCATATCACTGATTGAAGAGCCTTTCGGGATTCCGAATGGCGTATTCGGACTGTACAATAGTGAAACATACGAGTCGTCTTTCACTTCTGCTACTCTCTACGTGCCCAAGGGCTGCAAGTCTCGTTACGAGGCCGCAGCGGGCTGGAAACTCTTCACCAATATCGTCGAGATGAACGGCGCCGACATCGACGCTGTACGGATTGCTGATTCCAAGAATAGTGATACCAATACGTACGACCTTATGGGCCGCCATCTGAACAGTCAACTACAGAAAGGCCTCTACATCCATAACGGCAAAAAGATTCTGAAGTAGGATACATAGAGGGGACATAAAACATTTGGGCTGGGCGCGTTGAGAAGTTCTCCTCGTCGGAGGAAATGTTCGAGTCGTTAGGCATCTGACATATGTACGAAATCAGAATGACCAAGACGTTCCGCAAGAACACGGAACGCTGTCGCAAGCGTGGCTACGACATGATTGCTCATGTTCTGATCCCCGCGTGATGGGCACGGAGGTTCCTGGAACCTTTGCGCCCTTGCCCAATAATCTACCCTGTTATACTAATTGTAGCCGCGCTTCATTGCAGAGGCGTTAATGGATAAATGATATTCACGATAAAGATGTTGGCTGCGAGAATGATGAGGTTCATCAGCAGACCGATGCGCATGAAGTCGCTGAAGCGGTAGCCGCCGGGGCCGTAGACCAGCATGTGGGTGGGCGATCCGATAGGCGTAGCGAAACTGCTGCTGACACTTATCATGAGGGCAACGAGGAAGGGGAACGGCTCATAGCCTAACTTCTCTGCAGCATTGCACATAATGGGAAAGAACATGGCGCCCGCAGCGGTGTTGGAGATGAACTCGGTGATAAAGGTGCCAACCAGACAGACAGCAGTCATCACCACAATCGGGTTGGTGCCACAGACATCGAGGATGCCATTGGCCAACCACTCAGCGATACCCGTCTTCTGGATGGCAAGACCGAGCACGGCGCTACCGGCGAAGACCATCAGGATCTCCCAGTTGATGGCGTGCATGGCTTGCTCAATGTTGCAGCAGCGGCAGATGAGCATAGCAGCGGCAGCGAGGAAGGCACATTGCAGCAACGGCATGATGCCGAGGGCTGAAAGTGCCACCATGGCAATCATGATAGTAGTGGAGACAAGCGTACCACGTCCGATATTGGGCACGTCATCGGAGTCGAAGAAACGGATCGTGTTTTTCAGACCTGAGCTGTTTATATTGATATGCTTCTGACATACCAACAGCAGCGTGTCGCCAGCCTGCAGCACCACCTGTCGCGGCGCCTCTTTGATACGTTCGCCACGTCGGGCGACAGCTGCCAGCGTCAGGTTGTTGTCTTTCTCAAACGTACTGCCGCCGATAGTCTTACCTATCAGGCGGCTGCCGAAGTCGACATAGGCTGTACGTAACTGGCGTTTCGAGTCTATCTCACTCATCGAGAACACATGGTGGTCGGCGCTAACCAGCTGGTGGCTCCTGGCCATGTCAACCAACTCGTCTATCTGCCCGGCATACACCAGATGGTCACCTCCCATGATGGGTTCGTTCTCAGTGACGGGCATCGGGACATCGTCGAAATGATACATCTCTATCAGACTGCCACCCTTGACGTGGAAGAGACCGGCATCGCGCAGCGTTTCGCCGATATATGGATTGTCCGATGGCACGCGCAGCTCCACAGTATACTCCCCCGTCGACTCGAACGCGCTCTCAGGCGCCTTGCGATCGGGCAGCAGACGGCGCATGGCAATGACCGACAGCACACCGACAGCCAGACAGAACAGGCCGGGGATGGTCGTGGTCAGGATATTCATAGCCTCGCCCGTCTTCTCCTCGTAGAGGCCACTGATAATGAGGTTCGGCGGTGTGCCGATGAGCGTACAGACGCCACCCATACCCGAGGCATAGCTCAGAGGGATGAGCAGTTTCGAAGGCGACACGCCCAGTTTCTTAGACCACATCTTGACGATATTGACGAAGAGCGTCACCACCGTTGTATTGCTGAGAAACGAACTGAGCACGGCTACGGGCAGCATCAGTCGCGTCACTGCCTTCGAGTAACTGCTTGGCGTGCCGAGCAGATGCTTCACAATCCATTGCAACACACCGGTATGCGTCAGTCCAGCAACAACCACAAACAACACACCGACGGTAACGACCGACGTACTGCTGAAGCCCGAGAAGGCATCCTTCGCACTGAGCACACCCGTGACATAGAGCACACCGATAGCTCCGAGGAACACCATATCGCTGCGCCACTTGGTGAACAACAAAATACTGAACATGCCCAGCACGGTCACTATGGTTATCCAGGCGTCAAGGCTAAAGCCCAAAATCATAAACGTGTCCATATAAAATTTTATCTTTAGAAGAAAATCGGTTCCTGATTTACACTTTATTTTTCTTGACCATCCCTAACGCGACAAAGCCCGCCAATATATTGGCCACGAAGGAGGCGGCGATGAGCAGCGCCAAAAGGCAAATAAGAATCTTTTTCATTTACAATTTGACAATTTACTATTTACTATTTACTATTGATTCTGTTTCATTATTTTATTCTATTTGTGTGCAAAGATAATCACTTTTACTGGATTATCCAAGCTTTTCACAATTTTTCTTCCTGACTATACCGAAGGTAGCCGGTTCATCCTCTCGATACCTGTGATAAGCAGGTAATTAAAAGAACTCACGGGGAAAGTCCGGTGAGTCGTCGTGAACTCCATCAAGCCGATATCACAAAAGAACTGTCCCTTCATTATACTATTTGTTAAAACAACTTAAAAGAAAGTCGATTCTCTTTTAAGTTTAAAAAATTAACCTTATCTTTGCGCTATCAAACTAAAACAACAAAGTATTCATCCTAAAAATACAAATTATTATGCTAACTATCAAGAAAGTTCTGTTTATATTCGCCCTATTCATGGCACTGCCCATGATGGCACAAGTTGACAACGCTCAGCAGAACGTCAGTGTAACCGATCTGACCTATATGATCAAGGAGGGTCCGAAGTCTGAGTTAGGCACTGTGGTTAGTGCCGTTCTCGATGTATTGGCCGATCAGACCAAGGAAGAGCAGCCCGGCTATGTTGACGCCGTACGCGCCACAGTGATAGGTGCACTCAGCGATGTTCGCCGTTTCACCGTGACCGATGGTCTGCAGATAGCCCCTAATGAGAATACCAACCTCATCGTTGATGGCACCATCAACTACATCTCCACCACCCGCGAGCTGCGTACCCATTCAGGCAAGAAGGAGAAGATCCCCGAGTTCTACGCCCAGATCTGCGTGACGCTCAACGTGAAGGATGCCGGTAATGGCAACGTCCTGAACACCCAGATGTTCGAGGTGAACCGCAGCAGCTGGTCGTGGTTCAAGAGCACCGACTCCGCCATCAAAGATGCCCTCGAAGGCCTGCACAAGAAACTTGTGAAGTATTACAACACCGCTTTCCCCTACAGCGCCCACATCTTGGAGCGCGGCGCGGAGAAAAATGACAAACAGAAGGAAGTCTACATCGACCTTGGAGCCGCCCATGGACTGCAGAAGGGAACTCACCTTGACGTCTTTGTCCTCGGTACCATCGGAGGCAAGGAGACCCGCACTCAGATTGCTCGTCTCAAGGTCAACGTCATTGAGGGCGATGAGGTGAGCCGTTGTAAGGTCATTTCCGGAAGTAAGGAGATCAAGGGTGCCCTCGATGCCGGCAAACGCCTCCTCATCATCTCCACCGACTAATCTTTAAATATATAGGGTCTATGAACAATCTAGAAGAACTTGACATCATCACTCAGATACGTGGTGAGGTAAACAGCCGTCATCAAATGACAGGCGAGAATCTGTTTCTGGCGTGGGGCTATCCCACAGTCTTAGTGCTGCTGTTGCAGTTCGTGGCCATGCAGGTCTGGAACGAGAACTGGTGCAGCTGGATCTGGGCGGGCATCCCCCTCATCGGTATACCGCTGATGATCTATTTCCTCAACGAGGACTACGAACGTACACGCCATCGCACCCTCGAACAGAATGTCATTCTGATGATGTGGGTGTTCATCGGTTTTGCTTGTTGTGTCGGCGGTTTTGCTATGGGCTTAGCCAACATCTACCAGCTATGTCTCTTCCCCCTTATTGGCCTGATGTGCGGCATGGGTTGTTTCATGACGGGTATCATTCTCCATTTCCGGCCTAAGACCATCTGTGGCATCATCGCCTCGGCGCTTTCTGCCGTGCCTCTCTTCTTCCAGGACGACCTCTGGCCTTGGCAGTTGTTTATTACTGCTATCATCGTCACTATCGCCCTCATCATTCCGGGACACCTGTTCCGCCGATATGTCCGAAAAAGTTACAAGTAATATGAGTCCATTTAAGTTTCCCGTCATCAACTCCCTGCTCCATAGCGAGTTGCGATTGAAGATCATGGTAGCCCTCGACAGCTTGGAGAGCGCCGATTTCACCTATCTCTGTGAGATCACCGACTCCACGCGAGGCAATGTCAGCATACAGATCACCACGCTCAAGGAAGCTGGCTATATCGAAGTCTCGAAGACTGGCATCGGACGTTTCTCTCATACCGTCTGCCACATCACTCGCAAGGGCCACGATTCTCTTTTAGCCTACGAACAAGGCCTGCGCCAGATGTTCGAACAACGGGTGCCTGACAAAGAAGAAGGAGCAAAAAAGGTCGGCAAATAAATAGCCAGGAATCCATCTTTACGGGATGACTGCGCTTCTAACAGTTTATAATATAAACATTCTTCAAGCAAATGAATACAAATCAAAGCAACAATATTTCTAAGATGAACCGCGACATCAGCAACGTTGTCACCCAGATGTATTGCGGCTCCATCGGCCAGAGCCTCTTCATGTCGATGGGCTATCTGTGCGTCATCTTCCTATTGTTGGAATTTATCGCTATCCTCACCATCAAAGAAGACTGGTGCTACCTCATCTGGATCGGCATTCCCGTAGGAGCCCTCCTTCTGGCTGGCGACAGCATGTATATCTACAAAAACAAGGAGACGATCGGCAAGACCAATAGCGACACCCTTTTCGTGTGGCTCTTCGTCGGCGTGTCTTGTGGATTCTGCGGTTTCCTCACGGGCATCTCCGGCTTCTTCCAGCCCTGTTTCCTCACGTTCCTGGCCTTGCTTTGTAGCATGGGCAGTTTCATGACGGGAGTGATGGCCCGACTCCGCATCCACACCATCTGTGCCCTCATCGCCGCCGCCCTCTCCTTCGTGCCGCTGCTCTTCCAGGGCGACCTCTGGCCTTGGCAACTGCCTACCACCGCCCTCGTGCTGGTATTCGCCCTCGTCATCCCGGGCCACATGTTCAAGCAACTTGATATCAACATCTGATAAGAACTATCAAACAAATAACTAACAATATGAATAAAAAACTACTCAATCTGATGGCAATCGCACTGCTTTTCAGTATGCAGATGCAAGCCCAATCAACATTTAAGTACACCGCCACGGAAAAACTGGAGAGGTTCGAGGAAATCCAGTACTTCACAGGAGCCACAGGTGTTAAGTCACATGAATGGAATGCCGATACGGGCGAGGGAACGGTAGTCTACGAAGGCGAGGTTACAGCCTTAGGCAGCAATGCCCTGCTGTTTACATACGCCCTGACGGGCATTGTCATCCCTGAGGGCGTAAGCAGCATCGGATTCCAGGCGTTCAAAGGGTGTACAGGACTGACGAACATCACCCTGCCGAAGTCGCTGAAGGAAATCGGCGTCCCTTCTGGTTTGGCATTTGACGGATGCTCCGGTTTGGCAAATGGCCAGTTCATCATCGATGACATTGCCTGGTGGTGCAGCCTCGATATCAGGGGAGTCTTTTCCAATCCCCTCTATTATGCCAAGCATATCTATAGTGCCAAGGACCAGGAGATAACCGACCTTGTGATTCCTGAGGGAGTCACCAGCATCGGTGCGAATGCATTCTATCGTGTAGAGGGCATCAAGTCCGTCACCTTCCCTGAGAGCCTGACTTCTATCGGCAGTAATGCTTTTGCCTATTCGGGCTTGGAAACAGTCACCATCCCCCAAGGCGTGACGGAGGTTAGCGAAGGAGTCTTTCAGCATTGTGGAAAATTAGAGAGCGTCACCATCCCCGAGGGTGTTACCAAGATTGGCAATGGCGCTTTCAATCACTCCGCTCTGAGAGAACTGACGCTACCTTCCACCATTACCAGCATGATGCAGTCGTTCTATAGCTGCGACAGTCTCGTCACGCTGACACTGACCCCCGGCATCACTGACTTGGGAAGCTCGTTCTATAGCTGCAATGCCTTGACCTCAGTGAACATCCCCGGTTCTGTCAAGAAGGTAGGATCTTCAGACTTTTCTAGCTGCGCCGCACTTGCTACTGTTACCCTCAACGAAGGTACAGAGGACGTGTCGTTTAGTAGTTGTGGCGCGTTGGCAAACATTAACTTCCCTTCTACTATCAAGAAAGTTTTTATCAAAGGCAGCAAGGCGCTGGAAACCGTTACCCTCAACGAGGGTCTGGAAGAAATCAGCAGTTTTAACGATTGTTCCAGCCTGAAGCGCATTAATATCCCCTCGACCGTCACCTACGTGGGTACTTTTAAGAACTGCTACGCCTTGGAGAAGGTTATCGTCAAAGATATAAAGTCATGGTGTGAAGCCCGCCACTATGATGCTTTCTGGTACGGTCCGACAAAATATGCCTGCAAGCTCTATAGCGATGAGAATACAGAGATCACCGATCTGGTCATCCCCGTAGGCACCACGCAGATCACGGGTGAGACCTTTATCAATCTGCCTAACATCACCAGTGCCACTATCCCTGCGACGGTTGAGAAGTTCGGCAATAATCTATTCCGCGATTGCCCGGGTCTCGCACATGTCTATTGCTACGCCGATCCCGACAACTTGAATTGGAGCGGTAGCGATAATGCCAGTGCGTTTATGCCTGAGAAGCAGACACTGTTCCACGTCTCTGATACCGAGCCCTGGCTGACCAAGTACGGCAGTGCCAATGTCACTTATGTCGGCGACCTGTCTGGCATCAATGGCATCACCACCGACGGCGCATTATTCAAGGGACCGCGCTACAACCTCAATGGCCAGCGTGTCGGCAACGACTATAAGGGCCTCGTCATTATCAACGGAAAAACAACAATAATTAAATAACAATTAAAATTATGAAGACTATGAAGTATTATTATTCTATCCTTGCGGTTGTTGCGTGCATGTTCGCAGCCTGCGGAACAAATGACCTTCCAGTGTATTCCGAGCCGGAGCCCGAAGGCCCCACTCAGAAAGAGAAAAACATGGTGATGGACGAGATGACCTGGCGGTTGGATTCTGTCCTGGTGATTAAGAATTACCAGCAGCCCGACGAGACCAGCTACATGGTATATGCTGGTGAGGATTTCAACGCGCCCCCCATATCCTACACGTTCTATCCCTGCGACTACCAGTTCCCCAACGATCTCATTTTCTACAGTGACATGGACCCTGACATGACTCACAACATCTCAGAGTTGTTCAACGAGGGTTACTGCAAATACCTCTGTACCTATTATGGCGAACCCGTTGCGGCAGGCTATCTCACCTACTACAAAGATAAGTTTACTTTCTACGGATTGCAGCAGGGAGGCTGGATTGAGTTTATGATGCGTGAGGCCGATACCGACTGGGATAAAGAGGTATGGACCGTTGCTTACAATACCAACGTAGATTTCGACGGCACGGTTCTTGAACGTTGCATCGAATACTACTCACGACTTGAGATAGACGCCATCGCCGAAGGCGAGGACTATGATCTGCCCGGTGGCATGTATGTCACAGATCTGGGTAAGACCAGCGCTTTGGTGATCTGCTCGCTGCCAGAGGGTGCTACCGGTTGGAACCTGCATTATCGTGAGGTGCCTGATGATAGTGAGCAGGAGATGCGCTGGGTAACCATCAGCAACCTGACCACCCGTTCCTACACCATCGAGGACCTGAAACCCGGCACCAACTATGTGGTACGTCTGCAGGCCGTGTATGGCGATGATGTCAGCGGCTGGACCCGTGCACTGCCCTTCACCACACTTGGCAACGATGCCCAGGAACGTGCCAACAAACAGGAGACCGCCTTCATCGAATATAAAGAAGTGAAGAAAGCCGAGTGCGACGCGATGGCAATGCCCGAGATCGACGACAAACACTGTGCGCTGCTTATCGAACAGGCCAAGCAGGCCATCGACGATCTGGGCTTCAACGAGAACCTCTCTTTCGATGAGAATCTCGGCAACCTCGATGAGATTACCCGTCTGCTCGCCATCGACCTTTCCGTCCACCGCGGTACAATCAATCAATAACGAATCATTCTTTAACTATACTATTATGACGAAAACAACTAACTTATTGGTGAAGGCGGCTCTGACGCTGCTTTTCACCGTGCTCTGCTCCATAGGAGTGCGGGCACAGGAAGCCAAGATTATTGTCTGGCTCGCCGACGGTAACAAGAGCGAAGTGCTCTTTGCCGACATGCCTGAGTTGACGTATGCCGATGGCAATGTCAACATTCAGTCGAACAGTCCTTCAACCACTTTCTCATGGCCTATTGAGAATGTTCAGAAGCTGACGTTTGAGAACATCAATACGTCTATCCGCGACATGAAGGCAACAGGTCTCGACCTGCTCTCTGACCAATTCGACGCCTACGACCTCAGCGGCAAACTCGTCCGCAAAGGTATTAAATCTATCTCTGAGCTTCCCAAGGGAGCCTATATCATCAAGGATGGTAAAGTAACCTTTAAAGTCGTACGCAAATGAAGAAGCTATTCCTTTTTGCCTGGCTGATGATGCTCAGCATCGTCGCTATGGCGCAGACGATAATGGTGATCGATAAAGACGGAAACCGTATCCCTTACGATCCTGCTAAGGTGAGCAGTGTGGATTTCCAGGTCTCGCCTCCGGGCTTCACCGTTAATCATGAAGCAGGCTCCGATCTCTATCTCTTCGATAAGTTGCAGAGCTTCAGAGGTATGCCCGACTATCTGTTTGTCGATCCCAAAGTGGTGCATGTCTCTCTGGCCTCTGCTGAAGGCTATGAAGCGATGTTTGCTGCCGAGGTGAAGACGAACATCGACTATGAGGTGGAAACTTCCGACCCTTGGATAAAGGTGGCCAGAAAAGAGGCCGACCGCCTGGTGTGCAATGTTCTAAAGCATGAGGGCAACGATCGCATGGGCTATGTGGCGCTTGCGAGCAAAGACGGCCTGCTGACCGATACCATCAAGGTGAGTATAGATGACGAATACTACGTGCTTAAGTGCATTACTCCCGTACAGTCCATCACAACAGTGGGTACAGCCCAATTTATGCTCATTGAAATAGTCAACGGCGCTTTAAGGCCGGCGGCAGGCAAAACCATCTCCTTCACTCCTGAGAACGGTACATGTTCTGTCAAGGAGGCCGTCACTGACGCCAAGGGAATGGTCAGTGTCGAATATACTCCGAGTAGCGATGCCGACAGGGGCAGGGTTCAGGCAAGTTTCCGCGGATACTTCAACGGCGTATCGATGATGTACACTTCCACCGCCCTCTTCGCTGTGGAAAAGTACGAG
>Ga0310696_10009690_pt1 | contig 11120 bp, 7 predicted proteins | sample AusTroGonzalo_MG_4_FD_203885 | JGI IMG/M metagenome (GOLD analysis project Ga0310696, IMG submission 203885) | Bovine rumen microbial communities from tropical cattle in Woodstock, Queensland, Australia - Gonzalo_02 (v2) (version 2) | ecosystem: Host-associated > Mammals > Digestive system >...
TTTCCATTAGTCTTTCGGTCATATCAGCATCATTATGATGAACATAGGCAAGATGATCTAATTCCACAGTGGAACCATCAGATAAGAGTGCCACTAGAGGATATAGTCTTTCATCCACTAGTTTACAATCAAGACCAACGACGTTATTAAGTTTCATTCTTTTAACAATGAACTTAGCAACTTCTAAATAGTCCTCAACAATCTTATCTTCATCACTTAAAGATTCATGGTGGTCATTATGCACACCACCATCACCTCTTTTGAAGATTTTGAAAAGCCAACTAAATACTGTTTTGTCTTTAACTCTCTGGGACATAATTATAGATTTGCTAAGTTCGCTAATGAACCACTTGCGGTTGTAGGACCACAACCCCTATTGGCGATATAATCCGCTGCTAAGGTTTTTGCAGAATATTTAACTTGTTTAAAGAAGACATAATCGGTGGATGTCTTAATATATGCTGCAGCAACATATACTTTCTTTAAATCAGTGATTCTATAGAATAAGTTCCAGAAGTAGTTATCATCGTCTTCAACTGGTGTTGCCATAGATTCTTTAGAAACATAGTAATTAACTAAGCTTTCAGTTACATCTGGTTCATTAGTGGAAAGAACCGCTGATTGATATTGTTCTTTAATCTTGCTAGCACCACTTACGTAAGAAGATACTGCTGTAATCATGACACCAAAGCCACTGATAACATGTTCTTCAGTATCTAATTCATTCCATAAGTCTTGCGTTAAAAGACCACCAAATCTAATAGATACATCAGTGTATTCATATGTAGCAGCACTGCCACCCCATTGAATATTAATTTCATCAAGATACATAGCACTAGCGTCAGATCTAAGGCCAATGTATTCGTAATCACCGGTAATAGTGAGACTTGTACTTGTGCCCTTCACAATAGTGCCAAGTAATGTACCTGCGTTGTTACCATATAAATCGGTCGGTGCGGTGTACGCAGAATTCTTGCCATAAATATTCAATGTTCTACCATTTTCAGTGCCATTATCCCAAACCACCGAAACACTACTCACCTTGCTACCGCTATTTGCAGTAACAACAATGCCAGAATTGCTATTCTTGCTTCTTAATTGAATTGAATCCTTATCACCAGCGCTTTGGCCAGCATAAGAAACGCTACTTGTTGCACTAGTGTATGTCCAGTCAGAATAATTAGTAACGCCATTATCGATACCAGTAGTTTCCCTTGTTAACGTATCAGTAACTGCCACATTACCAGTTTCAGTTTTGTTGTAACGATACGCCAATGATGTTGCGGTATCTGTTTCTTCAATTAATTCTTTTGGTGTCTTTTCAAGAGCATCAGGATCAGTCACCGAAAGAATAACTGGCTTGTTAACATTATTGTTTTGAGGAGCGAGTTCATAGGTAGAGTTATATTTCTTACCATAGCCATAGGCTATAACTTCTTTGCCTGCTAATTCAGTTGGATCAGTATATTTATCTGGAACTGAACTATCTAATTCAGCATGGTATAAATCAAAGTATTGGGCGGTTTTTCCATCTTCACTTTCTAACCAAAGATCATTGAAGTTGTTATATTGCGAATTAAATGAACCAGAAGAGACTTTACCTTTTACATACATCTTTTCAGGAGTTAAAGAACCATTATTATCGTCGATTAGTTGTCTAGCTTCAGTCACTGTTAAAGGATTCTCTAATGTACCATAGATATTTACAGCTTCCGCTACAGTGACTGTACAAGAAGCACTATATGTGCCACATGTAGCGGTAATTGTAGCATCACCTACTGCTTTACCAGTAACTAAACCAGTACTATTAACTGTAGCAACAGATGTATTGTTTGATGTCCAAGTGACTGTACCTGTTGCACCATATGGTTCTAATGATGCATTTAACTGTGTAGTTTTACCAACTTGGACAGATGCAGTTGTTTTATTTAATGAAATACCTGTTGGTTGTACTGGTGTGCCACCATTAGCAGGATATGCCGCCATACAGGCTGCTTTAACTGAGTTACTTGCTTGGTCACCAAAGATTTTCCACGCTAATTCAGGGTGGTCAACAAATGGATTTCTATTCTTTTGTATTGTGGTTTGCACATAATCATTTCTATGACCTTCCATAGCGTCTGGTTTATCCATTGTGTGCCATTCAAGAAGGGTGTTATAACTTTCAAAAACACTAGTAATTGATAAAGGACTATATCCTGAGTAACCATCATAGACAGTCCACATATACATAATGATTCTTGCAGCGTCACCTTTAACGCAATCTAGTGGTTCAAAGATATCGCCATTTAACCAGCCATAATCCATGCCATTATATGTTAGTTTGGAACCACTGTGAGCGTAACCATATGGGTGATTACTTCTCGTGGAGTTTGGGGTGACATAAGTTGGTCTAAGATGAAGAATATCTGTACCACCTTGACTTGTGCCCCAGTTACCATTTGATTTATTCTTTGGCCAAACGTGTTCTCTATTCCAAGTACCTGCAGCTTGCTTCTTAACTGAATCTCTTGTATAGAAAAGAATCATATTGTTTGTATTACTTGGATCTTCATCTGCTTGTTGACAGTGTGTTGATAAGCCTGAACTGTAATCTACAAAGCCTTTTGGTTTAAGTTCTGTTCTTAATTTTGTTCTAAGAGCACCATTCATGCCATCTCCAGCACTAAAATCAATATTATGGTCACTATAATAAGAACCACTATAAGTGTATGGTGCAAAGTTCTCATTAACTTGCGCAGCATTTATTTCAGTACGTGGCTTATTATGATTAACGTATAAACTAACGCCTAATGTTAAAACGGCGGTTAAAGCAATTAATGTTGGAATGTGTTTTTTAATTCTCATGGCTTTTTTACCTTAGTATTAAATCATATGAGTTTAACTCATAATAATCAATAACTAAAATGTAAACAAAGTTTAGTCTTAGATATTGGCTAAGTTCGCTAAGGAGCCACTAGCAACGGTATCAGCATAACCTCTGTTAGCGATATAATCTGCCGCTAATGATTTAACACTATATTTTGCTTCTTTGAAGAAGACATATCCTGTAGACGTTTTTATGTATGCTGCAGCAATATAGTATGTATCGAAATTCATTTCAGATATTCTTAAGAATAAGTTCCAATAATAGTTGTTGCCATCAACAGCAGGCATCATATCTTCAATAGGCTTATAGTAATCCACTATATCTAAGGTTGGATTAACATATTCTCCTGGTGCTACAGCAGAAGCTATGTAGTTGCTAAATGGAGTACTTTCATCAACTATGCCTTCGGATGCCGCTAATACACCAAAGCCTTCAATATTGTTTAAGCCATTCCAAAGGTCTTGAGAGAGGTAACCGCCAAATCTAATAGATACATCTGAGTATGTGTATTTTGGAGAAGTAGAACTCCATCTAATTTCAATTGAGGAAGCATACAGAGTATTAGCATTAGATCTTATACCGATATACTTATAGTTTTCAGTAATCAATAATTCGGTGTCTTCGCCTTTTACGATAGAGCCAATTTTCGTGCCCTTAGTGGCATTATTATACAAATCGCTTGGTTCGGTATACGCTTCGTTTTTGCCATAAACATCAATGGTACGGTCGTTAGCAGTATGTGATTCCCAAGTTACTGTGATACTTAATGCATTGGCACCATAATAATTACTTGAAACAATGATGCCAGAGTGATCAGTCGATTTAAGTGTTATCGCGTTATTACTCCCAGCAGTGAAACCTTTGTATGTAACAGCGGAGCCGCCATCGTTTTCCCAATCATCGTACGAACTACCAGTAACTCCAGCAAACGCTTTGTTAAGAGTGTCTGTAGTTGGCTCTCTACCATCTTCTCTAGTGTAACGATATGACAAAGTAGTAGCCGTCTTCGTTCTTTCAATAGTTTCCGCTGGTGTTGGGTTTCTAACAGTGACTGTGCAAGAAACATTAACAGCATCGCATGAAGCAGTTATTGTTGTTGTACCAACACTTAAAGCGGTAATAGTTAGTTTTTCTTTGTTGATAGATGTTGCTTTGCTTAAACTCACGATTGAATCATCATCAATAGTCCAATCAATAACACCTAATGCATTTTTAGCGGAGATTTCAGCAGTATCACCAAGGACAATCTCCATTGTGTCATCAGAAATCTCTAAAGGACCTGTAACAGAACCAATTGGATCAATATTAGGAGAAGCATAGGTGGTAACAGTTGAATTATAGTTTGTACCATCTAAATCCGCTGTTCCCCAAATAGCGTCAGCCCAGTTAGGGAAATCAATGAATGGGTTTCTATTATTTGTGTAGTTCTTATAAAGAAGATTATTTCTATGAACTTCGTATTCATCGACTGGATCAAGTTTATTCCAAGCTAATAAATCACTTAATAAGCCCATACCAAACGGACTACTAGCGCTTGATGTACCAGTTCTATCATTTTCCGATAAATCATTTAATAAGACCAAGTTAGGATTATTTCCATCAATTGGGTCTTCATCGCTACCTGAGAAGTAATTGTATCTAGCAGCTAAATAGAATATGGCTCTAGCAATATCACCTTTATCACTATCTTGTGGTTCAAAGACTGTTTCAGTAGAAGAACTTAATGTTCTTGACTTGCCAGTTAGATTACCATAAGCGGTTTGGTACCTAGTACCAGCGTCACTATATGATTTATTTTTATCTACAAAGGCAAAGAAATTGTTGCTATGTTCATGGTTAGCCCAACCATTACCGGCCCATAAGTGCATCGGGTCACCTCTTGCACCACCGGTACCATCGCTGCCTTTAGTGTCAAAGCCATGTGATTTAGCCCAGATATGTTCTTGGTTGATACCCCAGCCATCTTGTTCGTGGTCATCCCAAGCTGTTGTTTGATTATCAAGTTCTCTATTAATGTATAAGGCGTGGATATACGGATTGTTTTTACTATCACTTGCACTTTCACCATATACGTAGTTATAAATCTTGTTTTCAACAGAATTATATGTGCCGTAAATAGTTGAACTAGCAGGAGACTTAGCCCAGTCACGGTCAGTAATCTCATACATTTGCCAAATCTTAGTATTACTGTCGTAGCTGTAATACTTTTGATTATTAGCGAGTATTGGCTTTAAGTTCTTGAGAAGATTTGTGCCTTGTCTTTCAGATATATCTAAAGAATTTAGATTAGAATAATAATCTCTAATGTCTTGTTCTTCACAATCATTCAAATCAATTGTGGTTGGCAATGCAGCGATAGAATACGCATCAAGTTCTGAAGCATTTTTTCTTAAGTTTATGAATAGGCCAGCTGTTAAAGCAAGAGTCGCTGTTAAAGTACCTATTTTTATTAAATTCTTTTTCATACTCATATTTATAATTTTCACTAGCAATATAATTATATTCTTATTTTTATAAGTGTGTATCTAAACAAAAAGGTGGAGTCAGCATCCCCACCTTGATTGTTTAATTTTTAAAGACTACCACCAGCCAGTCCAAATGTCTCCACCACTACCTGGTTTTGGATCTGGATTGCCAAATGATTGGGTGATAATGTCGTTATTTGTAAACTCGATGATTTCTAATTCTGGTTTTATAAAAGTTTTTTTGTTTTCTGGATTAGTTTTCATACCGTTCTTTACTTCCAAGATTTAATCATATGTTTTAAAAGACTACGAATCAATCAAAAAATAGTAAATGAGTAATAATTCAAAATTAAAAGCGGGTCTATTAAAAGACACCGCTTTGTTTGTGAATTTGTTTAATCAAGATTAATCTTGATATTCGTCTCTAGGGTCACCGCCCCAGCCTTCACCGTAGCCAGAAGTCACAATAATATCTTCATCGTTAAATGAAACGATAATTGCTTCAGGATTTGTAAATTTTTTCTCTTTTTCCATTTTTCGTTCCTCCTTAGGCTGCGATATCTAAGCACGCCATTTGTTCCATGGACCCTCTAACTTCGTCGTTTGAGAATGTTGTGCCATTATTAGCTAGTTTATAAGCTAACTCGCCAGCGGACACTGATTCTTCATTCATAAAGAATAGTTCACCAAGTTGAGTTCTAATAAACGCAACAGCAGTATAGGATGTTGTGAGAGCAGTTAGAGAAGCACCCTCCGCAGAATCATCAATTTTCTTATAAAGATTCCATCCATATTCGTTTCCGACTTGGGCTGGATGTGATTCGCTGTCAGCTAATTCGGTATAGAAATATTTGATCTTATTGACATAACCATTAAGATATTGTTTGCCTCCAGAAGTCACAAAGCATTCATCAACCGAGGAATAATAATTTCTAATAGGTTGGTATAAGCTATTAATTGTTTTACTTGGTCCATAAACATCAAGTTCAGAAGTTGCTGCAAACATAATGCCATATCCAATGATATGATATTGGCTATCCAAATCTTTCCATGTTTGAACATCAACAGAGCCTGTGAATCTTATGGCTACTTGTGAATAAGCATACACACCATCATTCTCTGTGTATTGATAGGACAAAGAAGTCTCGGTAACTTGATTTTCGATCACTGTTCTCGCTTCTTCTTTATAAAGAGTTAGCGCGCCACCAGTGTTGGTATTGTAACATGCAAAACCATATGTCGTATTTTCTCTTAACCATTTATAATCTTCATTGCTTCCACTGCCTCTTGCGAGATTTTCAAATTCATATTCGCCTGCAGAAGGGGAAGTAATGGTCCATCTTGCTTTATCATCATCAGCATTGCTGATTAATTGAGCTTGTTTATAAGATCCTGTAGCGGCTAAATACTTTCCAAGTTTGGCGTTATAAATTGTGTAATAATCGCCATCTTTAGCGATACGCCAAATGATATCATCATTCGTAGTGTAATACGTAGAATCACCAAATGTTACTGATTGATAAGCAACACGATTGTTAGCGGCGGCAGCGTTTTTAAGAGCTTTGCCTTCATAGGAAATAATATAATTACCTTCAGTAACAGTCTCTCCATTGTATGGATTGAATCTGCTTTGAATTCTTGTTCTGGTAACAATTCTATAAGTTGCTGTCTTAGTCACTCCACCTTCTGTGTATGACACAGTTACGCTATTTCTTCTAGCTTGGGCTGTAGCAGGTTCAGAGAAAACTGCTTGATCAGTAACATCTGCTGTAGAGCCGTTATCGTATTTAGCAGTAACAACCACATTCTCAGTATTGAGTGATTCACTAGTATAGTATGAAGTTTTAAAATTACCGCTTAAGGAAATTGACACCAATGTTTTAGTTGGCACCGTGTATGACACTTGGATGTTTCCGGAATCAAATTCAGGTGCTTGATTGTATAACTTTAAGGTTCCATAAACAACCACTGATGCACGAAGCTCAACGTCTTCAATCGAATTGAAGTTTGCTCCATAGAGACCCTTGCCGCCATACACTTGTAATTGATTTGTTGTGGTGCCATCATCACTAATCCAATATGTAATCGAGTGATAACTATTGCTATATGAATCGATTTGAGAAATCTTACCACTCACATACGCGTTCGGAACAGTGTTTTCATCAGCAGAGTTAATTGCTGTGATAGCGTCTGAAACGCTAATTGGATTTGCCAAAGTAACAGCTTGAGTTACCTTCATTTCAGAATATTCTTGGTATTGAATTTGAATATCACCCGCTTCTGAAACAATTTTAGGATTCCAGTCGAATTCGTTTTTGTGGTCGTTGTAAGCAATATCAACGGAACTACTATCGCTTAGAGAAGCGGTGATAACTAAACCAGAAGGATCAAAGCTTTCTCCAGGATAATATTCGGTTTTATTAGGTGATGTCTTTTTTGTGATGCCAGTAACTGTTGGTGTGTCCTGACCACCGCTGCTGTATTCACAAACAATCGTGTGAATTGTAAGACGCTTTTGATTGCTACCACTGCCATTATCTTTTGTGAAGGATAATGTTGTTAAGCTATCTAAATTATTCCAAACAAGTGGTGATGCTGTTATTGTTCCAGCCTTTGCTGAATAGGTGGCACTGCCTTGATTATCAGCGGCGTTTCCACCCAATTTCCATCTTCCTTCCTCGTAATAAGCAGCATATACGGTACATCTTGTAACCGCATAATCACTTCCGATAGTAAATGAAACAGAATTTGTATTATTTGAGCTAGAGCCGACGGTTAAGCCACCATTTTTTCCAAATTGAACTGTACCAGTTGCGCTCACCCCTGTGACAACGTTGGTTTTTGTAAGACCAGTTGCTACTTTCACAAACTGAGCATAATTATTGCTTGTTAAAGCGGTTCCGCTAGTACTGGATAACTTTGTACTATCATAGAAATCAATAACAAAGGTACCAGTAGAGGCGTTCAAGCCAGAATCAGCTGCATCCATTTCTTTCGCTGCTTTGCTGGCATTTAATCCAACGCCAACACCAATCATCATGGCGATAGCTAACGATGCGCCGATGATCTTTGTAATGAAATTATTTTTCATTTAATTTCTCCTTTCGTGAAAAATACCCTTTTGGGATAGAAATTGGTATATTTTCACTCAAAAAAATTTATTGTGAGTAGTATAGCAGTAACGGTGCTATGTAGAAACGGTCAACCTTACTATGACCTTATACTCAATTTCCATGAATTATCATAGTTTTTTTACGCGTGTGTAGCAACAATTAATTTAATTAATATTTGTAAAACGCTTACAAATCAGCATTGAAATTACAAATATCTTTTTTTGTTCAAAAGAAAAGACCCTTCATTCAATCTATGAAAGGTCTCTTTTTTAGCTAATTGTTATCTTCTCCGTCGTACCAATCGTCTTCACCAAGACCGAAGTCCCAGCCTTCACCTGATGCGAGGATGATGTCATCGCTATAGAAGTTGATTATAATTGCTTCTGGAATGTTAAATTTCTTATCTTTCATAATTCAATCCCTCCTTCTATAGATTGGCAAGGTAGTTAAGAGAACCATTTAACGAACCCTCATCATAATTAGGCCCAGCAATCATTTGCTGTGCGAGCGTTCTTACTGATGTTTTAATCTGTCTGAAGAACACCACACCACCATCGATTTCAATAAACGCTACGGCGACATAGTCTTTCGTGGCATCCGCTATAGCTACTGCTTTGAATAAGTTCCAGACATAATTGCCGTCTTTCAAAGTTGGCTCTGCCTTTAATTCATGATCTGGCCATGTATCAGCATTAGTAAATTTCTTAACATTAATGTTATCCGCAGTTTCGTAATAACTCTTTAGTTCATTAGCACCAAGATAATTATCAGTGGATAATAACATACCGTATCCAGTAATTGTTGATTCATTGTTTAATCTAGTCCAAAGTTCTTCACTGACAAGACCACTGAATCTAATAGCTAAGTTTGTATAACTGAATGTGCTATCACCATTACCTGTATATGCGCTATAGCCCATAACAGCGCCTGTAGTTAATGTGCTAGCTATTTCTTCTTTAGCGAGCTTCCAAGTAATTGTGAATGATTCGACATATGTCGTTGCTGTTGGAACGATATATAAGTATTTGTAATTGCCTTCGACTTCAAATGAGCCGTTTGCACTTAATGATCCTAAAAGTGTACTAGAGGCGCTACCATCAGAATCATATGTTGCCGTATAGGCTGTATTGCTTCCAAAGAATTTAATTTCTCTTGCAGAGTTCTTAAACTTGACACCGATTGTTTTTAGATATTGGCTAGATGCTGTTGTACAAATATATGAGGATTGACTTGGGTTTATTTGAATAGCATTGAGATTAGATCCAGTCCCCTTCATAAAGTGTCCCGCATATGTGGCTTCTGAAACGATATCGCTATGTCCTGTTTTTGTAATATTGGATAAATCACCATAGCCACTCGCAGGAGCACCTAATGACGTATTATCCGTCGTCAAAACGTCTTCGATAGGCTTTTCCACCACTATAATGCCAGTGATAGTTTTGCTAAAGTCAAAACCTTTGTATTCACCAATAATAGTTAACGATGTGAGACCTTTAACAGCAGTATCATGGTCTAACAGATAATCGGTATCCTTTGTTAAATCAGATAAATTGACCATTGAAGGATTTGGTTCACCTGCGTTCCATGTAATAGAAAGATATAAACCTGTTAAATCCCAATCATCGCCATTGACATAGTTCTTGTTAGTCATATCACCCGCTAATTCAACAGCAGTGATTTCTCTGACTAAGATAGCTTGTGAAGTGGTTTTTTCATTGTAAGTGATAGCAACAGACACATCACTTGTTTGTAGTGGGGTTAGTAAGCTAGGCGAAAAACTAAATGAATCAGTATGATTTGCGTAAGTGAACGCATCATGACTTTCATCGTCATAATTTCTTCGAATTACCAATCCAGTTGGATCAAAAGTTTCGCCTTTGGCATATATTGTTTTTGTAGGGGCAGTTTCAACTGCAATACTGCTAAGAGTTTTGGTTGCTTGCAATTTATAAATAGCTACTGGAGTTTGTCCGCTTGAATAACAAGCAAATAGACTACCATTGTTTTTTAGTTGGTTTCTTGAATTAGAACCAGTTGCAGTAATTGAAGCAACACCAGCATTGGTAATAGAAATAGTCCATCTACTATTGCCATCGCTATCGCTTCCTCTAGTTCTCAAATAATTTTTGCTGCTTGAAGCAGCGTATAAATAGCCACTGGTGGAACCATTTGCATATAAGGTCCATTTATTGTCACTTCTTCCAAGAGTAATCACTTCAGCATCGTTTGGTAATGTTACCATTTCATCAGCGATCGCAATACCAGAAGTCGCGCCACGATTGTTTTCATTTTGAGTAGTTGATAAGAATTTGACTGTACCGCTTGTACCATTACCAATAATAATTCGATCGTCAGATGCAATATCGTTAACATCTTTTACCAATTTGTATGTGTCACCATCCGCACGATTAGGAACAGCTCTGTTGGTGGCAACAGCAAAACCAACACCTATAACCAGTGATAGGCCTGCGATTAATGCGACAATTTTTGAAAATAATTTGTTCATTGAGTCCCCTTTTAAACAAAAAATACCCTAGTAACTGGGTATATCTCTAATCATTCAAAAAATATGAATGAGTAGTATAGCTGTGACGGTGCTATGTAGAGACGGTCAACCATACTATGACCATATACTCAGTTTTTATAAATTGATAATAGTGCATACACACGCAT
>Ga0310696_10009691_pt1 | contig 11119 bp, 24 predicted proteins | sample AusTroGonzalo_MG_4_FD_203885 | JGI IMG/M metagenome (GOLD analysis project Ga0310696, IMG submission 203885) | Bovine rumen microbial communities from tropical cattle in Woodstock, Queensland, Australia - Gonzalo_02 (v2) (version 2) | ecosystem: Host-associated > Mammals > Digestive system >...
ATTCTCTCTTGTAAGCTCATCTATTTTTTCTAGAGCATTTGTGAGCAACAAGTAAAGCAGCAAATTGTCTTTATCTTCTTCATTCATATCTAAAACTTCATCTAACATCATATCTATGTGCCTCCCGCTTATATGCTTCTTCTTTTTCTTTCAAATACAGGGATATAAATAGTTGAACCCTGGGGTAATTTATCTGTATAACAACTGATACCATTCAATTCTGAAATATCTGACATAAAAACGCCATACTTTTCTGCTATTGAATAAAGAGTATCTCCCGCCTTTATGATATGCGGAATTGTGCTAACTATTTTATTATCACTTGTTGTGTCTGTCTTGTTTGCTCGGAACATATCAATTGTACCCGATATAATTAAATATGCAGCAAGTCCGACTAAAACTGTATCAGTAAGCATTGTTTCCTCCTTAGTAAGTAGCTAAATAAACTTCTTTACGAGTTACAAGTGTATCCGGCGCTGCATGCCATAAAGTACCTTTCTTAAAGCTTACTACTATGCGGTCGCCGCCTTCTTCGGTATCAGTACAAATCCAAACACTATCTCCCCAGTATTCTGTATCTATAAACTGGAAGGCATCTCCCGCATTCAATTGTTCTATTGTTAATTTTGGAACAATCATCATAATTATCATCTCCTTTTTATATTATAATTATATAATAATTTTTATTATTTTTCAAGAATACTAGAATGGATGCGGCAGATGGTTGATAAATTTAGAAATTTTAGTTATAATTATAGTATAAAAGTTTAATATTTTTGGTCAACGATGGTTAATTTAATCATTGTTTTTTTAATATATAATATCATATGATACGATATGAATAAAATTTATATGATAGGAGGCCCGCATGGTTAGAATTACTATATTAATTCCTGAAGAGGATAAAGAAAAACTTGATGCGATTGCCGCTGAAGAAGAGCGAAATCTTTCTTGGGTTGTAAGAAAGGCAATTCAGCAGTATTTGGAAGATAAGGAGTAAATTTTTATTATGCAAAATACAAATATAAATACGAGAATTATTTATTCCTTCAGGATAAAAAATTTATTAGAGTTAAGGGGATTTAAACCATTATTAGAAACTAATAACCCAAAAGTTAATAATTATAAATGTTGGGTTTTTGAGGCGACTCCCGCATTTGAGCAAGCTTTTATTGAGATTGCTGGAAGGGAGGATTATAATGGCTGATACTTTTAAATTTCAAAAAGATTGGTATGAAGATATTATTAATAATCCTTTTATAAAGACCTCCCCGCAAGAAATGGCTTATATTTTATATGCGGCTATGCAATATGCTTTCAATGATGGAAAGCCAATTGATTTAGGAGAAGTATTTGGAGCAGAATTTAAAGGATTAAATAGAGATATGCCTAATATTTATGGACAAATGGATAAGATTAAGAATTATCAAAATAATAAGGGTAAAGAAAAATATGATAGTGAAGCTATTTATAATTTAAGAATGGAGGGAAAAACTGGAAAAGAAATATGTAAAATTCTTGGTTATCCATTAGAGTGTGAGAAAAATTTATCTTCGACTAAAGGATGGGTTAAAGCTAAGGAAGCTTTAAAGAAAAATACAGAAATCTGTACAGAAAATACAGAATCTGTACAGTCTGTAACAGATATAGTACAGAATACAGAATCTGTACAAAATAATACAGAATCTGTAAAAAATACAGGTTTTGATTTCTAATCTGTATAGAAAATAATTAAATCTGTACAGAATCTGTAAAAAATACAGAAATCTGTACAGTTCTGTACAGATACAGTACAGTACAGATACTAAATATAAATGTAACCTGTAATGTATTCTGTACTTCGTACAGAATTGACGGAATACAGAGCTTCGCTCTGTATTCCTTAGGGGCTGGGTCCCAAAATTAGGGGGCATTGTTTTTTAGGAGGCATATTTAAAAATGAGCGAAATGAATAATATTTCTTGCGTAGATTTTGATAAATTCGTTGGAGATTCTATGTTTACTCAGAAAGAGCTATCAGATTATTTAAATGCAATTAATTGGTTAGAAGATATTCCTTGTGATGCATTAAATAATGTTTGTAGAATTAATTGTAGTGCTAGTGAATTAAAGAATGAATTAAAATTGAGAATAAATATTTATTATAATAAAGTATTAACCGCCGCAGTGCAAGAATTATTACAGCATTATGAACCTGAAGCGCCATTTGAAGATATAAGTAGTATAGAGCGGTTCCCGCACTTTCTACACCCTAATGCTAATGCTATTGTTGAGATAGGAGAGTTATAACTTCTGCTATTGTTAAGGGAAGATAGGTAAATATTAAATAATGGTGAGTGGGGTAAATTGATAGAGATGAAATAGAAAGATAGGGAAGGGTTAGGTTGTAAGAGATAGTGATAGGAAGTAGTAGGCGGTAGGTTATAAGCAATGAATTATTGGGTACTTGAGTTAATGGGGTAATGTGGTATTTGAGCTAATGGGCTATTTGAGTTATTTGGCTATTTGAGCTGTTTGAGCTGTGTGTGGTGCCCAGGTCCTGAACCTACAATGCTTTTATATATAACCGTTATCGTTATCCTTATCATAAAAATATTTTAGGCAGCAGACATTACGCCTGCTGCCCGCATCTTAAAACAATAAATTAGAAAAGCCTTTGATGGTTCCATACCTTTTAACGTATAGTTCCGCCATATCTTCTATTCTACTCAAAGCTCGGGTTAAATCCTGCACAGTCTCAACCTCCAAGTATTCGCCGGATATCGCCTTCACATATTCATTGAGCGCACGAATAAAATCAACGCGGGCTCCCGCTCTCCGCTTTGCATCTGCTTTTGTTTTATTCAGTTCCTCTTGTTTTTCCTGCGCTAATTTCAGAATGTCCTCCGGACTCATTCCTGAATTTAGCAAATCCATAATCGTTTGTTCCATACTACACCTTCTTTTTATTTTATATCTAAGATGTTTTCTTTATATATATATTATACTAAAAATTTTTATAATTTTCAATAAGTTGATACTTTAACACCCATTAAAAATTGCGCTGGCTCACCCTACCAACTTGTCCTTCAATAGACTATGCTCTTGTTAGCTGTAGTTTAATGAAAAAGAGCCAAGCGTGTATTTTATCGTGAGGGGTTAAAAGTAATGCGAAAAACAATAGCGGTTTAAAAATGTCTTTTTTTTATATTATAACAAAATTTTTATAAAATTTCAAGTGCGGAAATAGATCTGCTGCCGGGCATATAGTACCTGGGTAATTGCGGGATTCCGGGTAGAGGTTGCATATGGGCTAGATCGAGCGGAAAATTTGCATATAGGGTGGAGGGGTGCTGGATTCGGCTTCACTCGCTCGCTCGCTCGCCGCCAAACATACATTCGATTCGGGATTCGTCAAACTAGATAAAAATAGCCTTTTCAGATTGTAAAAATTGCTAACTTGACAACCTTGCAAAAATTCGGCCAGGCGCGAGCGCAATTGGGCCGCAAAAAGCACGATGTTTTCTCAACATCGTGCTAATCTTCTTTATATATCCCAATGCTCAGTATCATTTACTACGATACAATCCAAGCCATTTAAACTATACTCACATTCTTTTGATGCTTGATTAAAAGCTTCAGTGCTATAGTTTTCTTTGGCGTAGGTAACGATTTCTTCTTCACTCATCCCTTCGACTTCATTATCATCAATCTCAATATCCGCGTACTCAGTTCCGCATACATCAAAACCAAAACTTACGACCATTTTATCTCCTCCACTTTCTTTACTTCTATATTCCATTCACAATTCCGTAAGGTTTCTTCGTCAATCCAAGCGTTTTCATCATGTTTAGGCTTTCCTCCTTCAAACACCCTTTCGATTTCTTCCATTGCTTCTTCTTTAGATTCAGCTTTTACCACAATAGTAGAGTAAGAAGATTTTAATGTATAAGAAACTTTATATCTTTTCATTTTATCCTCTTACCTCCCAATATTCATTATCTCTTAAGTTAATGAATTCTTCTTCAGAAATTTCTGTTATTGCCATAGATGAGAAGATATTTTCTTCATATTCTTCCGCAGAAACATCAGAATCAGGGTCAAAATCCTCATCTTCTTCAGATTTAGGTGATAAACCAGCCGCACCATCAGTGTAGCCATAAGCATCGAAAACATCAAGTGATGTAAGTTCTGCACCTTTTTCAGTTTTCATCAACCATTCTTCATCACAACCGCAATATCCATTATCGCAACTTACTTTCCAATATCTCATTTAATGCTCCCTTCTTGCACTTACCCTTGTTATATTAGTAGTGCTCCATTCAATATCCCAAAGTACATCTTGGTCAATCCACTGATTTTCTGCGCGGAGTGGTCTGTCACCACACATAATTCTTTCAACTTCTTCTCTTGCTTCTTCGGGGGATTCTGCTTCAATTGCGATATAAGAGCTTCCCGCAAGTTCATAATGTACATTGTAAAATTTTGCCATGTTTCACGCTCCCTTAATATTCAGGCTTGATTTCAAGCACGCCTTGCTTGTCCTGTAAGTGTCTGTAAATAAGTCCTAATTCATCGTAAATAGTGCCTAGATGATAATCTCCCTTAACGATATTTTCTACAGCCATTTCATTGTAGCCCTCCATTCCCGCAAGGTCAATTTCAACCTCCATTAAATTTGAAAGCAAATCCATTGCTTGACTTAGCGAGTCCATTTCTTCTTCAGTTACTTTAACAACAACACTTCCTTTAATTACTTCCATGCTTTTTCCTCTCTTTCTATACACTTAGTATATCATTAATCATTTAAAGTGTCAAGCATTTTCCTCATTTTTCTTTTTTCTTTTGCTCTTGACGGATACTTTTCTGAAGCCATATCGCGTGTACCTGTGTTAAAGCCATTCATTACACGCTGAGACTTATAAAATTTTTCTTGCTCTTTTTTAGAGCGTTTATTTAAATCAACTGTTTTATTCATCTTTTTTATCTCTCTTTCTTATATATTAATTATAATAAAAATTTAGGATAAAGTCAATTGTGCATTATTCACAAAATCCGGCATAAAAATTTGTGAAAACAGCCTATTGACAAAAACTCGGAGCCGCGCGAATTGTGCGCGGCCCGCAATTATACTATACTTATTGGCTCTTGTCAATAGGAAAATGCACAAAAAAAATGGCGATTTTTATAAAAATCGCCAAAAATCCCGGTTTTTTACTTCTTTTTCGCAGGTCTTTGCTCGATTATATCGATTTTAAAGACCTTTTCGCCAATTCTTACTTCAATTAACTTATTTTCTTTCAAAACTGTGACTCTTTCGCCTTCTCCATGATAAACATCGTCCAAATTTGAACAAATTTCACTGAAAAGTGCTTGTTTTTCATCTGAAACCTTCACAGTTCGCGGTTTTTCACTCTTTTTTCTCGAATCTTCGCTTTGTGCATCATGCTGAATTTTAACTGCTTTTGCCTTCGCATCTAGGGCATTTTGCTCCTCATTTTCTAAGTAGTCGTTATCTTCCAACCACATTTGCACGGCTTCTTCTTTTGTTAATTCGAGATTCTTCATCGCGGTTGCGATTTCTTCGTCAGAAATGTTAATTGTTTTGCCAGTTTTAAGAGTATATCTCATTTAATCACCTCTTTTAGTCGGGGCGGACGTGGCATTGTCCGCCCCTTGATTAACTTAGGCAAGTCTGAAAAGAGACTTCTTGCCTTCGGCATACTTCACAACTCTGCCGTCCTCAACTAACTTGCGAAGCATTGAAGATACCTTCTGATTTGATAAATCCTTCAAATCATCGGACTTCTTTGCGATATCAGAAGCGGTTGCGCCTTCTGAAGTCATAACGGCAACAATCTTGTCCATGAGGACTTTGTTTGCTTCCTGTTCCTTAGTGGGCTTCTTGTCAGCCTTCTTACCAAGCAACTCAAGTTCGTGGTTGATGAACTTAACGAGTTCTTCGTTATCGGCAACTTCATCGATTGCTAAGAGTGCCTTAAAATAATCCTTCTTTGTCATTTTCTTTGTTTCCATAAATGATACCACCTTTCGTATGTGTGTTTTATTTTGTTTACATATCTATTATATAATAGATATATTAGAAAGTCAAGCGTTTCTTTCAATTTCTTTTAAAAAGTTTGCAACCTCTTTAAATTACTTTATCAATAGGTAAAGATTTTCAGTTACGTTTCTGTCTCCTACCTTGCGCGCTTAGGTTTCCGTCACACTGCTTACTTATCTGACCATGAGCGCTTGACTTCTCTGATATATTCATTATATCAGAAAGAGTGAGTTTTGTCAACACTGTATTTTATTGATTAGTTCTTTGACGCAACGACTTAACGGCTTCACCAAGTTAGTACTCTTACTCGGCTACTTTCCTCATCTCTTATGTATTTATTATAATATAATTTTTTTAAAAAATCAATAGGTAATGTTGCACGAAATCCGGGATTTTTAATAATCTAAATTTGTTTAAATTTCCTATTGACAAAAAGCGCGGGAAGTGGTATAATGGAAAATTCGACGCGTTGTGGCCCACAACGCGCCGCAAAAAGCAAGTCGCAATTTGTGGCGCGTTTTTCATAAGTTGGGGTGGTTTTAAGCCACCCACAACTGAGGAACCATTTTCTTATGTTTTTTATAACAATACACAAGAATCTCCTTTTCAATCATACAATCTTCCAAACCCTTGTGTTCTTCTGCGAAATCCTCTTCACCGCTTATGAATCTGTAGAGAACTTCTGCGGTCAATTTAGGCTTGCCGTTCTTAGTCAAATAGCCGTTTCTTTCACAATAGCGTTTGTATGTGGGCATGGGCAAAATCAACTGTCTTGCAAGTTTCAAAGTATCGCAAATCTCAACTTTCCAGGGAAAGAACGAACGATATTGCGATTTTGTCAACCAACGTTGAGTGTTTGTAAGAGAACCATAATCAAATCTCATGTTATGTGCAAACACTTGGTCAATTTCATAAGTATCAATATCTTCAAGCAAAGTCTTACGAATGTTATAAAATGAAGTAAGAATGCGGGAGCCTGCCTTAATGTCTGCCCAATACTCAGGAATTTTCTTCGCGTAGTAGGCACTTTTCATCAATTCCTTTTCATCAAGGAAAATTTGCGCGTTTACAAAACTTCTTTTCTCGTAAACATTACCCTTTTTGTCAGTGACAACCCAACCCACATCATAGGCGAACATGTTTGAAGGGATAACATCTTCTAATTCTTTATCGCAAGGCGCTGTCTCACAATCAAGCACAATTTTATATTTTTTTCTTCTGTCAATAAATTTTTCTTCCAATGTAAAAACTCTCTCTTTCATTTGATAATTATAGTATAGCACTTAACATAAATAAAATCAACTATACAAATTGCACAAAATTACGGGAAAAAGATTGTGCAACCTGGCATCAAAAAACCCTTGACAAAAATGCTGAGAACATGGTATAATAAAAAATTCGGCGCATTACCACCGGGAAGGCGCCGCCAAAAAGAAAGAGCGACCTAAAAGCCAGGTCGCTCTCTCTCACATAAGAGGGGTAATTTGTAGTTGTAAAGTGTGGGCGGAGGGGCTTGAACCCTCGACCCTTCGATTAAAAGTCGAATGCTCTTCCACTGAGCTACGCCCACAAGTCACCGCCTATTTTTTAGGCGGTCTGTGTTTGGTTAATTTAACCGTATAGGGATTTCCGTTCATCTCAAAACTTACCTCGGTTTCGGTCTTTGTAGACACGCTTACCGCACCCAATCCCTCAAGCAAAACCCTAATACAATCGAGAATTTCTTTCTTCTCTTTGTCGATTTTGCGTTCAACTTTGCGTTCTTTTTTAGGCTCTTCGGCTTTCTCATAGCGTCTGATTTCTTTGGCGCCAACTTCCATTTTCGCCATTTCTTCAGCCTCTTCTCTTGTGATGGGTTCACCATCAGCCTCAGCCTCTTTCATAATGTCTAAAATTAACTTTTCAAAATCTGCCATAATCAAACCTCACTTTCGGTATCAAGGGGAGGGGTTAAACCCCTACCCCATTTCTGCTACCGACTAAGCAAGTTTGAAAAGTGCTTTCTTGCCCTCAGTAGCCTTTGCTACCTTACCCTCTTCAATTAAGATACGAACGAGAGCGGAAACTTTCTGATTAGAAAAGCCCTTAAGAGTTTCGGACTTTGCCTGAATCTCAGTTACAGTCAAACCCTTTTCTTCGTTGGCAAGGGCTTCAAGAACCATAACCTTGTAGTTTTCGTTCTCTGCCTGTGCCTTAGTGGGTTTCTTGTTCTCTGCTTTCTTATTTAACAAAGCGAGTTCGTTTTCAAGGTAAGCCTTGAAGTTGTCGTTGGCAACGATTTCTTCCACCTTGAGCATTTCTGAGATTACTTCTTTCTTAGTCATTTTCTTCTTTTCCATTGAGATACACCTCTTTCTTAAATTGTTTTCTTGTTTCTTATGTATTTATTATATCATAAAATTTTGGAAGTGTCAACAACTTTTTTTATTTATTATTTGTTGCACCAAACATACGATTTTGGCTTGACAAGGGTAGGCGCCTACGCTCGTTCCTTTTTTCACTTCCTTTGTCTTACATAAATAATTATAGCAAAATTTTTTAAAAAACACAAGTGTGCAAATTGCACGAAATTCGGGACCCGGAAACCTGGTTTTTTATGCAAAATTCCTATTGACAAAAGTTGCAAGGTATGGTATAATGGAAATTTCGGGGCAAGTCGCCCAGCGACGCCCCGCAAAAAAGCAGGAGTAATTCCCCTGCTCTTGTGAAGCCTTATAATATCTTTTTCATTTCTTCGTATCTTTGACACATAATCTCATAGACTTTTTCTTCAGGCAGAAAGACCACCGAAAAACTTACAAAAATTCCCAGGCAAGGTATCGCACCGATAAATAATCCCACAATAGCAAAAGGGATTAAAAACTCGATACGAAGTCTCTTTTCAAGGGGACGGTATCCCTCTTCGGAAAGACGACCTTCAAACTTATCAAGAACTCTTCTTGCAAACATTGCCCAACATAGTGCAGATAAAAGAATTATTAGCAAATAAATCAGAATTGCAATTTTCATTTTAATTTCCACCCCCTTCCACTTCAATGTTATTAATTCTATAAAAATTCATTAACAAGGGAACTAACTCTTCCCACAACACGCGAACCTTGTCAACATTGTTGTTTAAGAAGTCCACCGCCCACATGGTTGCCGCAAGTTCATCAGGTAAACGAAAGTAGTCATCGTTTGAAATCTCGCGAGACTTCCTATCTAATGAATAAGCGTAATCCGCCTCGCTTATATCATCGAATGTTTGTGAGTGTCCTACTTCATGAAGTATAGAATACAAAAACACATCACATTTAACGATGCAACCAAGACTTTCAAAGAAGTTCTGAAAATCTGTATCATTCTTAACGGAAACAACAGGTGTCCAAACTACTACATTCCTCTTGTATAAGTATGCGAAGTCTGTACCCATTACCGCGGTAAGCCCCCATTCCGCAAAGAATTTATTTAAACATTTGTTAATTGGTTTAACTCCTTTAAGCTTCATGTGATTACCTCATAATTAAAGTTGCTACTCTGACAATACACAATACAAAAATAACCATTGCCATAATCATCTGAAACCAATCCATGAAAATTGCTAATCCTTTTAAAAATCTCATTTTAATTACCTCTCTTGTTTTGATACATTAATTATAATAAAATTTTAGGAAAATGTCAAGCATACAAAATGCACAAAAATCGCATCAAAAATTTGGTAACTATGCCGGTATTGCAAAAATTCGCGCCCGCACGATGTGCAAACGGCGCGCGCAAAAAGGTGGGAATTTCTCCCACCTCTCTGTTAGTAACCCATTACTTCATCATACTTCTTCGCAAGAACTTCACTAACTTTCTGTTCAACGCTTGAAAGATTCACAAATTCTGAGTCGATGTATCCATTATCATAAAAAGTGTGTGATGCAAACATGATATCACCCCAGGGAATGTCCGCACCTTTTATGATACCTTCACATTCTTTTGCGTATTCAATTCCTTCTTCTAAGAGTTCTTCCACATTAACTATGAAAGTTACTTTCTTTTCAAATACTAAATCTTCCATTTTTATTCCTCTCTTTTGTTAGAAGAAGAAACCCTAAAGAGTTTCTTCTAATAACTGTAACAACTGTTCGATAATGTTTTCTTTTGCGTTGATTGTCTTGCCTAATGTCCAACCCTTGCGGATTGTGTCATTGTCATCAATCAACACTTGAAAACCGCCTAACTTCCTTGTGCAATTGGCTTTTGTTGTGCCATACTTGACAAGATGAATTTCATCATAAGGAAAATTGAATTTTTCAAGCCATGCAAGTTTTGCTTCTCTTACAAGTCTATCATAGTCTTTGCTTGACTCTTTTGCTAACCATGTAGTTACAACAATTTTCCATTTATTTCTTTTGAAGATATCTAAAATTGCATTGAGCGCGTCCATGTCATACAAGGGCTTTGCTTCTTCATAAGGGCGGGGGTTCTCGGCTCTTAAATCTTCAAGCCAATTGTTAACACCATACAAATCAGCGATTGTTCCGTCCATGTCAAATACTAATGTTCTATTCTGCATTTCTATTACCTCTCTTTCTATAATTATAATATCATAGTCCGAGCCTATTGTCAACAAGTTTTTTAAATATTTTTACAAATTCCCAAAATTTCACCTGTTTCAGCATCAAGAATTTCAACGGTTTCAAAACCATACTTCTCAATTAAATATTTACCTTTGTTTATTGCACTCTGTAAACACATAGATTTAACGTCAGTTGATACAATTCTATCACAAGATAAAATAACTTTTGTAGTATACAAAATTTCTGAATGAACCATTTATTTACCTCTCTTTCATACTTTTATTATACTAAATTCTAGGAAAAATACAAGATAGCAGATTGCACAAAAATCGTTCCGGAAATTTGGCAAAACTATACAAAACTAAAAATGCGGCGCCTGGCGAGCCAGAAACGCGCCGCAAAAAATCGCACAAAATTAAGAGAGGTGCGGGATTTCTCCCGCACCTTTACTGTTTTTACTTTCTGAGTTCGTTGATTTTTGCAACGATACATGTTACAAGAGCAATCAATAACATGATGATTACTGTTAATG
>Ga0310696_10009692_pt1 | contig 11118 bp, 9 predicted proteins | sample AusTroGonzalo_MG_4_FD_203885 | JGI IMG/M metagenome (GOLD analysis project Ga0310696, IMG submission 203885) | Bovine rumen microbial communities from tropical cattle in Woodstock, Queensland, Australia - Gonzalo_02 (v2) (version 2) | ecosystem: Host-associated > Mammals > Digestive system >...
CCAGTGGGGCTGGTCATCCTCTCAGACCAGCTAACCGTAAGCCTTGGTGGGCCGTTACCCCGCCAACTAGCTGATGGTGCGCGAGCCCCTCCTCGAGCGAGAGCCTTGCGGCCCCCTTTAGCGCTCCAACGATGCCGTCAGGCGCCACATCCGGTATTAGCCGTCGTTTCCAACGGTTTTCCCCAACTCAAGGGCAGGTTGCTCACGTGTTCCTCCCCAATCCGCCACTCTCACGGCCGAATATTGCTATCCAACCGATCCCGTTCGACTTGCATGCCTAATCCACGCTACCAGCGTTCGTTCTGAGCCAGAATCAAACTCTCAGAAAAAGAATTTGAGTTGCTCCACACAAACATTTACTGTTTTCTCAAACTCCGAATTTCAAAGATCAATGTTCATCCTGTTACGGGCGAACAAGGGAATAGTTTATCATTTCTTTGCGCGGCTGACAAGGGGGCAATTTAAAAAATTTTCAGTACGTCCGTTTTCGGCAATATGGTATAATAGCTGCATGAACACTTTCGACGCAAAAGCAAATGCCCGTGGCGGCCGGATTGCCGCATGGAACGCAAAATGACAGATCTGCAAGAGATACTTGAGGGCGTCCGCGGCAAGATCGCCGCGGCGTGTGCGCGCGCAGGGCGCGATCCGGGCGAGGTCGAAATCGTCGCCGTCACCAAGACGCACGGCGCCGAGGTCGTGAAGGAGGCCTGGGACGCTGGGCTTGCGATCGTCGGCGAAAACAAGGTGCAGGAGGCGGCGTGGAAGAAGCCGGCGAGCGTGTCGGGTCCGTCATGGCACCTGATAGGGCATCTCCAGTCCAACAAGGTCCGCCACGCGCTCGAGCTCTTCGACGTCATCCACTCCGTCGACTCCGCGAAGCTGGCGGACCGGATCAACTTCATCGCGGACGAGACCGGCGCGTCGCCGCGCATCCTCCTCGAGGTCAACGTCTCCGGCGAAAAGTCGAAGAGCGGAATGAAGCCGGAGGAGGTCGAGCCGGCCGTCAGGCACATCGTCGAGGAGTGTCCTCGGGTCACGCTCGAGGGGCTCATGACGATGGCGCCGTTCAGCGAAGACCCGGAGGACGCGAGGCCTTGCTTCCGCAGGCTGCGCGAAATTCGCGACGACCTGCAGTCGCGGCTTGGCGTGGGGCTTCCGCGCCTTTCGATGGGCATGAGCGGAGACTACGAGGTGGCGGTCGAGGAAGGCGCGACCTGGGTGCGTCTCGGCACGGTGCTCTTCGGCGAGCGGCCGAAGGCCAGGCGCGCCGCGGCGCAGGAGGGAGACGACGGCACGGCGCCGTGCGGCGACTCCGACACGTACGCAGGCTTCGGCGGCCTAGACTCCTATTCCGGAGCCGGCCCCACCGCCAAGGTCCTGGACTGACCGGCGCCGCTCCGGGAACCCGCCGGTCGCGCGGCGGACCGGGCTCAGCCGCCGAGCTTGGACTTTATGTCCTTCAGCTCCGCCTTCACCTTGGCGAGCATCTTGGGCACGAGGACGCGTCCGCCGAAGTCCTTCATTGACTCCGCAGGCGAGCCGATCACGTATTTCACGGACCCGTCCAGCGACTGCGGCACGCCGGCCTGGGGGCCGACCTGGACCCCGTCCGCGATCTTGATGTGTCCGGAGATGCCCGCCTGCGCCCAGATGAGGCAGCCGTAGCCGATCTCGGTCGAGCCGGCGACGCCGGACTGGGCGATGAGGCCGGAATATCCCTTGACCTTGACGTTGTGGCCGATCTGGACGAGGTTGTCAATCTTAGTCATCGGGCCGATGTAGGTGCGGCCTATGCGCGCGCGGTCGATGGTCGTGTTGGACCCGATCTCCACGCCGTCGCCTATCTCGACGATGCCGAGCTGGGGAATCTTCTCGATGAACACCGAGCCGTCCTCGCGGCGTCCGTTGTTGAAGCCGTATCCGTCGCCGCCGAGCCGAACGCCGCAGTGAATGATGCACTCCGCGCCGACGATCGTCCCCTCGCGGAGCGTGACCTGCGGATAGATGTGCGTCTTCGCGCCGACCTTGCAGCCCTCGCCGACGAAGACCTGCGCCTCGACAACCGCGCCGTCGCCGATTTCCGCGCCCTTCTCGATCACCGTGAAAGGCCCGACGTGCACGTCCTTTCCAAGCTTTGCGGACGGGTCGACCACGGCGCTTGGGTGGACGCCGGGGGCTCGCACCGGCTCGGGCGGGGCGAACATCCTGGCGGCCGCCATGCAGGCATGGTTCGGGTCCGCTACGCGGATCACCGAACAAGGCGCGCCCTTGTCCCATTCGGGCGGCAGCAGGACGGCCGACGCCTTGGTGGACTCGACGAGCCTGACGTGCTTCGGGTCCTTGCAGAAGCTCAGGTCGCCCGGGCGCGCCTCTTCCAGCCCGCCGCACGCGACGATCTCTACGTCGTCGCCCTCAAGCGTACCGCCGAGGGCCTTCGCGAGCTCACTTGCCTTCATCTTTAGCGTCCTTCTCCCTGGCCGCCTTGGGGTCGACGCCCATCTCCTTGAGGACGCCGTCCGTGACGTCGCACGACTTCTTCGAGTAGATGGCCGCCGAGGCGTCGAGGACGAAGTCGTATCCGTTGGACTCGGCGAACTTCGCGATCCACTTCTTGAGGTCCTCCGCCTGCCGCTTGAGGAGGCGCGCCTCGAGGTCGGACAGCTCCTGCTGGTCGCGGAGGGCCTGGTTGCGCATCTTCTGCTGCTGGGCCATGAAGCGCTCCTGCACTGCGGAGATGTCGCTCTCGAGCTTGGTCTTGGCCGTCTGCGCGAGCATCGGGTTGCGGTACTCGTCCGCGAGCTTCTTGCCCTCCTCCTGGATGCTCTCAAGCTCGGCGCGCATGCCGTCGAGGCGCTTGTGGTAGTCCTTCTCGGTCGAGCTCAGGAGCTGCTTGTTGCTTTCGTAGTCCTTGTGGTTCTTGACGAGCGTCATCATGTCCACGGTGCCGATCTTGACGTCCGCGAACGCCGCGACTGACGCGGCGATGGCGGCCAAAACGACGAGTCTCTTCATGGTTGCCTTCTGTCCTTTCGTTTGTTTGCCTTTGCGTGCCGCAGGCAGGCACGCGCTAGAAGTCGTAGCCGACGGTGAAGCTGAACACTTCCTTCTTTGCATGGTCGGGCTTCTCCACAGGAGTGCCGAAGTCGAGCCTGATCGGGAACATCGGGATGTCGATGCGCAGCCCCAGGCCGACCGTCCACGCGAAGTCGTCGCTCAGGTCGAACTCGTCCGCGCCGACGGAGCCGACGTCAGTGAACGTGGCGACGCGGAGCATCTTGACGACAGGCACCGTGTACTCGAGGTTCGCGCAGACGAGCGTCTGGCCGCCCCAGGGGTCCCACGTGTTCGTGGCCTCGCCGTCGCGCAGCTTGCGCGCATAGGGCGAGACGCCGCGGTACTTGATGCCGCGGATGGACTTGGGTCCGCCGAGGAAGAACCTGTTGTAGATCGGCACGTCGTCCGATATGCCGTCGATGGACTCCGCGCGCATGGCGACCATGAGCACGTGGTCGCGCAGCCAGCTGTCGCCGCGCACGAGCCCCTTCCACGGGCTGAAGTACGAGCGGTGGGTGACGCCGACCTTGTAGTACTTGTTGTCGCCCGCCGGCGCGAGGTCGAGGAAGAGCTGCGTGCGCGAGCCCCTGGTCGGCATGCGGTAGCTGTCCCTCGTGTCGTGCGCCCAGAAGAGCCTGACGACCGGCTCGAACGCGTCGCCGTAGCGGCGCTCCTCCTCGCGGAGGGACACCGTGCGGCCCTTGTACTCCCACTCGCCCTTCTCCACGTCGTCGAACTGGATGAACTCGCCGGAAAGCCTGAAGCCGAACTTGCCGAAGGGGTCCCAGGTGGGCCAGAACTTGACGGGGTACGCGATTGTCGCGGCGACGCCGTTGCGGATGATGTCGTAGTCGTCGTACCAGCGCTGGCGGCGGTATCCCTCGACCGTCAGCTCGAGGAGCCTGTCGAAGAGGTGCGGCTCGTATACGCTGGCCTCGTAGGTCTGGATGCGGGGGCCGACCTGCGCATAGAGGCGGCCCTTCTGCCCGCCGCCGCGGAAGAGCTTGCCGGGCGCGAAGATGTCGAAGTTGGACTGCGACACCTCGGCCGAGACGTACACGGAGTCGACCGAGCTGGCACCCACGCCGGCCATGAACGAGCCGGTGTTCTTCTCGGCGACCTCGTAGACGAGGTCCCTGTACTCCGCGCCGTTCGCGTCGCGTCCGCGGCCGGTGTCCTTGAGATAGTACCTGACGCGCGAGAAGTAGTCCAGGTTCTCCAGCCTCTTCTTGCTCTGCTCGGCGCGGTCCTCGAGCATCCTGTCGCCCGGCCCGAGGGATATCTCGCGCCTGACCACCTTGTCCTTCGTGTAGTCGTTGCCCTCGATCCTGACGTCGTTTATCACGACCGGCACGCCCTCCTTCACGGCGAAGACGACGTCAAGCAGCCCGGGTTCCTCGGCGCGCGGGATCCAGCGGACGTCCACGTGCGTCCCGGCAAGGCCGGAGTCGCCGGACCCGACTACCACCTCGACGCGGCGAGCCGCGTCCGCGAGGTCCTTCGCGCCGGCGACGGACCCGGCCGCCGGGAGCTTGCTCTTCTTCGCGACCTCGTCCGCGGAATAGCGCGTCACGCCCGTGACCTCGGTCGAGGCGACCTTGTAGAGCTGCCCGCGCTCGACCGTGTAGACGACGTCGGCCCGCTCCTTGCCGCAGGGGACGCGCACGGGCTCGGCGACCTTTGCGTCGAGGTAGCCCAGGTCCGCGAAGTACTCGCGCACCTTCGCCGCGCTCTGCGCCAGCTGTTCGCGCGTGGCCGGGGCGTCGTTGAACCAGCCGACGGGGTTCCACCACGGGTGGTCGCCGATGAGGGGACGCAGGTCGGACGACTCGTCGTCGGTCGCCCCATTGAAGACGTAGTCGCGTATCTTGAGCCTCTCGCCCTCGTCGACGAGGAAAGACAGCGTGCAGTTGCCGCCGTTCGGGAGCACCTCCGGGACGGGGGTCACCTTCGCGTCCGGGAAGTGCTTCTTCTGGTAGGCGAGCCGCACCCTGGCCGCAGCCGCCGCGAAGTCGCCCTCTCCGTACAGCCCGCCGTCCTTGAGGTCCGCCTCCTTCGCTATCTTGGACTCGGAGAAGTACTTGGCGCCCTTGACGACGAGCGGCGACTGGAAGCGCATCTTGCGCCTGACGTAGAAGACGACCTCCACGCCGTCGGCCCCGCGGACCGCGTCAGCCGTTATCTCCTGGAACTCGCCGGTGGCGTTGAGGGCGGTGACGTCGCGCGAGACCGCGACCGGATCGTAGACGGACCCGGCCTTCGTCTGGCAACGGGTCAGCACCGCGCTGGTGTCTCCGCCAAAGCCATCGAGGGCCTTGACCGACACGCTGACAACGTCCACGGCGGAAAGCGACGCGCAAAGGAGCGCCGCAAAGACGGTGAAGTAGTTTTTCATACGCATATTTTACCAAAAATCAGCTGTCCGCGGACGCGGAAAGCAATTCCTTGAGGACTTTGGCGTAAGCCTCCCTGTCGGGGCTCCCGTCCGACTTGCAGCACCCGACCCCTGCCGGGACCGTCACGGCGCCGCTCCCGGCGGAAAGCGCCCAGGAGTCGAGTCCGCGCAGGATGCTGTCCGCCTGCCCCAGCAGGTGCCTGCTGTGCGCGAGCCCGTCCAGCGCGCCGCAGTCGGCGAGGACCCGGCACACGAACTCCTGGTCCTCCTCCTTCATGTACCCCTTCTCCACGGAATAGGCGCACTCGACGCATATCGATATCGGGACCGCGTACCCGTGCGGAAGCTTGTATCCGCTCATGGCCTCCAGGCGGCCTGCGCACCAGAGCGCGAAGTCCGTCGGGCCGTTCTTCACGCGCGAGCTGACGCAGTCCTTCACGAGCTTCGCCATCGCCGCGGGGTCGCGCGACTTGAGCGCCTCCGCGTCCCGCGCCACGGACTTCATCAGCGTCGCGTCGCAGGCCGCCGCATAGCGCACGGCCTCCCCTATCCCCCCACGCCACACGCCGTCGAGGACGGTGGCCGCGAAGGAGGTGTCGATGACGACGGCGGCGGGACGGCAGGGCGTGCGGATCGCGTCCTTCACTCCGTCCGCGTCTATGGCCGCGCAGTCGGCGAACGCGCCGTCCACCATGGAGGCGACGGTCGTCGGCATCCTTACGAGCTTCATTCCGCCGCGGACCTGCGCCGCCGCGCATCCGGCGACGTCCAGGAGCGTGCCGCCGCCGATCACGACCATCACGTCGTTCGCGCCGACCTTGGCGGCCAGCGTGGACGAGACCAGCCCCTGCAGGGTCTGGCATCCGTCCGCCTTGATCTTCTCTCCTCCGCCGACCACCACGGGCGTCGCGGCCAGCGTGACGCCGTTCGCCTGGACGAACCTGCCTATGCGCGTGCCGAGCCCCTGCGTGCGGTGGACGACGTTCGCGTCAGCCACGAGCAGCACGCGCGGCGCGTCGGACCCCGAGACCTCGCGCAGCGTCTGCGCCAGCACGTCCGCCCCCTCGCCGAACACGTCGTCGGCGAACCTAACCGGATAGCCGCCCTTCTCCGTCCAGGACACGGATAGCCCTTCTGTCTTTCTCGCTCTTGCCATATCACCTCGCTAGTTTTACCAGTTCCTCCGCATGGGCCCGCACGACGCCCGTGAGGCCCTCCCCGCCCAGCATGCGGGCGATTTCCGAAATCCTCGCGTCACCCTTCGCCTCCTCGATGCGCGTGCGCGTGCGCCCGCCGGAGACGGACTTGGAGACGACCATGTGCCTGTCCGCGTAGACGGCGCTCTGGGGAAGGTGGGTGATCGCTATCACCTGGTGGTGCCTCGACACCGCCTTCATCCTCTCGCCCACCGCCCGGCCGACCTCGCCGCCGATGTTCGCGTCTATCTCGTCGAAGACCAGCACGTCGACCGAGTCGTGCGCGGCGAGCACGCCCTTGAGCGCCAGCATCACGCGCGCCGCCTCGCCGGAGCTCGCGATCGCCGCCAGGGGGCGCGCCGCCTCGCCCGGGTTCGGCTCGAACATGTACTCGACCCTGTCGCATCCGTGCGGCGACAGCTCCGCGCCCCCGATGGAGACGGAAAACCGCGCCTGCAGGAAGCCGAGCTCCCTGAGCCCCTTCGTCACCGCCTTCTCGAGCCTCTCCGCGGCGGACCTGCGCCTCTTCGAGAGCTCCGCGCCCGCGGCGCGAGCGGCGGACTCGAGGGTCTTCTCCTCGGCGCGCAGCTCCCGGAGCGCCCCGTCCCTGCCCTCGATCTCCGCGAGGCGCGACTTCTTCGCGGCAAGCACGCCGAGAAGTGCCGCGACGGAACCGTCCGTCCCCTTCCCGTACTTGCGCTTCATCCTGTTCACGACGCCAAGCCGCGCGTCAAGCTCCTCGAGCGCGCCTGGCTCCGCGTCTATGCGCGAGGCCGCGTCGGCAATGCTCCGCGAAAGCTCCTCTATGCGCAGGACAAGCGACTCGGCCTCCTCGGACCACGCAGACGCCTCGGGGAGGTGGCGCGCAATCGCGGCGAACCTGGGCCGCAGGCGCGCAATCGCGTCCGCCGCGCCGGAATCCCCGCCGAGCGCCTCGGTCATCTCGTTCGCCGCCTCCGCGATCTCCTCGGCGTGCGCCGCCGCGGCGTGCCGCTCGGCGAGGTCCTCGTCGGACTCGTCCAGCGCCGCCTCCTCGAACTCGCCGACCTGGTAGCGCAGGAGGTCCGCCTCCTCCTCCGCCGAGCCGCCCTCCTCGAGCTCGCCGATCTTCGCCCGCACGTCGCAAAGCGCCTTCCACGCGCGCCCGTACGCCTCGGCAGGCGTCTTGCCGTAGGAGTCGAGAGTCTCGCGCTGGAAGCGCTCCTCGAGTATGAGCTGGTTGGCGCGCGGACCGTGGATGTCGACAAGGACGCGGCCAAGCCTCTTGAGCGTCGCGACGGTGGTCTGCGCGTCGTTCACCCAGACGCGGCCCGAGCCGGACGCGCCGACCGTGCGGCGGACAATGAGCTCGCCGCCCTCGCACTCCGGAAGCCCCGCGTCTTCAAGGACGCCGGCGACGCGGCGCCCGAGGGCGGACACGTCAAACGACGCCTCCACGCGCGCCTCCTTCGCGCCGTCGCGCACGACTGCGCTGTCGGCCCTTCCGCCCAACACAAGCTCGAGCGCGCCAATAAGCACGCTCTTGCCCGCGCCAGTCTCTCCTGTGAGAACGTTGAGACCCGGCGCAAACTCCACCTCGGCCCCTTCCACGACCGCGAGGTTCTTTACAGACAGGCGATTGATCATTCCTTCCGCAGACAGCAAAAAATGGAGCGGGCGATGGGAATCGAACCCACGTAAGAAGCTTGGGAAGCTCCTATTCTGCCATTGAATTACGCCCGCAGAAAAAACGTTGGCGGAGAGAGAGGGATTCGAACCCCCGATACCCTTGCGGGTATGCATGATTTCGAGTCATGTGCATTCAACCAGGCTCTGCCATCTCTCCTGCAACGGCGGAAATGATATCAAATAATGCCCTCCAAAGTCAAGTGCGCCTACGGCGTTTTTTCCGCGGCCGCAAAAGGGAGGCTGGCCAGGCGAAGCGCTAGCGCCTGTAGACGACCTTCGCGTAGCCGTCCCGCTGGACGCCGCGCGGATAGCGGACCGCGCCGCGACCGAACAGAACCGCGTAGAACGGCGTCGTGCGGCGCAGCCCGACCGTTGCCTCCAGGAGCTCTGGGACCTCCTTCTGGACAAGGCTCAGGAACCCGCACCAGCACGTGGAGATCCCGTTCGCGTTGGCAAGCAGCTCGAAGTTGGCGCATGCGATCGTAACGTCCTCGCGCGGCGTCGTGACGCCGGGACACGTCTCGTCGGACGATACGACGAGAAGACCCGTCGCCCCGCGGAAGAACATGTCCTCCCCGCCGTTCCTCAGCTTGATCGCCGGCACCGCGAGCCAGCGCGGCAGGAGCTTCGTGCCGTCGCGGTGCGCCTCTATCGCCTTTATGAAGTCGCCGCGGAAGCGGTCCATGGCCTCGCGCGTCGGGACGCAGGTGAACGTAAGGGCGCGGGCGTTGCATCCCGTGGGGGAGTTGCCGAGGACCTTCAGAACGCGATCGAGCGTCTCCTGGTCCACGTCCTCGCCGGAAAAGCGCCTAACCGAACGCCTCGTCCTGAGCCAGTTCTCGACGGACGCAGCGCCCGGGAGCTCGAGACCTTTCGCGGGGACGGAGTCCTCCGGGCGCCGTCCGTCGAACGTCACCGCCCCGAACGGGCAGACCGCGAGGCAGTGCTGGCACTTCATGCACCTGTCCGGAAACGCCATCTTCGGCATGCCGCCGGCCTCCGCGCGCAGCGCGCGGAACGCGCAGTCCCGCACACATGCCCCGCACCTGCGGCACTTCGCCGCGTCTACTTCGAATATTTCGCTCATGTGTCAACCAGGGGATGTATCCCATGCCGGCCTGTGCCGTTTCGCAGGCCTGCCTTTTCCTGTGCGGCAGATTATACCAAAAATCCGTCCGCCGCATCAAATCCGCCGCCGGCGGACTTCCAGCCGGCCGCCTGGGAAATTTGCTATAATAAGGTACAGATGAAAAGCGAACGATCTTTCTGGCGCGAAGCGAGGCAGCTGTTGCTGATAACGCTCGCATGCATGGCCTACTCCGCTTCGTGGACCGCGCTGATCCTGCCGTACGGCATCGTTTCGGGAGGCGTCGCCGGCCTTTCAAACCTCATATTCTACGTCTCGCATGTACCGGTCGCCGCGACCTACTTCTCCGTCAACCTGATCCTCTTCCTCGTCGCGCTCAAGCTCCTCGGCTGGAGGTTCCTCGCGAAATCCGTCTACGCCACGGCTGCGATTTCGCTCTTCCTCTGGATCGGGCAGCGCCTGCTGACGGACCCCGCGTCGGGCGAGCTGGTCAGGATTCTCGAGGAGGAGCGCTTCATGGCGATGCTCCTCGGGTGCTGCGTCTCGGGGTTCTCCGTCGCCGCCCTGTTCGCGTGCAGCGGATCGTCGGGCGGCACGGACATCATAGCGGCTATCGCGAACAAGTACTTCGGCGTCCCGATAGGCACCTCCCTGATCGTCGTCGACCTGTTCATCATCGGCAGCGGGCTCTTCATCCCCGATCTCGGCACGCCGCTCGAGCGCGTCCGCTTCGTCGCGTTCGGCCTCTGCGCGATGGGCGTCGAGTGCATGACGATAAACTACGCGCTCAACATCCGCCGCCGGTCGGTCCAGTTCATGATATTCACGCGGAAGCACGACGACATATCGCGAGCCATCGCCGAGGCGACGGACCACACTACGACGCTTCTCGACGCGCACGGCTGGTACTCCGGCGACGAGATGAAGGTCGTCTGCGTCCTTGCGAAGATGCGGGAAAGCTCCGAGATATTCCGCATCATCCACTCGGTGGACCCGAAGGCCTTCGTCAGCCAAAGCCGCGTCATCGGCGTCTGGGGCGAAGGCTTCGACAAGATGCGGCGGAAGTAGGCCGCTTCCTGGACCAACCTTCCCGCCTGCAAAGACAAAGGCCGCGCCTTGTTCATGCAGTCTCCCGCTCGATCGGTCCTTACGGGGCGGCGGGGCCTCGTCAGAAACCGAAGTTCAGTATCGGGAAGACGAGCGAGCCTCCGGAGGCGCTCATGTTGAGGAGCCCGAGCTGCACGCCGTGCAAGTCCCCAGTCATGTTTACGATTCCCAGCTGGAGGCCGACGGTCCGCGAGGCGATGTTGAGCGCGCCCAGCTGCACGCCCACGCACGTGCCGGCGAGGTTGACAGGCGCGAGCTCGAGTCCGGTCATGACGTCGGTTACGTTGTTGACGAGGCCGAGGTCGAGGACGGCGAGGTTCTCCACCTGACCGTATCCGATGTTGACCATCGCCCCGTACACGGTGTGCGAGGGGCTCGGCAGCTGAAGCGGAGGAGTCACGATCGAGAAGCCCAGCGGCAGCCAGGTCCTCGAGTCGTCGGCCGATGCGGTAAATACACACGCCATCAAGGCTGCGGCCAAGAGAAGTTTCTTCATATCAACGCTCCTTTCGCGGTTTGACTTTGCCTACATTATACCAAATCAATCGCCGCCGCGGCAGCGTTGGCCGTATGAAGCCGCCGCAAGCTTGTGATGGGGTGCATATTAT
>Ga0310696_10009693_pt1 | contig 11118 bp, 9 predicted proteins | sample AusTroGonzalo_MG_4_FD_203885 | JGI IMG/M metagenome (GOLD analysis project Ga0310696, IMG submission 203885) | Bovine rumen microbial communities from tropical cattle in Woodstock, Queensland, Australia - Gonzalo_02 (v2) (version 2) | ecosystem: Host-associated > Mammals > Digestive system >...
ACAGAAGCCGAAGATCTAGACCGCCTGCATGAAAGCTTTGAACAGGCAAGGAGCGCCCTGATCACCGGTGCGCGTTTTTATCCGAACGGGACATTGTTCCGATACAGCAAGCAGAAGCTGGAACGCATCATCGACGCGATTCCCGCGGACCAAAAAGATAAAATCATCCGGGAATTCCGCTCCGGAAACAGCCTGGAAACCCTTGATGGAGAGATGATGGAAACGATACGGGTCTTCTTCCGAAACGACCTGAACATCACAGCCGCAAGCAAAGAACTATTTATTCACCGGAACACGCTGAACTACCGACTGGACAAGATTAAGCGCGAGACGGGGCTTGACCTGCGGACTTTTCAGGAAGCTGTTGTTTTCCGGATCATCTGCGGAATGACCGGCAACGTCCGATAACTGACAGAACAAGGAGAAAAAGATGAAAAAGCGTTTGATGCTGACTGTTTCCCTGCTGATGATCATGATGCTGGTATGTTCCTGCGCGATGATGCCCGAATCGAAACTGGAGGCCATCTTCAGACCTTCGGAAGGCTCTGTGATCACAAGCGGCGATCTTTCATCTATGCCCGAAGACACAGGCGATACCGTTACGATCAGCAGGGAGGAATACGAGAAGTATCAGAGATTCTCGGAAGTCTACTCCCTGTTTGACGCAGCCAACACGAGTTTCTACCAGGATACGGATCAGGACAAAATGATCGAGTACGCGGCCAGAGGCGTGCTGGCAGGCCTTGACGATCCCTACACGTTCTATTACGATCCGGAAGAATTTGAAGAAATGTGGGAGGACGATGAGGGAAACTATGTCGGCATCGGCGTGCTGATCAGTTCCAACATGGACACCCAGGTCTGCACGATCAGCCGCGTATTTGCCGGAAGCCCGGCCGAGGAGGTCGGGGTTCAGCGCGGAGATATCCTGTACAAAGTCGGAGATGATCTGTTTGTGACAGCCACCAACCTTCAGGAAGCCGTTGACATCATGAGAGGCGTTCCCGGAACGGATGTGGACGTGACATTCCTGCGGGACGGGGAAGAAATTACCTTCACGATCACGAGGAAGGAAATCAACGTCAACCAGATTGAGAGCAAGATGCTGGACAATGAGGTCGGATACATCGCACTGTATCAGTTCGCCGGCAACTGTCACAAGGAATTCGAGACCGCGCTGAACCAGCTGATGGCCCAGGGAGCCAAGGGCATCATTATGGACCTGCGTGACAACCCGGGCGGATGGGTGGATCAGGCACAGTACATCGCCGATCTGTTTATGGACGAGGGGGAACTGTGCTACCTGGTTTACCGGGACGGCATTGAACACCATGAAGACTATCCGACAAAGGACGGGAAGGTTGACGTAGCGGTAACGATCCTGATCAACGAAAACAGCGCCAGCTCTTCCGAGATTCTGACAGGCGCGCTTCGCGACTGCGCAGGCGCTTCAGTCGTCGGCGTCAAAAGTTTCGGCAAGGGCATTATCCAGGGCGTGTATCCCGTGGGAAACAAGGGCGCCGGCTTCCAGATGACGATCGCCCAATACTATACGCCCAGCGGCGATGCGGTCCACAAGTTGGGCATTACACCCGAATATATTGTGGAACTCCCGGAAGGGGACAACGGTATGTATGACTTTGCCGACACGGAGAAGGATATCCAGCTGAAAAAAGCACTGGAGGTTACAAAAGAAAAACTGCAGGAAAACACCGAAAAGTAAAGGAATGTTTGCAATATCGCAAGGTGTGAGCTATAATACACAGGTATCCAATTCAGGAAGCTTCGGAGGTCAGGGATGTACAAACTGCTGCTTGTATCCGATCAGGAGGATGTGCTGAACGCGTTTGCCCAGGTGAAAGACTGGGAGATGCACGGTTTCAAGGCACCGCATATCCGTCATGACTTCGAAGGAACAGTTGACAGCCTGGGCAAGCACCACGCGGACGGGATCTGTATCGCGCTGAGCGACCCGGAGGAGGAGGAAAAGGTCCTCGCGTATCTGCAGGAGCATTTCCCGGACGTCTCGATTTTTGAGGCCGGGAAGACCGAAGAAGAAATTCTCCGATACCTGAGCGAGCTGAAGATCCTGCTGAACCGGCTGCATGCCGACTTCTACAACGAGCGGTTCAATACGAGGGATGTACTGCAGATCTGCCGGCATGAGTTTTTCCGGAAACTACTGAACGGAAAGGTCCGGAACAGCGACGATCTGCACCGGAACATGCGGCTGCTGAGAAGCCGGATGGACGCTGACAAGCCCTGCCTGCTGATTGAAATTGAGCAGTCGGCTCCGTATGACCAGCTGGAAGGCCGCTGGCATTACGGGAGTGACCGGCTTGAGATGGCGCTTAGAAATTCCTTTGCCGGGGACAAAAACGGCATTCATATTCTGCCGACGATCCATACGGACGGGCGAATCCTGGTGCTGGCATGCCCGCTGCACGGAGTTGATACACCGCTGACCGTGAACGCCATGACGGCCATGCTGACAGCTTATGCCGCCGAAAGTATCGAGCATATGAAGGAATACTTCGGGGTGGACATGCATATTGTTGATATCCGCGTATTGCAGGCGCTGAATTCTCTGTGCTGTGATACGGATGAATAACAAAAACAAAGAAAAGAGAGGGAAAAAAGATGGGTATTCTCAACATGATCAAGGGTCAGCTAATTGATGTCATCGAATGGACTGACAGTTCTTCCAAGACCATGGTTCACAAGTATGACATGAACGGGAAAGAGATCATGATGGGCGCGCAGCTGACCGTTCGTGAAAGCCAGGCTGCCATCTTTGTCAACGAAGGGGAGCTCGCCGATGTGTTCGGTCCCGGAAGGTATGAGCTTTCAACGAGCAACATGCCCATCCTGACAGCACTGAAGAGCTGGAAATACGGCTTCAACAGCCCCTTTAAATCCGACGTATACTTTGTGAACACCAAACAGTTCCTCGATATGAAGTGGGGAACCAGCAATCCCGTGATGATGCGGGATGCCGAATTCGGCATGATCCGCCTCCGGGCCTTCGGTATTTACAGCTTCAAGGTCTCCGATCCGGTCGCTTTTCTGAAGGAAGTGTTCGGCACAGCCGAACTGTTCACGGTAGACGGCGTGGAAGGGCAGATCAAACGGACGCTGGTCAGCGGCCTGAGCGACGCGATCGCCGAAAGCAAGATTCCCGCGCTGGATCTTGCCGCGAATTATGATGAGCTGGCCAACTACGCGATGAATGCCATCAATCCCAAAATCGCCCCCCTCGGCCTGACGCTCTGCAGCTTTGTGATCGAAAACATTTCCCTTCCCGAAGAAGTCGAGAAGAGCATGGATAAACGCACATCCATGGGCGTGCTCGGAAATCTGGATCAGTACGCCAAGTATCAGGCGGCCGAAGCGATGCGCGACGCGGCCAACAACGGAAACGGCATGGCCGGCATGGGCGTCGGGATGGGCGCCGGAGCCGCCATGGGCCAGATGTTTGCCCAGAGCATGAATCCCGGGCAGCAGGCCGCTCCCGCTGCGGCCGGCGCTGTGTGCAGTGCCTGCGGCGCGCAGATCCCGGCAGGGACGAAGTTCTGCCCCGAATGCGGAGCGAAACAGGCCGCCGGCGCTTTCTGCACGGCCTGCGGCGCGCAGATTCCGGCAGGAACGAAGTTCTGCCCCGAATGCGGAGCGAAACAGTAAATCAAGGGGGCTTTCCGATCGCCCCCTTAAAAACCCCTTCGGTAAAATATTAAAGGAGAGCTGTCCGGATGACAGCTCTCCTTTCATTTGGCAGAATTACATTTCCGAGTACAGAATATCCCGGTCGCGGGCGTAGTTTTCCGCATAAGAATCGGGATAGACGAAAAGCATCAGGTGGCGGCAGTTGGAAAAGGCGTCGGGCTCGATCTCGCTGACACTTTCGGGAATCTGAAGGGTCAGCAGGTTCTCACAGCTGTCAAAGGCTTCGCTTTTGATTTCCTCCAGCCCATCCGGCAGTTTAACATGATTCAGATTTTCGCAGCGGGCAAAGGCCTGGGGCGGAATCGTTTTAATCTTTCCGGAAAGAATGACCGAATCAAGCATCGTGCAGGAACCGAACACATGGGCGCCGAGCGTTTCAAAACCATCCGGAAGCGTAACGCTTTCCAGGGAACGGCAGCCTTCAAAAGCGGATTCCCCGATATCGATCAGGCCGTCCGGAAAAACAATGGACGAAAGCGAACTGCAGCCGCTGAAGGCACAGGGCGAGATGATCCTGATCTGATCCGTAAGAAGAATGGATTCCAGATTGCTGCAGGCATAGAAGACGGAATACTCGATCGCAGTGAGACTTTCCGAAAGCGCTACCTCCCTGAGAGAGGAACAGCTGTGGAACGCACTGCTTCCGAGACGTTTGACGGTAGAAGGGATTACAACAGACTTCAGGCCCCGACAGCCATAGAAGGCTTTGGGCTCGATCTGCGTAACCGACGCAGGAATCACGATCTCTTCCAGATGGTTCCGGTTGGCAAAGGCTTCCTCGGCGATCGACTGAACACCGTCGGGAATCTCATAACGCTTTTCTTTTTTGCTGAACGGATAGTAGATCAGCCGTTTTTCTTTTTTATTAAAGAGGACGCCGTCCTTTTCGCAGAAAACGGGATGATCATCGGCAATCGAAAAAGAAGAAAGCGCCGTACAACCGGAAAAAACTTCACTGCCGAGATCGGAAAGGGCATTTGGCAGATTGATCCCGGTGAGCGCGTCACAGGAGGCGAAAGCATTATCCCCGAGAGAGGTGAGCGATTCGGACAGTTTCATGGTTGTCAGACTTCTGCATTCGGAAAACGCCTCCGGGCCGATTGTTTTGACAGAATCGGGCATTTCGACCGAAACGAGGGAGGAGCAGGACTGGAAGGTTGAATAATTGATCTTTTTCAGTCCATCCGGAAGGCGGATCGATTTCAGGGAAGAGCAGCCGATAAACGCCCATTCACCGATCACTTTAACGGTTTCCGGAATCTCGACACTGATCAGGGACTCACACCAGGAGAAGGCGGCTTCGCCGATCTGGGTCACGGAATCCGGAATAATCACTTTCCGGACAAAAGACCAGGAAAAAGCATTGTCCGCAATGGATGTAACAGGATGGTCATCAAAGGAAGAAGGGATAACAACCGTGTTTTCGGATCCTTCATAAGAATCGAGCCGATATGTGCCGTCCCGCCGGCGGCTGAATAAGAAATCAGACATTGCTGAGGGTTTCCTTTCAATATGAAGAGCTTGCTGAAAAACAGGCATACGCCTCGGACTGATCAATCAGGAGAGCATGGCCGCGCCAATGATGCCGGCTTCAGGGCCGAGAACGGCCAGCTTGATTTCCGGCAGCGTCTGATCGTCAAAAAGAACATAACGGGGGAACTCCCGTACCAAGGGACGAAGCAGGAACGAGCCCGCTTTGCTGACACCGCCGCCGAGAACGATCACTTCCGGATCGATCAGGTTGACAACACTGGCAACCGCCTGGGCGAGATAGCCGATAAACTTATGATAGACTTCCACAGATACCGGGTCTTCCCGGCGAGCAGCGTCAAAGATCATCTTCGCGCTAATATTGGAAGGATTGTTGTCCGCCAGTTTCATCAGCAGGGAATCCGGATGCTGTTTGACAGCTTCCCGGCCCATACGGATGATTGCCGTAGCGGAACAGTAACGCTCCAGGCACCCGTGGTTGCCGCAGGAACAGGGGACACCATCCAGATCAAAGATCACATGGCCGAGTTCGCCGCCGATCCCGTGACATCCTTTCCAGATCTTTCCGTCGATAATGATACCGCTGCCGATGCCTGTACCGATGGTTATAAAAACGCTCGAGGATGTCCCGGCGCTAACGCCGGCAGCGCTCTCGGCCAAGGCGGCGACATTGGCATCGTTGTCCACAAAGATGGGTTTGTCAAAAAAACGCCTGAAGACATCCCCGAAGGGCACATGATGCCAGCCCATGTTGGTACATTTGATGATTTCCCCCGAAGCAGAAGCGATTCCCGGAATGCCGACGCCGACGGATTCGACTTCTTCCGGATTAAGCCCGGCAGAAGAAATCACGGACAAAGCACAGGTCGCGATCTGTTTAACCTGGTATTCAAAGGGGATATCCGTCCGGGTCGGAATCGAAGCTTCGGAAATAATCTTCAGCTCCCTGTTGACCAGACCGACCTGAATGCCAGTGCCTCCGACGTCAATACCGATTCTCATAGAATGGCCTCCCAAGTTTTTATTCATTTGATTCATCCTGAATCAGAGCAGTCAGTTCACGCGCCGCATTGTATCCAGCGCGCTTCAGGCTGAAATTGCGCGCGGCGACCTCCACAATAATAGCCAGGTTCCTGCCGGGCCGGATCGGCATGGTCTGATGGGGAACACGGACGCCCATGATTTCAATCCGGTCATCCTGAAGACCGATCCGGTCATACGCCTTATTTTCATCCCAGGTTTCCAGCTCAATGATCAGATCAATGGTTTTCGAAAAAGCCACGGCACCAATCCCGTACATGGCTTTCACATCGATCACACCGATGCCGCGGATCTCCATGAGATGCCGCACTTTCTCAGGGCAGGTACCGATCAGCCGGTCATCCGAAATCCGGCAGATATCAACCACGTCGTCAGCAACCAGCTGATGCCCGCGCTTGACCAGCTCAAGAGCGGCTTCACTTTTACCGACGCCGCTTTTACCCGAAAGGAATACGCCGACGCCGTAAACATCCAGCAGAACGCCGTGCCGGGTCAGATGCGGGGCAAGGGAACGGTTCAGGTAATGGATCGCCCTGGCGACAAACTTGCTGGTGACCAGCGGGCTGGAATAAACCGGCACATCATGCGCCCGGGCAATCGTAAGCAGGTCCGGCGGGGGCGTAAGGCTTCTGCAGATCACGACGCAGGGAATCGGATGACTGAAATAGCGACCGAGAATTTGGGCTCTGGCATCTTCACTCTGTTCCTCCAGATAGGCCATTTCGACTTTTCCGATGACCTGAGGGCGCTCAAAGGCAAAGAATTCATAAAAACCGCAGAACTGCATCCCGGGACGGTTCAGATCCGGCGTGCGGATATCCCATTCCGTTCTGGAGGAGGGTACCAGCGTTGTCAGTTTCAGCGCCTGCTCAAAATCCCTGACGGAAATCAAAGAAACACCTCCGGATTAATCCCTGAATTCAGCCCCGGCGGCTTTCTGCGCCGGCAGGCAGGAAACAAACCGCTTCATATACAGGTCAAAGCCCTTCTCATCTTCCGGATCGGGCGAGACGGTGATCTGCTTCATGCCGCTGAAGACATGGTTCTGCAGATAATCCTCGAGGGTTTCCCCGTCAGCGCGGTAAACGCGGTAATCCGCCAGCAGGGCAATGCCCCAGGCGCCGCCTTCGCCCGCGGTCTCCATAACGGTAACAGGGGCATGAATCGCGGCGGCAAGATCCTTCTGCGCGACGCCCTCGGTCTTGAACAGACCGCCATGACCGTAGACGCAGTCAATGGCCACATGCTCCCGGTTCATGATTTCCATGCCGTATTTCAGCGTTTCCATGCTGGCATAGATCTGCGCCCGCATGAAGTTTGCAAGATTCATCTTCGCGTCAGGCAGGCGGACAAACATGGGCCGGCCTTCGGCAACACCGGTCACAGGCTCACCTGCCAGATAATTGAAGGAGACGAGACCGCCGCAGTCCTTGTCCGCCTCCCTGGACTTCAGGAACAGCTTCGTGAAAACATCCCCGACGTCGGTGGGGCAGCCCATCAGATCCGCGAACTCCCGGAAAAGGGAAACCCAGGCATTAATTTCACTGGTGCAGCTGTTGCAATGAACCATACCGACCGGCTTTCCGGAAGGAGTTGTGACGATATCGATTTCAGGATAAACCCTGCTCATGGGCTTTTCCAGGACGATCATGCTGAAGATGGAGGTACCGGCACTGACGTTTCCGGTCCTCGCACGGACACTGTTGGTGGCGGCCATGCCCGTTCCGGCATCCCCTTCGGGCGGGCAGAGGGGGCAGCCGGGTTCAAGATCGCCTTCAGGATCCAGCAGTTTCGCGCCTTCCGCCGTCAGCGTACCGGCATCCTGACCAGCACAGAGCACCTGAGGCAGAATGGCTTTGAGCGTCCAGGGATATTTACCGGAGACCAGTTTGTCAAAGGCGGCAACCATCCCCGCGTCATAATCACAGGTGACGGGATCAATCGGCATCATACCGGAAGCGTCCCCGACGCCGAGAACTTTCCTGCCGGTGAGCAGATAGTGAATCCAGCCGGCAAGCGTGGTCAGGAAAACAATATCCTTCACATGATCCTCTTTGTTCAGGATCGCCTGGTACAGGTGGCTCAGGCTCCAGCGCTGGGGCATATTAAAGGAGAAGACTTCCGTCAGCTTTTCAGCGGCTTCCCCGGTGATGGTGTTCCGCCAGGTCCTGAAGGGAACGAGCAGGTTCATCTCCCGGTCAAAGGGAAGATAACCGTGCATCATGGCGCTGATGCCCATGCCGGAGAGCTTTTTCAACGGGACGCCATAGCGCTCCATGACATCCTTTTTCAGATCGGCATAGCTGGACTTCAGGCCGTTCATGATGCTTTCCTCACTGTACGTCCAGATGCCGTCAACATAATCGTTCTCCCACTCATGGCTGCCGGAGGCGATCACATTATGATCCCTGTCGATCAGAACGCTCTTGATCCGAGTGGAACCGAATTCAATCCCGAGAATAGTGTTTCCGCTGATAATCTGATCTTTGCTCATGATGATGTGGTCCTCCCGTATATTATAATATGGAAATTTCTCAAACAATCGTACCACAAGGGCTTTTTTCTGTAAAGATGAAGATTCTTTGAAAATGTGATAAAATACGAAAGACCGCGATCCCGGCAGCAAAAGGGTCAAGCGGTCATTCTGAAATCTTTAATCTGATTCTCATGAAGTCTTTGCCTTTTTTTCAGAACAAACGGATCCGGATATGCTATGATGCATGCGTCGGGTGAACCGACAGGAAAGGAGAGCCTGAAAATGGCAAGCTACACGATTGAAGACATCGAAATGCTGCGGAAAAAGAGCGGTATGACTTATCAGGAAGCGGTCGCCCTGCTGGACTACCACGACGGCAACCTGGCCCGCGCGCTGATCGACCTGGAAAAAAGCGGAAGACTGAAGGAGGATGAGAAAATGGAAAGCACAAGCAGAGCCTACACCGGACACAATGAAGCGAAACAGAATGAGACAAAGCAGAAAGCGCTGAACATTCTTCAGCTGCTGTACCGGAGTCGGATCAAGGTTTCCAAGGGAAAAACCACGGTGCTGAACTTCTCGGTCCTGTTCGGCGCACTGTGCCTGATCTTCGCGCCTCACATGACGATCTTCGGATTCATTCTTTCCCTGATCCTCGGATATCAGTTCTCCTTCACGAAACTGGATGAGGAATTCGCCTCCGAAAACCTGGAAAAGATGGTGAAGAACGCTGCCCAGAATGCGAAAAGTTCCGTTTCCAGCGCCGTGCAGAGCTTCAAGGACGACAAAAAAGGAAACGCCGTGACCGACGCCTTTGACAAGGCAAAGGAAACCGTAAAATCCACAGTGTCAGACGTCAAGGCGAAGACGGCGGAAAAACCCAGCGTGAAAGCGGACGATGATCCTGCCGAAGCGCTGAGAAAGCAGACAAAAGAGATGGAAGAAACCATGAATTCCTTCTTTGAATCCAATCCGGCCGCAACGACCTATCACAGCGCCTATTCCGCAGCCGCTTCCGAGGTCCCGACAATCCAGATCCCGGTACAGGCCGAGACCAAAGAGGGAAAAGTGGAATTCAATGATGATCAGGACGGGTTTTCCTCCGTTACGGTTGGGTAACTGAAAACCATACAGCGGGAGATGCATCCGCATCTCCTGCGTTCGCGCATCATCCGGTAAAGGAGTTTAAGCAATGGCCAAGATACTGATTGTTGAAGATGAAAAAAAGATCGCGCGGTTTCTGGAACTGGAGCTTAAGCACGAAGGATACGACGTTCTGACAGCCTTTGACGGCCGGACCGGCCTGGATACGGCGGTAAACGAGAATCCGGACCTGCTGATTCTTGACCTGATGCTTCCGGAACTGAGCGGGATCGAAGTATGCCGCCGGCTCCGACATACCAGCGATGTCCCGATCATCATGCTGACCGCGAAAGACGATGTCAGCGACAAGGTGATGGGGCTGGATATGGGCGCGGATGATTACGTGACCAAACCTTTTGCCATTGAAGAACTGCTGGCACGGATCCGGGTTGCCCTGAAAAAGACGCGGGCTCGGGACCGGGCAGCTTCCGAAGAAAAGAACGATCAATGCCTGCGGGCGGGCTGCATCACGGTGGATACGGCTTCCTGGCAGGTACATGTCAAGGGAGAACCGGTGGCCCTGACCCGCAAGGAATTCGACACGCTGAAATATCTGATGGAACATCAGGGAAAAGCGGTGACGCGTGATCAGCTGATGAACGAAGTCTGGGGCTATGACTATATCGGTGATTCCAATATTGTAGACGTCTATATCCGCTACTTAAGGCATAAGATCGACGACCAGTATCACATCAAGACAATCCACACGATCCGGTCAGTCGGGTATCTGTTCAATTATGAAGAAGACGAAGAATAAAGAAAAAACACAGCAGCCAAAGCCCGAAACCCGGGATCTGGTCATTGCCAACCGGATGAGCGGCAGCATCCACGGCGGATTAAGCCGGATCCGGCTGTCGCTGACATTCCGGATCGCGCTGCACTACTGCATTCAGCTGCTGAGAAGCTTTCTGCCGGTTTGCCTGATTTTGACCATTGTTTTCTGCTTTGCGGCAGCGGTTCCCATTTCGAGAACACTGACGGAAATGCAGAAGGAAAGCTGGGAAGAGGGAGAAACCGAAAAGGAAAGCGGCTATCTGACAGTTGTCCGGAGCGATACAGCTCCGGAAGAAAAACTGTTTCCCCGGATCGGACAGCAGCTATCCGTGATGTTCCGGAAGCTGATACCGGATAAGCTTTTTCAATTCTACTATTCTGCCAGGAACGGGGAAGAATGGCTGGTAACCCTTCAGCTCAGGGAAATCTTGGTTTTCTGGAGCTATCTGATTCTCGGCGCCCTGCTGTGC
>Ga0310696_10009694_pt1 | contig 11118 bp, 7 predicted proteins | sample AusTroGonzalo_MG_4_FD_203885 | JGI IMG/M metagenome (GOLD analysis project Ga0310696, IMG submission 203885) | Bovine rumen microbial communities from tropical cattle in Woodstock, Queensland, Australia - Gonzalo_02 (v2) (version 2) | ecosystem: Host-associated > Mammals > Digestive system >...
CAGACATTCCCGAGAACATCCTCGGCCAGCTTGGCAACCGCGTCCAGCACGCCCTCCGCGCCTATACGCCAAAGGACCAGAAGGCCGTCAAGGTCTCGGCCGACACGTTCCGCCCCAATCCCAAGTTCGATACCTCCGAGGCCATCACCCAGCTCGGTACCGGCGAAGCCCTCGTCTCCTTCCTCGACGAGAAGGGCATCCCGGGCATGGTGCAACGGGCCAAGATTCTCTTCCCGCTCAGCCAGATCGGTGCCATCAGCTCCAGCGAGCGCGAGATGATCATCAATCGCAGCCGCATCTATGGCAAATACGACAAGATGATCGATCGCGAAAGTGCCTTCGAAATCCTGCTGGCCGAAGCCGAAGCTGCCGCTAAAGCTGCCGAGGCCGAAGCTGCAGCCTCATCCCAGTCCTTACCCGAAGGGAAAGGAACGGGGAGAAAGACATCCTCGGCCGGCGCGAAGGTTCCCACTCCTTCAGGAGGGGAAGGGCGAGGCTCCTCCAAGAAGAGCTCAGGCGGGCAGAAAAGCATCGGCAAGGTCGTTGCCGGCGCCCTCGTCACCAGTGCCACCGCCGCCGTCGGCAGCGCCATCGGCAAGGAGGTGAAGAAGGCCGTAGGCGGCAAGTCGAAGAGCGGCTCTGTCCAGAAGACTGCCGGCAACGCCATCGGCAATGCCGCCAGTTCTGCCACGCGAAGCATCCTCCGCAGCATCCTCGGCAACCTGATCAAGTAAAAGTTAGAGATTAAAGGTTAGAGGCTAGCCCCAATCTACCGAGCGCCTACCAAGCGCCCACCAAGCGGTCACCTCCCTTTTATGTCCAGTAGATGTCCAGTACTTGTCCAGTACTTGTCCAGTAGTTGTCCAGTTAAACACCGAACAAGTACTGAACATCTACCGGACAAGTAATGGACAAGAATGAGAGGAAGGCCGAGGGAACCCTAACGGAGAAACGTCGGAAGGACGGAGGGCCTTATGAGAGGCTTTTTGAATGCTTTTTAAATAATTTCGCGCGTGACGCGAGATTTTCCCAAATATATTTTGTTATCCTTTCGGTTTGTACTATCTTTGCAGTCCATTTTACGAAGGATATTGATAATTGTATTATAATCGTTTTATTAACAATCTGTAAAGACTATGGCAAATAGTAAAGAGAGACTGTTCGCTGAGTTCGCACCGACAACCACCGAAGAGTGGCTGGAGAAGATCACTGTCGACCTGAAGGGCGCTGACTTTGCGAAGAAACTCGTTTGGCGCACAAACGAGGGATTCAACGTGCAGCCGTTCTATCGGTTGGAAGACATCGAGGGACTGGCTACGACAAAGGCTCTGCCGGGCGAATTTCCGTACGTCCGCGGTACCAAGAAAGACAACAACGTGTGGTTCATCCGCCAGAACATCGAGGTGACCTGCCCGAAGGAGGCGAATGAGAAGGCCCTGTACGTGCTCGACCGCGGTGTCGACTCGCTGGGCTTCCACTTCAAGGGTAAGGACGTAAGCGCCGAGTTCATCGAGACACTGCTCGACGGCATCGTCTGTACCGCCGTGGAACTCAACTTCAAGACCTGCGCCAAGCGCGCCGTCGAATTGGCTGAGATCCTCAAGGCTTATTTCACCAAGAAGGGCTACGACCTGAAGGAGGTGAAGGGTTCCATTAACTTCGACCCGCTGAACGGCATCGTCAGCCGCGGCAAGGAGGTCGGCGACTTCACTGAGACGCTGAAAGCCGTCGTCGAGGCTTGTGCGGATATGCCGGGCTTCCGTCCCGTGGCCGTCAACGCCGTCAACCTCTGCAACGCCGGTGCCTACATCTATCAGGAGTTAGGCTATGCCCTCGCCTGGGGCAATGAGTACCTGCAGCTGCTGACCGAGGCAGGTGTTCCTGCCGACAAGGCAGCCAAGGCCATCAAGTTCAACTTCGGCATCAGCGGTAACTACTTCTTCGAGATTGCGAAGTTCCGCGCCGCCCGCATGCTGTGGGCCCAGATCGTCAAGCAGTACGAGCCGAAGTGCGACTGCGCCTGCAAGATGGTGGCTCACGCCGAAACGAGCACGTTTAACATGACCGTGTTCGACGCCCACGTCAACCTGCTCCGCAGCCAGACGGAGGCCATGAGCGCCGCTATTGCCGGTGTCGACTCCATCACCGTCTGCCCGTTCGACAAGACCTACGAGACTCCCGACGCCTTTAGCGAGCGTCTGGCCCGCAACCAGCAACTGCTGCTCAAGGAAGAGAGCCACATGGACAAGATCGTCGATCCGTCGGCCGGAAGCTATTACATCGAAACGCTGACCAACAACCTCGCGAAGGAAGGCTGGAAGCTGTTCCTCGCGGTCGAAGAGGACGGCGGTTTCCTCGCTCAGGCTAAGGCCAATAAGGTGCAGGAGGCCGTGAACGCCAGTGGCAAGGCCCGTCACGAGGCCGTCAGCAAGCGCAAGGAGATCCTGCTGGGCACCAACCAGTACCCGAACTTCAATGAGCTCGCCAACGGCAAGGAGCCGGTGAGCGCTTGCTGCTGCTGTTCCGAAGAGGCTCCCGCCTATGAGAAGCTCGACTTCCATCGCGCCGCCAGTGACTTCGAGGCTCTGCGTCTGCAGACCGAGAAGAGCGGACACCGCCCCAAGGCATTCATGCTGACCATCGGTAACCTCGCCATGCGCCAGGCCCGTGCACAGTTCTCGTGCAACTTCCTTGCCTGCGCCGGCTATCAGGTCATCGACAACCTCGGCTTCAAGTCCGTCGAGGAAGGTGTTGACGCTGCGCTCGCCGCTGGTGCCGACATTGTGGTTCTCTGCTCGAGCGACGACGAGTATGCCGAGTATGCCATCCCCGCCTTCCAGTATCTGGCCGGACGCGCCATGTTCATTGTGGCCGGTGCTCCCGCCTGCATGGACGACCTGAAGGCCGCCGGCATCGAGCACTTCATCCACATCCGCTGCAATGTGCTCGACACACTGAAGAACTTCAACACTATTCTGAACATTAAATAAAAGAACCGCTATGAGAAAGAATTTTAAAGATATCGATATCTGTGCCGGTTTCACCGCTCAGAATGGTGCCGAATGGCAAAAGGAGAATCACATCGAAGCTAACTGGCGCACGCCGGAGCTCATCGACGTGAAACCAGTCTATACGAAGGAAGACCTCGAAGGCATGGAGCATCTGAACTATGCCGCCGGCATCGCCCCCAACCTCCGTGGTCCTTACTCCACGATGTACGTTATGCGTCCCTGGACAATCCGCCAGTACGCCGGTTTCTCGACGGCTGAGGAGTCCAACGCTTTCTATCGCCGCAACCTGGCTTCCGGCCAGAAGGGTCTTTCGGTCGCCTTCGACCTACCCACCCACCGCGGCTACGACCCCGATCACGAGCGCGTCGTCGGCGATGTCGGCAAGGCTGGTGTCTCCATCTGCTCGCTCGAGAACATGAAGGTGCTTTTCGACGGCATTCCACTTAACAAGATGTCCGTCTCCATGACGATGAACGGCGCAGTGCTGCCCGTCCTCGCTTTCTACATTAACGCCGGCCTTGAGCAGGGTGCCCAGTTGGAGGAGATGGCAGGTACCATCCAGAACGACATCCTCAAGGAGTTCATGGTGCGCAACACCTACATCTACCCGCCTGCGTTCTCGATGAAGATTATCTCCGACATCTTCGAATACACATCGAGGAACATGCCTAAGTTCAACAGTATCTCTATCTCCGGCTACCACATGCAGGAGGCTGGTGCGACAGCTGACATCGAGTTGGCTTACACGTTGAGCGACGGTCTGGAGTACCTCCGTGCCGGTGTCAAGGCAGGCATGAGCGTCGATGCGTTCGCTCCTCGTCTGAGCTTCTTCTGGGCCATCGGCATGAACCACTTCATGGAGATTGCCAAGATGCGTGCCGCCCGTATGCTTTGGGCGAAAATCGTTCATGGATTCGACCCGAAGAACCCGAAGTCGCTGGCCCTGCGTACCCATTCGCAGACCTCTGGATGGAGCCTCACCGAGCAGGATCCCTTCAACAATGTCGGACGTACCTGCATCGAAGCTATGGCAGCAGCTCTGGGCCACACCCAGAGTCTTCATACCAATGCCCTCGACGAGGCTATTGCCCTCCCGACCGACTTCAGCGCCCGTATCGCCCGTAACACCCAGATCTATATTCAGGAAGAGACCTACGTCTGCAAGAATGTTGACCCGTGGGGCGGTTCGTATTACGTGGAGAGCCTGACCAACGAGCTTGCTCATAAGGCTTGGGAGCACATCCAGGAGATTGAGAAACTGGGCGGTATGGCCAAGGCCATCGAAACAGGACTGCCCAAGATGCGTATCGAAGAGGCTTCTGCCCGCACGCAAGCCCGCATCGACAGCGGTGTGCAGACCATCGTCGGCACCAACAAGTACCGTCTAGAGAAGGAAGATCCCATCGATATCCTCGAAGTCGATAACACTGCCGTACGCCTTGAGCAGATCGAAGGGCTCAAGAAACTGCGCGCCGAGCGCGACGAAGCCGCCTGCAAGGCCGCTCTTGCCGAGATTACGAAGTGTGTCCAGGAGTTCAACGACGGCAAGCGTAGTGAGAACAATCTGCTTGACCTCGCCGTCAAGGCTGCCGGTCTGCGTTGTACTCTGGGCGAGATCAGCGATGCCTGCGAAGCTGTCGTGGGACGCTACAATGCTATCATCAGAACCATTTCAGGAGTGTATAGTTCAGAAACCAAGAAGGACAGCGAGTACCAGCGTGCTTGCGCCCTCACCGAAGAGTTTGCGAAAAAGAACGGTCGCCGTCCGCGTATCATGATTGCCAAGATGGGTCAGGATGGACACGACCGTGGTGCTAAGGTTGTCGCTACCGGCTATGCCGACTGCGGATTCGACGTGGATATGGGACCCTTGTTCCAGACGCCCGCCGAGAGCGCCAAGCAGGCCGTCGAGAACGACGTCGATGTGCTCGGTGTCAGTTCGTTGGCTGCCGGTCACAAGACGCTCATACCGCAGGTCATCGAAGAGCTGAAGAAGCTCGGCCGCGAGGACATCATGATCATCGCCGGCGGTGTCATCCCCGCCCAGGATTATGACTTCCTCTATAAGGCTGGTGTCGCAGCTGTCTTCGGACCCGGTTCCAACGTCTGCACATCCGCCGCTAAGATATGTGAACTCCTGATGGCAGAGTAATCGAGCTTCGCTCTAAGTAGGAATTAGGTGCCCACTCCCTACCTGCAAGTCGACCACCTGACGAAATCCTTTGGCGAGCATATGCTCTTCGAGGACATCTCGTTCGGTGTCGCCCAGGGACAACGCATCGGCCTCATCGCCAAGAACGGCACAGGTAAGAGCACACTGCTCGACATCCTGGCCGGTATCGAGGGGTACGACAGCGGCTCCGTTATCTATCGGAACGGGCTCCGCGTCGGCTATCTGCGCCAGACGCCCAGTTTTCCTACGGGCAAGACCCTTGCTGAACTCTGCCCCACGCACGAGTTGGAAGCCCAGCTCCATGTCTTAGGCATCACCGACCTGACGCTCTGCACCGACCAACTCTCGGGTGGTCAGCAGAAGCGCGTGGCGCTGGCACAGGTGCTCGTCGAGGATCCCGATTTTCTCATCCTCGACGAGCCCACCAACCACCTCGACCTCTCCACCATCGAATGGCTTGAGGGCGAACTTTCACATAGCAGTTCTACGCTGCTCATGGTCACCCATGACCGTTATTTCCTCGACCGTATCTGCTCTGTCATTATGGAGCTTGACGACAACACCGTCTACACTTACGACGGGAACTATTCCTATTACTTGGAGAAACGTCAAGAACGCATCGACGCCCGCAATGCTGAGATTGCCCGCGCCAACAATCTCTACCGCACCGAGCTCGATTGGATGCGCCGTATGCCCTGCGCCCGCGGGCACAAAGCCCGCTATAGGAAGGAAGCATTCTATGAGCTGGAAAAGAAAGTTCATCAGTCCACCCGCGACGAGCGCATAGACCTCCGCACCCAGGCTGGCTACATTGGCAACAAGATTATCGAACTTAACGACGTCTCCATTTCCTACAATAAGAACGAGGCGTCCCTCCTTTCCCACTTCACCTATACTTTCTCGCGCTATGAGAAGCTAGGCATCGTAGGCGACAACGGCACAGGAAAGACCACGTTCCTGCGTTTGCTGCAGGGCGAGCTTACGCCAACAACAGGCAGCATCGACGTCGGCACCACCGTTCGCTTCGGCTACTACAGCCAACAGGGCTTATCTGTTGATCCCCTTAAACGAGTCATTGACATCGTTCGCGCTATCGCCGACTACATCCCCATGAGCGACGGAAGTACCCTCAGCGCCTCGCAACTCCTGCAGAATTTCCTCTTCACGCCGCAGAAACAGTATGACTACGTCCATAAGCTCAGCGGAGGCGAGCGTCGCCGCCTCTACCTCTGCACGGTGCTCATGCGGAACCCTAACTTCCTTATCCTTGACGAGCCCACCAACGACCTTGACATCCTCACCCTACAGATTCTCGAGGAGTACCTCCGCAACTGGCGAGGCTGTCTCATCGTAGTCAGTCACGACCGCTATTTCATGGACAAAATGGTCGATCACCTGCTCGTTTTCGACGGAAGCGGTACTGTCCGCGACTTCCCCGGCAATTATAGCCAGTACAGGGAGGAGAAGCAGAGATCCATCCCCTCTCGAGAAGGGAAGGGAGAATCCGCTCCTAAACCTTCCACAAAAGAGAAAAATTTTAAGTCACCACTCCTTCAGGAAGGAAAGGGGAATGCTCCTCGTCGTATGTCCTTCAAAGAACGCCGTGAGTTCGAGCAACTCGACGCCGATATAGCCGCTCTCGAAGCCGAGAAAAAACAAATTGAAGACGCTCTCTGCAGCGGCACGCTCACCATTGCCGACCTCACCTCCGCCTCCAAGCGTCTTCCTCTCCTCACTGCCGAGCTCGACGAGAAGTCCATGCGCTGGCTCGAACTCAGCGAAATCCTTTAAAAGTTCATTTTACCATATTATGCAAACGCGGCACGATTCACATCGCACCGCGTCCTAAAATTAACTAACCTTTTTAACCTGTCAACTAAAAAAATATTTAGTCGTTTATGTGACTATAGGTAAAACAAAAGGTTTAAAAGAAAATTATATTTTTATTGAAAAAAGTGTAATTCCATCCTAACACCCTTTATAAAGCAGGAAAATGCAAGGTATTTTATCGATGGGAGGTGTGGTTACATTGCGCCAGTCAGCAACAGTATGAGTGATGGCGAACTCTTCGGGGCAGGTAAGGCCAGCCGCTACGCAAAGCCGGGTAGCGGGACGACAAGTGGCGAGGATATCGTTCAGCATACGAAGGTTACGATAAGGAGTCTCAATGAAAAGCTGCGTCTGATCGTCGGAATAGGCACGATTCTCCAACGCCTTCAAACGGGCACAGCGCTGAGCGGCATCGGTAGGCAAATACCCGTGGAAGGCGAAACTCTGCCCATTAAAGCCACTAGCCATGATAGCCAACACCATGCTACACGGACCGACCAATGGAACGACACGAATGCCACGGCGCTGAGCAATGGCAACGATATCGGCTCCAGGATCGGCAACGGCAGGACATCCAGCTTCAGAGATAACACCCATGGATTCACCCTGCGACAAGGGAGTCAGATAGCTTTCGATGGCAGCTGCAGGTGTATGGCCATTGAGCTCATAAAAGGAGAGAGAGTCGATGTCGATAGAGGACTCGACTTTTTTCAGGAACCGGCGAGCGGAGCGCACATTCTCCACAATAAAATGACGCAAAGAGAGGATTATCTCGCGATTATAAGAGGGAAGGACATGGTCTAGCGGGGTATCACCTAGCGGAACAGGAATGAGGTAAAGGGACATGAAACAACAATTTGAATTAATAAGAATAGCATTCGGGGTACAAAAGTAAGGATTTTATTTGAATTATCGGAGGATTTGCACTACTTTTGCACAAATTTGAAAAGAGACAAGATGAAAAGAGTTATTGTCGCGCTATTGCTGACGTTTGGAATGATGCCGACAATGCATGCTCAGGTCTATGCTGAGATGCTGTTAGCAGGCAAGGAACGGGCAGAGCGGAAGGAGATACAATCGTTGACCGTGCCCGGACACGTGGATGTCTATAACCAGCTGCACCATCACGGACCGGCGTTTGAAAGCGAGCTGGTTGGTTACCGTATCTATTTCGATCACCGTCAAACCGTTGACATCTACGGCAAACGACACAAGGGATTGGAATTGGCTCATACGCAGTTCTATCCGACAGACGAAGATATCCGTCACGGCTACGGCGACGACGTGCTATGGGCAGGGACGACAGTGTCGGTCGGTTCGCTACGTGGCTTTATCGACGGCCTTCCGACTTTTATCGAACCCGTGGAACGACGTACGGAAAGTATCCTTGACTATGGGCCAGACAAAGCCGTCATTGAGGTGAAGGTGGAAGGATGGCAGTATCAGGGCGACCGCATTAATATGACCCAGCGGTTTACGCTCTATGCCGAGCACCGCGACGTTCGCGTAGATGTTACCTTTGAGAATCTAAAGGAGATTCCAGCCCCGTTCTGCACGGGTGTATTGAAATTCCCCGGCGGGATGGAATATACCGATCACGACGGCCTTTGCGCCACATGGGGCACAAACTGGGCATACGGACCGAAAGACACATTGGCACACCACAAAGCGACGGTCGGCGTGGCCGTCTGCATCCCACCACGTTATGTAGTGGGCGAACCGGACAACATCGACAACAAGCTCTTCCTTATTTCGCCAGCTCCGCCAGTGCAAGAAAAAAACACAAAAGCAAAAAAAGCCTATACGGCTACCGCCCCTATCGGAGAATACAGCATAACATATTATCTGGCTTTCTGCTCGGATGCTGAAAAATGGGAACATTCTTTTCACAGCGCCGATGAATGGTTTACTTGGGTAAAACAATGGAAAAAAGATGTCTGTCAAGAAACTAGTCATTTTTGATCTCGACGGCACATTGTTGGACACTGTCCTGGATCTTGCCGATGCCACTAACCATGCCCTTGAGGCTTGTGGGTTTCCCGTCCATTCTCCTGAAGCTTTTTATAACTTCGTCGGCCGAGGCATTAACAACCTGTTTCGTTCTTCGTTGCCCGAGAAGGAACGGACGGAAGAGAACATCAACCGGATGCGCTCATTCTTCATTCCTTATTATAATAGCCACAATACGGACCGGAGCCGCCCTTACCCAGGTATTCCGGAACTGCTTCGTCAACTAACGGAAAGGAGTATAGTTCCGGCCATCGCTTCCAACAAATATCAGCAGGCAACGGAAAAACTCATCCATTATTTTTTCCCCACGACATCCTTTGCCGTTATCCTTGGCCAACGCGATGGTTTTCCACTTAAACCCGACCCCGCCATCGTCCGTCTTATCCTCGAACAGACGGAGACACAGCCTAACGATGTTCTTTATGTAGGCGACTCAGGCATTGATATGCAAACGGCAGCCAATGCCGGCGTAGAATCGGTAGGTGTCAGCTGGGGATTCCGTCCTGTCAGTGAGCTGAATGACAACGGAGCCAGCCATGTGGCCAACACACCAAACGACATCCTTGCCTATCTCATCTAAAAACGGTCAAATGGCACGGAAAAAGTCTTTTTTGTGCTTTTCGGCTAAAAACAGGGAAAAATTATCTTTCTATAAAACAGCTGTTTAAGTTTTTTTGTGATAAAAAAACATTGGTCAATTTGCATTTTTGATGTGTTTTTTTTATATCTTTGCATCAAATTTGCGAAGATGGGATTCTTTTCCATCCTCTGCAAGAAAAAAAAGAACGCAATGAAGGCTAACAGAATTCTGTACGTTGCAAAGGAAGTCGTACCCTTTACCTCCAGCACCGAGATGAGTGAGATTTGCCGTCACTTACCTCAGGCCATTCAAGAAATGGGCCATGAAATCCGCACGTTCATGCCCAAATGGGGAAGCATCAACGAACGGCGCAACCAACTTCACGAGGTCATCCGTCTGTCGGGAATGAACTTAATCATCAACGACACCGACCATCCCCTCATCATCAAGGTTGCCTCGTTGCAGATGGCCCGCATGCAGGTCTATTTCATTGACAACGATGACTATTTCAGCCGCACGCGGTTGGATGACCCCGAATTGCGAAGCGCCACTTTCGAGGACAACGACGAACGCACCATCTTCTTCGCCCGCGGTGTGATGGAAACGGTCAAAAAACTCCGCTGGTATCCCGACGTCATCCACTTACACGGATGGGTGGGGGCACTTGTCGGACTATACGCCAAGGTATTGTACAAGGACGAGCCTGCCTACCGGAACTCGCGCATTGTGGTATCGCTTTACGACAACGACGACTTCGAGGCCATCTTCTGCGACGATTTCTTTGAACGTCTCCGGACGAAAGCCATGCCTGAATACGACACCGAAGGCATCAACACTCCGGTTAACAGCACAGAGTTGTTCAAGCTCGCCGTCAAGTATTCCGATGGCGTCATTATCAATGCCCCCACTGGCATAGACGAGAAGGTGGTCGCCTTTGCCCATGAAATCGGTAAGCCCGTCCTCGACTACCCGGGCGAAGAGAACTACTACAACGCCTGTCATGAGTTCTACGAACAAATATGCGGCGGTGGAGACGAGGAGGAAGAAGAAGAGAGTTTCATCATCCCGAAGGGGAAATAAGAGTCTACGAGTCTACGGGTCTACGAGTCAACAAGTCTAAATGAAAAAAGAAATGTCACATTTATCTGTTCACTGTTCACTGTTCTCTGATCACTGTCGTCGTATTAAGTCCTTATTTTCTCCCTATCATCTCCTTATTATCGCTTTATTTGGACTGCTGTTCGCATCGTGCGACAGCGACACAGGCACTCTCGGCAGCAGTACAACCCCCACCAGCGATTCGCTGACCATTCGCACCGCCATCTACAAAGCCTCATCGCGCTCTGTGCTCGTCGATTCCGTGCTGGGCAAGACAAGTACTGTCTATTTCGGCCGATACACCGATCCCGAAACAAAAAGCCTGTTCTCCTCCGATTTTATTACCCAGTTCAACTGCGTAGAAGGCGGAAATGTCTTCCCCCCCGCCGACAGCATCAAGGGCGACTCAGCCCAGC
>Ga0310696_10009697_pt1 | contig 11116 bp, 8 predicted proteins | sample AusTroGonzalo_MG_4_FD_203885 | JGI IMG/M metagenome (GOLD analysis project Ga0310696, IMG submission 203885) | Bovine rumen microbial communities from tropical cattle in Woodstock, Queensland, Australia - Gonzalo_02 (v2) (version 2) | ecosystem: Host-associated > Mammals > Digestive system >...
AATGTCTACAATACTCATCATTGACGATGACGCTCAGCTCAACCTCATGTTGAAGTCTGCTCTGGAATTGAAAGGTTACACTGTCGATACTGCTAGCAATGGTAAGAAGGCGAAAACGCTTTATCAGAAGAATACGTACGATGTGATTATCACCGACATCATTATGCCGGAAGGTGATGGATTTGAAGTTGTCCTTGACCTTCGCCGTATGGGCATGAGCGACCGCACGATCGCCATTAGCGGTGGTGGCCGTACTTCTGCCGAAGATTACCTTGCAACGGCTCAGCATTTCGATGTTGCCGCAATTTTCAGCAAGCCGCTGGATCTCCAGCTGCTCCGCAACAAGGTTGACGAGATAATCAAAGCACATTCGTAATAGCGTAAATGATGAATATCCTGATCGCTGATTTTGATCGGAAATTTGTCGAGGAGCTACAGCGCAACTGGTCCATCGCCGGAACGAACCTCCTGGTCTGCTCCGACGATAAGACTCTGATGCCGCTAATAAAAAAGACGTCGATAGACCTTGCGTTTATCGAGGTTCCTTTTTTGATGCTCGACAATATGGACTTGATCAGCTATTTGAAGGAACGCCAGCCAGGTATCGAAATTTTCGTGCTGTGCGACGACCGCAACTGGCAGGGGGCCGCTAGCGCCATTACACGTGGTGCAAGCAGCTTCTTGAAGAAGCCGGTCACGCTATCGCTCCTAGAGAGCACAGCAAGCAAGATACAGGCTCAGCAGCAAAACAAATCCAACACGCAACTCATGGAGTCCCAGGTGTTGGATAGCCTTCTCGGCGACACTCCCGAGATGCGCAAAATCCTAAAGACAGTTTATAAGGTCGCACCGACCAACAGTACCTTGCTTATAACCGGCGAGTCTGGTTCGGGCAAGGAATTTTTGGCAAACGTCGTCCACCGCTACAGCAAGCGCGCGAACGAACCGTTTGTGCCAGTCAACTGCGGCGCCATCCCCGAGAACCTTGTGGAAAGCGAACTCTTCGGTAGCAAGAAGGGATCTTACACGGGTTCTACCGCCGACAAGAAAGGTTTGTTCGAAACCGCCAATGGCGGTACGCTCTTTTTGGACGAAGTCGGCGAACTTTCGCTCTCTACACAGGTCAAGCTTTTACGTTTTCTGCAAAGCCACGAAATCAGGCGCGTGGGCGAAACGGAAGCACGCTATTTGGACATTCGAATCATCGCCGCAACAAATCGCAATTTACAACAAGCGATGCACGAAGGAAAATTCCGCGAAGACCTTTACTACCGCCTGAACACGTTCCATTTGCAGCTTCCGCCGCTCCGCGACAGAAAGCCCGTCATCCCGAACCTAATTCGTTACTTTATCTTAAAAAACAAGGAAGCTCAGGGCAAGGACATTATCGACCTTGAACCAGCGGCCCTTTACGCTTTGACAAAGTACCCCTACCCTGGCAACATCCGCGAACTCGAAAACATCATGGAGCACGCCATTGTGCTTTCGGAAGGTGGCGTCATCAAGCTCGAAGACTTGCCGGAATACGTGCAGGTAGAGGCTCGCGAAAAGACGGTTGCAATTCCGCATATCAAGGATGCAGGCAACTATCAAGATGGCGTAAGCGAAACTGTTTACGACAATGTCAACGAAGCTGACGAAAACGAGAAGTCTGCCGATAACCCGCTTGGAAAGCCAATCCATTTTGAACCTATTTCGGGCAAGACCGATAGCGCCGGGCTTTTGACGCACAACCCGACAAAGTTCATTACGCACAATCCGTCACCCACCGAAGAAGAAGAAATTCTTTCGCTTGACGAGATGGAACGCAGACATATACTGCACGCTTTAAGCATTTGCCATGGCAACAAGACAGAAGTCTGCAAGAAGCTCGGCATCAGCCGTGCGACACTTTGGCGCAAGCTCAAAGAACTGAAAATTGAAATGGATGGTGGCGAGGAATAAGCGGCATCGCCGCAGTTACTAGTTAATAGTTAGTAGTTACTAGAGATTGCAATGAAAAAATTTCTAGTAACTAGTAACTCGGAACTCTAAACTCATACTTCTACGAGAGTCGCGACTAAGCAAGAATCTTTTGTAGAACCGCTACCGACAAAGTCTACGTCTTGGGATTTTTTCCAAGACGTTTTTGCATTCGGGTGCACAGAAGATACGGCGGCGAGCACATCGCGGGCAAAAGCGGACAAGTTGAATTCGCTGTAATTGGAACTCACCATAAAAAATCCACCGGGATTTAAAAGCGTCGCACAGTCGGCAACGAGCGGCATCAGGTGTTCACGCACGTTAAAGTTAAAACCCTTGAAACGCGCAAAGCTCGGCGGATCAAGCACAATACCGTCAAAGCGTAGCCCTTTCTTTTGAGCCCAATGCACATATTCGATGGCGTTGCCGCGAAAGAACTCTCCTGGACGCAAATCAAAGCCATTGAGGGCATAATTTTCTCGACCCTTATCGAGAATCTTCCCACTGATATCGGCGTTTGTAGCGACCGCAGCGCCACCTAGACGGGCATGAACGGAGAAGCTGCAAGTATAGCTAAACAAATTCAAAAAACGAAGGCCGGTCGCGGAATTTTCAAGACTCGCCGAAGACGCGTTTGCGATTTCGGGATGCGACGAAGATGCACCGGACATTTCGCGGAATCGTTCTTCGACTTCGAGGCGCACATGACGCATGTCAAGAAAAAGTCCGGGATTAATCGTATCAAGCAAATCCACATGAAAATTGGCATTGCCTTCGCGAACGGTCCCCACAGCATCTTCACGTGTCCCCAAAACAACATCCATGGGCGCATTCTCAAGCGACTTTCCAGAACTAGAAAGCCTCTCTTTGGAAACGATGCAAATAGGATTAAATAGCGACGCAACGGCTTCGACAATTTCGGTTTTGCTCGTCAAAAGCTCCGGCCCAAAAAATTGCATCTGGAAACGGTCTCCGAACTTGTCAATCGTAAGTCCCGGGAAGCCATCGGCAGCGCCATTCACAACGCGCAAAGCATCCGTAACATCAAATAACGGGGTACGCTTGGAAAATGCAGACTTTAAAAGATCGGAGTATTTAAAATTCATAAGATACTGTAGCTATGAGGTATGAGCACGGTCGCCTCCGGCTCCCTCTGAGGTATGAGATTTAATTCAAAGATAGCTTTTTAATGCAGAAATAATATAGCCATACCCCAAAGCGTAGCAAGCCCATAGCCCAAAGGCGCTCTGCGCCGCTCTACTTATCGAGAGTCTTGATCTGGTCGACGAACTCGCCCACTTCCTTGAATTCGCGATAGATGGAAGCGAATCGCACATACGCCACAGCGTCAAGCTTTTTGAGTTCCTGCATCACGAGATTGCCTATCTGATCGTAGCTCACTTCAAAGCCTTCCGACATCTGCAACGAATTTTCCACACGCGTCACGAGCTGTTCGATATCGTCCATGGAAACCGGACGCTTTTTGCAGGAGTTCATAATGCCACGTTGCAATTTTTCGCGCTGGAAAGGCTCACGCTCGCCGCTGCGCTTGATAACGGTCAACGGCTGGACTTCAATATATTCACGGGTCGTAAAGCGACGGCCACAAGCGCAACATTCACGACGACGACGGATGGACGAACCACTCACGCGGCTGTCGACAACCTTATCGTTATCATTCTTGCAAAACGGGCAAATCATGCAATGAATATAGCTCTTTTTCAACAAATCGTGACTAAAATCACAATAAAATTACATAATTAGTCAATAGTTATTAGTCAATGGTCAATAGCAATTAATGGAGATTGGCGGGCTATTAAACAGAATAAAAAAACGGCACCGTCAGGCACCGTTTTCAAATTTTCGTTTGAGCTTGCTAATTAAGCGTTAGCTTTCTTGAAGTCTTCGACGTTCTTCGCGTATTCAGCGAGGTATTCCTTAGCGGCTGCGGCAACAGCTTCCGGAACGTAGCCGAATTCCTTTTCGAGGACGCCAGCCGGGGCAGAAGCACCGAAGCGTTCAAGACCAGAGACCTTACCAAAGCCACCCACGACCTGGGCGAACAAGAGCGGAAGACCGCTGGACTTTGCAAACACCGGAGTCCACGGAGTGATGATGCTGTCGCGGTAGGATTTCGGCTGCTTGAGGAAGAGAGCCGGGCTAATCATAGAAACCACGCGCACGGACTTGCCTTCGTCGCGGAGGAGTTCAGCAGCCTGGTGTTCGAGGAGAACGTCACTGCCGTTTGCAACCAAAGTAAGATCCGGCTTCTTGCCTGCAGCGGTATTGTCGCTGACAATGTAAGCGCCCTTACGGCAAGCCTTGGCAGCTTCGTAGCGGTTTTCACCCGGGAGCGTGTTCACGACCTGACGTGTGAGGATGAGAGCCGTCGGGCTGTCGTTGTTTTCAAAAGCCATTTCCCATGCAGCGAGAGTTTCATAAGCGTCTGCCGGGCGGAGCACGAGCATTTCGGCCTTGCCGCTAGCCTTCGTGAGGCTTTCGAGCAAACGAATCTGCGTTTCGTGTTCAATCGGCTGGTGCGTCGGACCGTCTTCGCCCACGCGGAAGCTGTCGTGCGTAAACACGTACTTGACCGGGAGGCCCATGAGAGCGGCCATACGGATAGCCGGCTTCATGAAGTCACTGAAGACAAAGAACGTTGCGCAAATCGGATAGAGACCGCCGTGGAGGGCGATACCGTTTGCAATGGCGCCCATCGTGAGTTCTGCAACGCCGACCTGGACAAATGCACCCTTGAAGTCGTTCGGACGGAAGATGCCGGTCTTGTCGAGGAATGCCTGAGTGTTGTCGGAGTTTGAAAGGTCAGCAGAGCTGCAGATGATATTGTGATAATTTTCGGCAAGGTAGCCAAGAACCGTACCGCTCGTGACGCGAGTGGCAACGCCTTCCTTGATGTTGAGCTTGGAGAGGTCGATCTTCAAGCCCTTGCCAGAGAGCCATTCGTTGAGGGTTGCGGACTTTTCAGCGTTTTCCTTGTCCCAAGCGGCCTTGGCCTTCTTCCATTCGGCGACCTGCTTGCGAAGTTCGTTTGCGCGGGCTTCGAAGCCAGCCTTCACGTCGTCAAAGACCTGGAACGGATCGTCCGGATTGCCACCGAGATTCTTGACCGTAGCAGAGGTAGAAGCGCCTGCGGCATTGAGCGGCTGACCGTGCGTAGAGACAGCGCCTTCGTAGCTCTTGCCGTCTTCGGCGATAGCGCCCTTGGCCATCGTGGTGTGACCGTAGACGAGCACCGGCTTTTCGGTTTCGGCCCAAGCGGCCTTGAATGCCTTGCGGAGTTCAGCAATGTTGGAACCGTCGCATTCGATAACGCGGAAGCCCCAGGATTCGTACTGCTTCACGAAGTCGTGATCCATCACGTCTTCGGTCTTGCAGCTGAGCTGTACCTGGTTTGCGTCATAGAAGAAAATGAGGTTCGAGAGCTTGAGGTGACCAGCAATACGGCCCACGCCGTATGCGATTTCTTCTTCGAGGCCGCCATCAGAGACGAGGCAAACCGTCTTGTGTTCAAGGATAGAACCAAAGCGTTCGACCATGAAGCGTTCGGCGATAGCGCCACCGAGAGCAATGCCGTGACCGATACCGAGCGGGCCCGAGGAGTTTTCAATGCCGAGGGCGACATCGACTTCCGGATGGCCCGGAGTGCGGCTGCCAAGCTGGCGGAAATTCTTCACGTCTTCGAGGGTAAGACGGTTCGTGAGGACGAGTTCGGAGTAGAGGAGCGGGCTCATGTGGCCCGGGTCCATGAAGAAACGGTCGCGAGCCATCCAGTTGGCGTCGTCCGGATCGTAGCGCAAGAATTCAGCAAACAAAAGCGTAATGGCATCGGCGGCGCCCATGGCTCCACCCGGATGTCCGGACTTGGCCTTCTGCACCATCGCGGCAGAAAGGATACGGACGTTGTCAGCTGCTTTTGTAACTAATGAATCTTGCACGGTCTAACCCCTTTAGAGTTTTGTTTTTACGCGGCAAATTTAGTTTTTTCTTGCGAAACTCTCAAGGTATATTGTCAAATGAAAAGCCCAAAGCAATAAAAAGTTATATTTCCGCAACAACTTAAAATAAGCCCAGTCGTCCCAAAAGGCAGATCTCTTGGTGCGATTTTTACGTGTTTTTCGAGAAGGATTAAAATGAACTACAAAGACGCTATCTTGCGATTGTTCAAGAATTTAGCACACCCCGCAGGCATTACAGGGACAATCATCGCCCTCGCCATTCCATTCCTTATTTACCTAGCCCCGAACATCAAGCACAGGGATACCATCCGACAACTGGATTTGAACCTCCCGCTCCCGCTTTTCGGAGTCCAGTTCATCGCAGGCATTGTACTTTTCTGTATTTTGAGCAAAGATTTTAGAGAATGGCTCAAGGGAATCCTCCCCCAAAAGTCCATAAGCATCATGACTCTCGTGTTTGCGGTCGCCGTTTCCATTTTCGCAGGCACGCAAATCGAAGCTCGCCACCGCGTCCAAAGTGACGAGAGCGTGTTCATGTCTGTTGCCCAGAACATGTACTACAACCACGAATCCGGCACTTGCAACCAAGGCGAATTCGTCAACGGCGGTCTAAAGTGCAGTTCGACCTCCAACAGTTTCAAGACGAAGGGGCTTTCGTTCCTCTACTATCTCGGCATGCCCCTGTTCGGAAGCGACCTCCACTGGATTTTCACCGCAGAATTCTTGATGTTGCCGCTCTCGTTCTTGCTCATGTTCCTTGCCATAGTCGCATGGACAAAGCAACCGCTCCTTGCGTTTTTCGCCTCACTCCTCATGGCACTGCAACCGACGATACTTTTCCAGTTCCGCGCCATGTCCGTCGAACCCCTCTATATATTCCTCTCCGCACTTGCACTCCTCGTCTTTAAGTGGGCATACGACAGAAACACTGTAAAGCACTGGGCTTTACTCGCTCTCATCCTCGCCTTCTTTGCCCAGACCCGTCAAGAAACCATTTTCTGCCTCTTTGCATTCATTTTCTTCGCGTTCCCGAAACTTCTCGACAAGCAAGATGCAAAAGCTCCAGTATTCTTTGTGACGCTTTCGATTTTCTGCGTGCCGGCACTCCTCACCATCAGCTACTTCCAAGGATTTGGTTTCCAAGGTGGCGAATTCGAAGCACACGGACACTTCTTTGAAGACCTCGCCAAGAACTGGGATGTGATGACCACGAAGCTTGGCAAAAACGGAAACCTCATCAATCCGTTCCTCAGCTACTTCAACTACCTGTTCGTCATTGGCGCAATTTATCTCGCTTTCCGCGCGATTAACGATGCAAAAAAGAGCAATTTCTATTATCTCAAGATTCTCGGTTTCTTGCTACTGTACCACCTCCAGACATACGTGATTCTTGAAAATGTGTCGGGCGATTTCAGCATCGAAATCAACCAGCGCTACAGCCTCGTGATGCTCCCGTCAATGGCTTTTGTGGCAGCCCTCCCCATCACACACATGATCCAGTATTTTGCGACACCGACAAACAGCACCGAAAAGAATGGCAAGGGAGCCATTGTCGGCATGCTTATCGCAGCATTAATTTTCACCGGTTGGACATTCCATTACAAGAAAGATTTTAACGACAATATCATGTACAACCGCAACCACTTGACCATCGAAGAACACGAAATTCTCGAATGGCTTAAACAGCAGCCCAAGGCCGACCGCTTCTTCATTTATGGCCGTCCGTGGCATTTTGTAGGTTACGGCATTTCGTCCATCCACTACGACAACGCACGCCAGATGAGCAATGCAAAAATGAAAGACCTCATCGATAAATACAAAGGCGAAGTCTATTACATCCGCGGACTAGACTGCTGGGACAGCCACACATACCACAAGAAGGCCGTAGAACACCGCATCGCCACGACCTGCGACGTATTCGAGCGCGAAATGGACATGACCGGAGTCAAGAACATCTTGATTACGAACAACTACTGGGTACAGATAGCAAAGTTCAACGGCCGCAAAAATTACAATCCAGAAAAGATTATTACTGTAGGCGACATGGAAGCCGTCCCTGCGGATTCCGCACAAGGTAAATCAAAAGCACTCAAGTTGCACTACAGACTCAACGAACTAAAACAAAATGACTGGCGCCTTACCGTTTCTATCAATAACAACATCGTTCAAGACATTCCCTATCAGGGATCGCCATTCGAGCTCTCTATTGGTGCAGAATACATTCAACCCGGTTTCAACCAAATCCGTTACCTTGTCCAAAACAGCGCCAAGAAAAAGCTTGCTGACATTTCCAAGTTCTATTTCGAAGCTGGCAACGGCGTAATCGCGCTCGTAGATTACCCCATCGAAACTCATAAACAGGATTGGGGCAAAATGCACAAGAACGAAAGCATCGAAGGAAACAAGCTCAACGTTAACGGCATCCGTTACGACAACGGTATCGCCACACACGCTTCTTCCACAACAGTTTTCAATATCGACAAAAAATTCACGACACTCAAATTCTCTACAGGTCTTGACGATGAATCGCTCTGCAGCGATGGCGTTGCAGTCGAAGTCCTCGGAGATGACAAATCTCTTGCCAAAACGGAATTTTTCCAGAATGGTAGCTTGCACAATGTCGAGGCAAATGTCAGCGGGATTCAAAAGTTGACCATTAAGACATTCCCCAAGAACGGAATCAACTGCAGCCACGTTGACATCATCAACCCGGTATTGATTCCCTAGCGGCTTCGCCGCAGTTGGTGGAACTTAGTTGACGGAACTTAGAAAACAGACAAATTTCTAAGTTCTAAGATCTAAGTTCTAAGTTCATCACTTTTTATTTTACTATAATTGAAACATGCTTTTATCCGTAATCATTCCAGTTTTTAACGAAGAAGAAATCGTAGCCGAAACATACCGCGTTCTCGAAGAAGAACTCAAAGACATCGAACACGAGCTCATTTTTGTCAACGACGGATCCAAGGACCGCACCCGCGAAATTGTGGAAAGCCTCCTCCCCAGCAATCCGAACAATAAGATTATTAATTTCAGCCGCAACTTCGGCCACCAAGCCGCATTCAGCGCAGGTCTTGATCATGCGCAAGGCGATGCAGTCGTCATCATTGACGGCGACCTTCAGGACCCGCCAAGCCTGATTCACGAAATGCTCGAAAAATGGCGCGAAGGCTATCAAGTCGTTTACGCGCAGCGCAACAAGCGCAAAGGCGAGACTCTTTTCAAGCGCTTCACAGCATTTGCATTCTATCGCTTGATTGGCAAGCTTACCAGCATCGACATTCCGCCTGACACTGGCGACTTTAGACTCATGGACCGTTGCGTGGTGGACCAGCTCAAGAACCTCCCGGAACGCAGCCGCTTCTTGCGCGGGCTCGTATGCTGGGTCGGCTTCAAGAAGATTGGCGTCAAGTACGATCGTGCCGAACGCACGGCAGGCACATCGAAGTATCCGCTCAAGAAGATGCTCCGCCTCGCCTTCGACGGCATTACCGGCTTTAGCTCGGCACCGCTCAAGATTAGCTTCTACATGGGCTTTGTCGCAACGATTGTCGGATTTGCTTTGCTCGTTTGGTCGATTCTCGAAAAGTTCCTCTCCCCTGCAACAACAGTTCCCGGCTGGGCATCTCTCATGACAGCCATCCTGTTCTTTGCAGGCGTACAACTCTTGACCATCGGCATTCTCGGCGAATATATTGGACGAATCTACGACGAAGTCAAGCAGCGTCCGTTGTACATCGAAGACAAGAAGTAGGTAGTTGTTAGAACTTAGTAGGTAGAGCTTAGAATCTAGATATTACTAAATTTCTGCCGTAAGTCTTAACAAGAGGTTATTAGCAATTAGTCATTAGTCAATGGTTTTAATAATCGCACCTAGGCGCCTGATTAAGACTAGTGACTATTGACTAATGACCAAAAACTAAATTATGAAAAACAAACTTTTCGTTATGAGTGCCGCGAGTGGCGCAGGCAAGACCACCCTCAAGGATCTTGTCATCAAGGATTTTCCGGACATCAAGTATTCCATCTCCGCAACGACCCGCAAGCCGCGCGAAGGTGAAATTGATGGAGTCCACTACTTCTTCAAGACCAAAGAAGAATTCGAAAAACTCATCAAAGAAGATGGCCTGATTGAATGGAACGAAGTCCACGGCAATTACTACGGAACCCCCAAGAGCTTTGTCGAAAAGACTCTTGCCGAAGGGAACCGCGTGCTCTTTGATCTTGACGTTTTCGGGAAAATCAACTTCGATAAGGTCTACCCCGATGCTACGGGTATCTTCATTTTGCCGCCGAGCGAAGAAGAACTCGAACGCCGCCTCCGTGGCCGCGGTACCGATAGCGAAGAAGTCATCCAGCTCCGCCTTGCAAACGCCAAGAAAGAAATCGAATTTGCCAAGACCAAAGGCAAGTACGAATACACCATTATCAATGACGACTTGCAGAAGGCCGCAGACGAGCTCCGTGCGATTCTGAGCCAGAAGTAAATCAGTCTATAGCTATTGAAATATCCGCCCCATCTCTTCCGAGTCGGGGCGGATATTTTTGTGTGAGGTGTATGTGATATTAAAGATTGCAATACATTTTACAACTTTATTCGCAAAACAATTGCATTTTCGAAATAATCGGGATTAGCGTCCAAACGCCACAAGCATGAACCATAAGCAAACAAGTTCGGTCGTGCTTTGCGCAAGATTTCAGCACCCGTTGCACGCAAATACCCCGCCTTACTTTTTGTGTTCAAGCCTTTATAAACAGAAGCCTCCAAATCATCAATGCTTACGCTAATGGCATTATGGTCATGTGGATTGTACGGTTCCGCTTGCACCTTAGTCGTAAGCGAGCCAAAATGTTTCACTTGCCATTGCAGGCCTCCTTTCTGAGGGTTACAATGCAAACATAGATTTTAATAATGTCAAATTATGACAATTTCAAAATTTCTAAAAAAATTCCTAATTCAAACATCTTTCTCGACATAACAAGTTCTAGAAGCTACTAAAATTAAGGTATATTTAAAGCATGTTCGTTATACTATTGTTTTCGCTCTTATTTCTAACCAGTTGCATTTTTGAGGCACAATGCGCATTTTGCAGTGTAGGATTTCGCGGAACAATTGACAACCTTGATTCTAATCAAGATTTACAAATGAGATTGGCTGGTCCTGATTCTACAAAATC
>Ga0310696_10009699_pt1 | contig 11114 bp, 3 predicted proteins | sample AusTroGonzalo_MG_4_FD_203885 | JGI IMG/M metagenome (GOLD analysis project Ga0310696, IMG submission 203885) | Bovine rumen microbial communities from tropical cattle in Woodstock, Queensland, Australia - Gonzalo_02 (v2) (version 2) | ecosystem: Host-associated > Mammals > Digestive system >...
GGCCACCGCTTCACCTCGTTCCCCTTAGACGGCTCGACCTACGACTTCAAGCGTGCCGAGACCGTCAACTTCGTCGACTCCACGCTGGTCAACGTCACCGGCCGCATCAACGGCGGCTTCACCGACCTGAACGAGCCCGTAGGCTTCAACCGCAGCGTGAACCGCCTGGGTAAGGCCACCATCAAGCTCAGCTTGGGCAAGGAGTCGCAATGCTCGTTCAACTATATTGTCGACAGCCACGGCGACGGCACCTTCGGCAAGGAGAACATCCCCGTGGAGAGTGCCACCGACAGAATCCAGAGCACGGCCTACCGTGCCGGTGGCGACCACGACGACACCTATTTCATTTATATCACGACCGATGAGAAGACGGGTGAGTTCTCAGCCATGCTGCCCCCGCTGAAGTACAAGGTGGAAAGCATCAAGTTCGTGGGCGGCACCGAATACGACAATGAGCCGGTCTTTGCCCAGAACCTGCCAATGATTGATGCCACCAACGCCATCGAGGAAAAGATGAAGAAAGACTCGATGGTGGTTGATAACGTTAAGTCGGAATACCTGTATAGTGCAAAGATGATCCGACAGTATCGCTCCAATCCTACCATCAATGTTGTGCAGCAAGGCATGAAGAACGGTGCCTTCGGCGAGCACAAGATTGGTGTCACCAACCTTGATAACAGCCTAGATTCTGTACAGGTGGTGAAATACACCTCGAACGGCTATGAATACGTCTACCAATATCCGCTGTTCCAGCAGGATAAGCTATACGATTTCGACATCAGCGTCTCTGAACAATACACCAACCTTGACACCAAGAAGGAATACAAGGAGATTCCACGGGATGCCGTGTTCACCATCATGAACGATGCCAGTGCCACCACTACCATCTTTGCCGAGAAAGCCACCATCAATGGTGAGGAAGTAGAGGTGGGCGAGGCCTACACCACCCTGAACATCCAAGTTGTGCCCGACTCCACAGGACACATCGCCTATCAGTGGGATGGCGGATTCCCCAACCTGGCCGCAGGCAACCTGCGTAACCTCAGCATCGGTGTGAAAATTGACGGACGCACCACCATGTGGCAGGCACCCAACTCAAAGACCGAAGCGCTCGACCTGATCTTGTTGGGTAGCATCGGCTCCGGCACAAACTTCGTGACGAGCGGTCCTGACGATGTCAACATGGTGATCCGCCGTCCGCCAGGTTCCACTTCTGTGGCATCTGCCACCCAAAAGACACTCACCTCATACGCTCACACGGAGGTTTACAACAATTCCAGCGAAAAAGATGGCGGCGGTTTCTACTTGAGCGAAACACCAACTTGGGAGATTGTCTCAGGCGAGGTGTTGGGATTTGCGGTGATGGCCAAGTCGAAATTCAAGTTCGTCTCCCAGCAAACGGTAACAGGTTATGACACCTACTCGGACAAAGACACGGAAGTTGACGACCATTCCTACACGGTGAGCGAACAGATGACCACGCCCAGCTCGATGGTCATAGACCTTGCAACCATGAGTTTCGCACCCGAAGGTGGTGACACCTATGTCGGACGCGCCACCAACCTGCTCTTCAGCAAAGGCCGCATCCTCGGCCTCTTCAAGCAGGAAGACGGCACCTTTAAGCTTGAAGAGAAGAGCGGCATCACCGTCAGTCAGAGCTTTGGAACTACTTTCGTCTATCCGCAGGCCTATATCCTCAACACACTCATACCCAACTGGGAAGAGATAATCCGCACTAAGTTGGAAGAAGGTCACATCACAGGCAACCACTGGGATTTAAGTAATACACCAGTGGTGCCTGGCAAGGTGATGTACTACACTAAGTATACGCCTGAGGATGAGGAGTACGGACACACCAACGGCGACCGCGACTACTGGACTTCCGATCAGATGGCTGCCGCAAACGGCTACCCCAGCTATCGCATGATAGACGGCACAGAGAGCAAGGATGCAAAAGACGAGGTGGAATACGCCATCAACCAGATCAGGTTGTGGAAACAGCGTATTGCCGATAATGAGGAAGACAAACTCACTGCCTTCAATGATAATGACTGTTTCATCGACAACTATTCAATTGCCAGTGGAACCAAGATAAGCCAGACAACAGAGAACTCGACGAAGAAAGGCTATACGCACTCTCACAGCTACACGCACACCGTGTCTATAGACAATAAATATGGTCCGCTGGTGAATGATGCCGGTTTCAATGTACTGTTCAACTACACCGACAACTCTGGCACCGGCTATAGCAATGACACGCTCACAACGAGGACGAGTACCGTGGCATGGACGATGAGCGACGGCGATGTCCGCACGGCGCTCACGGTAGATGTCTATAAGTCGCCTGCCGGTTGGGGCCCCATCTTCCGCACACGTGGCGGACAGACCGTCAACCCGTATGAGGGCGCCAGCTACACCAAGTTCTACCAGAAGGAAACACTACTCAACGAGGCTACGATGAAGGTGGAGAACCCGCAGCTGAAGGTGAAGGGCAGCAGCGAGCTGACCGACGTGCCTACTGGCAGCGATGCCAAGTTCGTGCTGCAGCTGTCGAACCAGAGCGAGACCAACGACATCTGCAACTACGTGCTGCAGGTGAAGGAAGGCAGCAATCCCAATGGCGCTATCCTCTTGGTCGACGGGGCCGTGCTGAGCAACGGCAAGGACGGACGACTCATCAAGATGAAGGGCGGCGAGACCGTCGAGAAGACCCTCATCGTACGTCAGAGTGACCCGAGCATCATTGACTACGAAGACATCGTTGTGCAGCTGAAGTCCGAGAAAGACCCGAGCATCGAAAGCGACAAGGTGACGCTTCGCGTACACTTCGTGCCGTCGTCGGCCCATGTCGACTTGGCTGTCGATCACACCGTGCTCAACCAGGAATACCTGAAGGACAATGGCGGCATCATTGCCAAGATGTACAACCTCGACCGTCAGGACAAAAACCTGCAGGGCATCCGCCTGCGCTTCCGCCGCAAGGGCACCGACACGTGGAACGTTGTCAAGCAATGGACCACCGTCGACAGCCTGCTCACGATGGGTTACGAGCCCATGCCACAAGGCAGCCAGTTTGCAGACTCGGTAGCCTTTGCCGAGGACGGCCTCTACGAGCTGCAGGCTCAGACCTTCGGCAAGTATGGCAACGACGATGTGACCTACGAGAGCAACATCATCGAGGTGACGCAGGACACCCACGGCCCGAAGATCCTGGGCATGGTAAGTCCCGAGGACGGCTGGCTGACCTATATGAACCGCAACAACATGCACATACGCTTCAACGAGGTGCTCAACGGCAACTCGCTGAGCAAGAGCGACAACTTCCGCATCGAGGGCGGCCTGAACAATGCTGTGGCTACGAGTGCGCCCGATGTGGCAGCACAGCTCAACGGCAAGCGCATCGAGACCGATGCCATGTACGACCTGGCGAACTATGACTATGCCTTCGACCTGTGGTTCTACCGCCAGGGCGACGGCACCATCGTCAGCGTGGGCACCGACGACAACCTGCTTTCGCTCTCAACCCATGACGACGGTATGCTGCGGGCACGCATCGGCAACGAAGATGCTGTCTATGATACCAATACTAGGATTCCCGACAACCAATGGGTATACATGGCGCTGAACTATGACCGCAAGGATGCCGACAATCCCGAGAACCGCATCACCATGCTCTATGCCACGGCCAATGATAAAAAGCCCATCTATGTGGGCGAGAACGTCATTGCAAAAGATCTCAGCAGTCATGGCAAGCTGGGCATCGGTGGCGACGGCATGACGGGAATGATTGCCAGCCTCTCTATCTGGAACTCCGAAGTGACAGCTACTGAACTCTATGAGAAGCGACTCGAGAAGCGGGCATCCTACACACCAGGACTCGTGGGCTATTGGCGTATGGACGAAGGCCACGGCACGCAAATCACCGACCTGGCCCGTTCGCGCCACATGCACATGGATAGCGAGAGCTGGTATATCAACAATGAGAATCGCGCCGCCCACCTCTCAGGCGAAGAGGGCAGCCCGCTGAAGGTTGACATCTCGACCTTCAATCCTGCAAAGACCGATAACTTCGCCTTCGAGATGTGGTTCCGCGGCGATGAGGCCGACAACAACGATGCAGCCACCCTCGTGTCGCTGGAGAATACCGTCATCGGATTCAGCGACGGGAAGCTGATTCTGACAACCACCAATAACGAAATCACACTGAGTGACAATAACTACTGCGACGGCAACTGGCATCACCTGGCCTTCAACGTGCGTCGCGGCACCAGTGCCATTGCCTACATCGATGGACAGGCGGTGAAAGTACTTCCCGAAGCCAACGTGCCGGGCATCAGCTCACACTACCTGATGGTAGGCGGTAAACTATCTGAGAACAAGGAAGTCAACCACTTCACGGGCGATGTCGACGAGATCCGCATCTGGGGCGCTGCCCTCGACGGAGCCCTCATCAGCGACCGTATGTACGAGCGCATGGACAACAGCTATCCCGGACTCGTGGGCTACTTCCCCATGGAGGAAATCAACCGTAACGAGCAGGGCACTGTGGTTACCACCTTCTCTACCGCCAACTTCGGTGAGAAAGACTCGCGACTGAGAATCGTCAACGATCAATCCCCGACGCAGGCCCTCAATGCTCCTGCCCTGAAGCCTGGCTCCACGAGGTTGCGCATGGAAGACACGCAGTTCAACTTCACGGCTTCTGCCGACGAGGTTTACTTCAGCTTCCCCGACACCTCGCTGCCGCTGATGGACGGCAACGACTTCGTGGCCAAGGTTGACTTTATCAAGGACGAGCACGGCAACAACTCCGAGACAGCCGAGTGGATGTTCCATGCCGACTTCGCCAGCGTCGACTGGAGAAATGGCAACCAGCAGCTCTTTCCTACAGCACACTACAAGAAGTGGAACGAAGAGCTTTCATACATCATTCCCATCTATAACAGGACAGGACAGCCGCAGAGCTACGAAATCAGCGGTCTGCCCACATGGATGACCGTCGACAAGCCTATCGGCACGATTGAGAACGACCAGGACTACCTCGAGTTCTACATAGGAAAGATGGTGCCTGTGGGTAAGTACGTGGTCTATATCTACCTTACCGACCATCTGGGCATCCGTCGCGTACAGCAGTGCAATATCACCGTTGAGGGCGACGAACCCGAATGGGCCGTCGATGAAGACCGCTATGAGAGCAACATGACCCTGACGGGACAGGTGTACATCGACGATAAGATTTGCGAATACACTGAGTCAGTGGTTGCTGCCTTCGACGACATGGGACTCTGCTGCGGCGTGGCACGTCCAAAGTATGTCAGCACACGCGATGCCTACTATGTGGACATGATTGTTTATGGCGCCGCACCCACCGACCTGAGCACGGGCCAGCGTAACCTGACATTCAAGATGTATGATGCATCGACGGGTATCATCTATCCCATCGTGGAGCTCACCATGCCTGACGGTGAGAAGAGCACCAACCTGATGTACACACCCGATGCTATCATCGGCACCTACGACAATCCTGTGGCATTCCGCTCTACGGACAATGTGCTGCAGACCGTTTCGCTGCCCAAGGGATGGACATGGATGTCCCTCTATGTGCAGCCCGAGTCGACGGCTATCAGAGATATCCTGCCTAAGGCCTCGAAGGATTTGAAGAAGTTCCAGATGGTCAAGGGTAAGACCACTTTCGCCTCGGTAGCCAGCGACGGCAGCAATGTCGACGGCACACTGACGGACATGGAGCCCGGCAACATGTATAAGATACAGGTGTCGTCCGCCACCTCGCTCGACATCTTTGGCAAGACAATCGATGTAGCAGAGCGTGAGCAGACCATTCGAAAGGGCTACAACTGGATTGGCACATTGTCAGGCAACGTCATGTCACTCGATGAGGCCTTTGCCGACCTGAAGCCCGAGGTGGGCGACATGGTGAAGAGCCGCCGTGCCTACGCCATCTTCGGCAGTCGTGGCACCTGGGAGGGAATCTTGGAGAGCATTGTGCCTGGCGAGGGCTACATCTACGAGTCGAAGGCAGCAACCGCCAAGACGTTCCACTATCCGCGAACATTTGCCGGTACTGCCCACGGCCGCAGGCTGTCCTCTCGCCCCTCGCCCCTCACCTCTCACTACACTCCGGTCGATGACAGCCAGTTCCCCGACAATATGGCATTCATCACCGTCGTGGAGAAAAACAACGAGCGCATTGAGGATGCCGAGGTAGGAGCCTTTATCAATGGCGAGTGCCGCGGAGCCATAGGATTCAGCGGCGGCTACTACTTCCTCACCGTCATGGGTTCGTCGGCTGATGACAAGGATGCCACCATCGAGCTGCGTGTCTATCACAATGGCCAGGAGTACGTAATAGAAAACGAGAAATACTTTGTCAGCGACGGTGCCTACGGAACACTGGAACAGCCATACGTGTTAGACTTGGACAAAGTCTCGCAGGGCATACATACTGTCAGCGTTTCTGCCGACGATGACACCGAATGGTACACCCTGCAGGGCTTCAAGATAGGTCGCCGACCCATACAGCCGGGCATCTATATCCATCGTGGTGAAACCGTAGTCATTAAAACAAAAAAGTAATTTCATTTTCCCAGTCAAACAGTTGAAAAAAAAATATTGCATAATGAAAAAGACGCTATTGCTGGCCGCAGCCGCCATGATGGCTGCAATGGGTGTGAATGCTCAGGAAGAGCTGCCGGTTGTGGATGCATATTTCACCCAGGGCGAGATGCCCGACATGATGGTGTTCCTGCCCGGGCCGCCCGACAGTACGTCGGTGGCCTTCATGAACGACGTGGCCCGCTACTACTGGGGCAAGGAGATGCGCAAGGACCCCGAGCGGGCCGCCCAGGCTGAACGCGATGCCGTCTATGGGCTGCCCACCATACTGGCCGAGTTTGAGGAAGCCTTCGGTATGAAGATCAGTCAGGAGGAGACGCCCGAAATCTATAAGGTGCTGCTCGAAGGCACGGCCACGTGCGACAGCATCTGCACCAAGCCCAAGCGGGAGTACATGCGCCGCCGCCCCTTCATGGTGTTCAACGAGCCGACGCTGACTCCCGAGGATGAGGAGGCCCTGCGAAAGAACGGCTCCTTCCCCTCCGGCCATACCCTGCTGGGATGGAGCGCGGCCCTGCTGATGACGGAAATCAACCCCGACCGCGCCACCGAGATCCTTGCCCGTGGCTACCGCTATGGCGAGAACCGTCTGGTGGTGGGTGCCCACTGGCAGAGCGACACCGATGCCGCCCGTCTGGCAGCCTCCGCCGCCTACGCCCGTCTGCACACTAGTGAGCGTTTCCTCGAGCAGATGAAGAAAGCCCGTGCCGAGTATGCAGAAAAGACAGGGCAGACAACAGAAGTCCGTACTTTGAACGTCAGCCCGCAGCAGTCAGCCCGCATCTATCGCCTCGACGGCACTCCAGCCGACAAAACAACACGTGGTGTTGTTATTGATGAAGGAAAGAAGAAAATAGTACCCTGAAAGGGAGTAATAAAGATAAGATGTATACAATGAACAAGACAAAAACTAAAAGGACAATGATGGCACGGGCCTTTGGGCTCCTGCTTATGGTGCTATTGCCGATGACGTCTGTGGCGCAAAGGACACTGACGCTCGACAGCTGCAGGGCAATGGCGCTGAGAAGCAACAAGCAGATAGGCGTGGCGAGGGTGAAACAGGAGGTGAACGCCAACCTGCGGAAGTCGGCGCGGACGCAATATCTGCCGAAGGTCAACGCCTTGGGCGGCTATGTGTGGATGAACAAGGAGGTATCCATTCTGAACGACGACCAGAAGTCGACGCTGAATAACATGGGCACGAATATGGCGACGGGACTGCAGAATGCCTTGTCGCCGCTGGCATCGGCCTTGCCTACCACCACGCAGGCGAAGCTAGCACAGGACATGGCTCAGCTGGCCGGTACGCTCAACCAGGTGGGCGCAGGCGTTGTGGATGCTTTCCGCACCGACACGCGGCACACAGTGGCAGGATCGATCATGGTGACACAGCCTGTGTTCATGGGCGGTGCCATCGTGGCGGCCAACAAGATAGCGGATATCAATGAAGAGATGGCCGCGAACTCGTTGGAGATGAAGCGCCAGCTTACATTATATAATATAGACCAGGCTTACTGGCAGGTGGTGTCGTTGCGATACAAAGAGAAGCTGGCCGAGAGCTATGTGGAGCTGGTGCGGAAACTGAAGGGCGACGTGCAGAAGATGATTGACCAGGGCTTGGCCACCAAGGGCGACGGTCTGACTGTAAGCGTCAGGGTGAACGAGGCCGAGATGGCGCTGATGCAGGTCAGCGACGGCCTGGCACTGGCGAAGATGCTGCTTTGCCAGCTCTGCGGATTGCCAGAGGATGAGGAGATCACATTGGAAGACGAGAGAAGTGAAGAGGGAAGAGTGAAGAGTGAAGATTTTGCTGCCGCCATCCCTTCCACAGAGGGAACTCCGGTAGGAAATTCTTCATTTGAAAACCGTCCTGAACTGAAGCTGCTGCAAAACACGGTTGACATCACCAAGCAGACAACAAACGTGCTGAAGGCTACCAATCTGCCACAGGTGGTGCTGACGGGCGGCTATATTATGAGCAACCCCAACACATTCAACGGCTTTGAGAAGAAATTCGCCGGTGTATGGAATCTGGGGGTGATGGTGCGTGTGCCAATCTGGAACTGGGGCGACGTGAAGTACAAGGTGCGTGCCTCGAAGGGTGCCACGGCCATGGCCAACCTGGAGCTGGACGATGCACGTGAGTTGATCAACCTGCAAGTGCGGCAAAGCAACTTCAGGGTGAAGGAGGCTCAGAAGAAACTGGTGATGGCACAGTCGAACGTTGCCAACGCCGACGAGAACCTGCGCATGGCGAATCTTGCCTTCAAGGAAGGTACGGCCTCCTACACGGTCGTTATGGAGGCACAGACAGCTTGGCAGCTGGCTCAGTCGCAGATGATCGATGCCGAGATTGGCGTTAAGCTCTCGCATGTGGAATTGCAGAAGGCGCTCGGTACGCTTCGCTAATTGATAATTGAAAATTGAAAATATTATGGCAGATAAAGCAAAACAACAGCATAACAATATCCTGCTGGCTGTGGCAGGTTTCGCAATAGTAGTAGGCATCGTGGCATTCATCGGTTTTCTGGCCTTGGGCCGCGATCCGGAGGTGATTCAGGGCGAGATGGAGGTGGAGGAATACCGTGTGTCGGGCAAGGTGCCCGGCCGTATCCTTGAACTGCGTGTAAAGGAGGGCGACCATGTGAAGGCAGGCGATACGCTGGCCATCATCGAGTCGCCCGAGGTGGAGGCGAAGATGGTGCAGGCACGGAGTGCCGCCGACGCTGCCCAGGCCTTAGAGCAGATGGCGCAGAACGGCGCCCGCCGCGAGACGGTGCAGGCTGCTGCTCAGCTCTTGGAGCAGGCAAAGGCTGGATTGGAGATTGCCGAGAAATCGTACAACCGTGTAAAAGTGCTCTTCGAGGAGGAGGTCATCTCAGCTCAGAAGTTCGACGAGGCCGAGGCCTTGTATAAGTCGGCTCAGGCTCAGGTGAAGATGGCTCAGAGCCAGTATGAAATGGCCCTGAACGGTGCCCGCCAGGAGGAACGCCGTGCCGCAGCAGCCACCGCAGGACAGGCCCGTGGTGCCGTGCAGGAGGTGGAGGGCTATGTGCGTGAGACTGTGCAGATAGCCCAGATGGACGGCGAAGTGACCGATGTCTATCCAAAGGTGGGCGAGCTCGTGGGTACGGGTACTCCCATCATGTCGATAGCCGTGATGGACGACCAGTGGGCCACGTTCAACATCCGCGAAGACCTGCTGAAGGACATCCGGGTGGGTCAGGAGATTACCGTCCGCATCCCCGCACTCGACAAGGAGACAAAGATGAAGGTCACGTCGATGAAGGACAAGGGCTCGTTCGCCGTATGGAAGGCCACGAAGGCCAGCGGCCAGTACGACCAGAAGACATTTGAGGTGAAGGCCCGTCCGGCAGAGATAATCGATGGCGTAAGGCCCGGTATGTCGGTGATACTGGAGAAGTGATATGAAGTATATTTCTCAAATCCTCAACATCGCGTTGCGTGAGCTCGGCATCATTGTCCGTAAGAATCAGATCTACGGCTTTTGCATGATCGTGTTCCCGCTGGTGCTGGTGCTGTTTTTCACCACGATGCTCGACGAGGGCATCCCGAAGGACTTGCCCATCGGCGTGGTAGATCAGGACAATAGTGCCACGTCGCGCAGCCTCATTCGCAATCTCGATGCCATGCAGTCCTCTCGCGTGGCCTATCGCTTTGCCAACGTCACAGAGGCTCGCAGCGCCATGCAGGAAGGCAAGGTCTATGCCTACCTCTATATTCCCGAGGGCACGGCAGCAAAGCTGATGGCAGGACGGCAGCCGAAGATCTCGTACTACTACACGATGACCTGCCTGACGGCCGGTTCGCTGGCGATGAAGGACATGAAGACCATCGGCCTGCTCGGGTCGGCGGCAGTGGGAAAGGCCACGCTATCGGCCAAGGGAGCATCGGATCAGCAGATCAAGGCCTCGCTGCAGCCCGTGACCGTCGATGCCCACATGATAGCCAACCCCGAGGGCAGCTACAACTATGCGCTGACCACGGTCTTCGTGCCAGGCATCCTGATGCTCTTCATGGCGCTGTTGTCGGCCTACACGCTGGGCATGGAGATGAAGTTCGACACAGGAAAGGAATGGCTTGCCCGTGCCGACGGCAATATCGTCGTGGCCATTCTGGGCAAATACCTCGTTCATGCGCTGGTGTTCCTGCTCATCATGTTCATCTATCAGTATTATATTTTCGACGTGCTGCACTTTCCGAAGCTTTGTAGCGTGTGGAGCATTGTGCGGCTCAGTCTGCTGCAAGTTTTTGCTTCGCTTGGCTTCGGCATCTTTGCCTTCGGCCTGATGCCCTCGCTGCGCATGTCGATGAGTATCTCGTCGCTATGGTTTGTGCTCAGCATCTCGATGTGCGGCTCGGCATTTCCCGTGGCCGGCATGGATGCACCGCTGCAGGCCATGTCGTGGCTCTTCCCCCTGCGCCACTACTGGATGATCTATCAGGCGACGGTGCTCAAC
>Ga0310696_10009701_pt1 | contig 11113 bp, 7 predicted proteins | sample AusTroGonzalo_MG_4_FD_203885 | JGI IMG/M metagenome (GOLD analysis project Ga0310696, IMG submission 203885) | Bovine rumen microbial communities from tropical cattle in Woodstock, Queensland, Australia - Gonzalo_02 (v2) (version 2) | ecosystem: Host-associated > Mammals > Digestive system >...
TATTATCTAATACCTTTGTTCTAAAACAGAATAGGGTTGCCCGACCGGGCAACCCTATTTTTTGTATCCATCGGCGCTTTTGTCATTTCGTTCCGGGTATATGTCTCAAGAAACGTCGCGCAAGCGCGACCCCTCCCAAGCAAGCTTGGGCCCCTCCCTCTTACACTGCCGAGGGTGGCATGGTTTCTTGAGGCATATACCCTCTACGAATAGCCAAAAGCTTATAATGTAACTCGTAGAGAGACAGTCCAAGCATTGGCTGCCGAACCCAGCAAGTAGGCGGCGTCGAGGCCGATGCCTTTGAAGGCGAAGCCGAGGCCGAAGGAGGCGAAGCTCGGGGCGACGGCGGAGGAGAAGTGGTAGCCGGCGCGGGCGAAGATCATCTGGTTGAAGGCGTATTCGGTGCCGAGGGCGGCCGTGAAGGCCTTGTATTCCTGCGGCAGGATGTAGCCCAGGTCGGCGCCCAGTGTGACGGCGTGCTTGTCGCCCGGGGCGATGCGGTAGGAGCCGCCGGCCATGACGCGCATGGGCAGGGAATAGGCCGTGGAGCCGAAGGTGTATTTCGAACCGATGTCAGCGCCTTTCACGCCTACGGTCAGGCCGTCTTTCATGTAGTTGACGGCTACGTCTCCGGCGAAGGCCGAGGCTTTCTGGCCGGCCAGTTCGGTCGTCAGATACTTGCCGTTCACGTCGATGAAGATGTTGTCGGCGACTCGCAGCGAAACGCCGGCCATGATCCGTTGTTCACCCGGCTTGAACGTTCCTTTCTCGTTGCCGTTTTCATCGATCTGCGTGAATTCTGGGAAGAGATTGTTCCGGTAGTCCAGGCGGAGGCCGAAACCCTCGTTCAGCGCCAGGAAAGCGCCGGCTTGCAGTGCCGAGTAGTTGAACTGCTGCGGCGCCCACTTGCCGAACGAGACATCCGCCTTCACTTTGTGAAGCGCCAGGTCGGGCGTGCGGAAAGCGATGTCGCCCATGGCGAGGTCACTTGCCTTGCCCGACAGGATGAAAGAACTGAACGATTGGGCCTGGACGGCAGGGATTGCGGCCAGCGCGAGCACGACCGTCAGCAGGATGCAGGATATCGGATTTCTTCTCATAGCTTCACGATGTTTTGGGTAAATGTTTCACCGCCCAGCGTTACCTTGACGGAGTAGGGGCCACCGCCCAAGGCCGAGAGGTCGAGGATGGCCGGTGCGAAAGGCGTTGCATGTCCGCTCTTTTCCAGTACGACGGTTCCGGTTTCGGAGAGGACCTGTGCGTTGACCGACTGGTCGCTGGCCGTCCGGATGTAGAGCTTGCCGTCCGTGATGGTGGTCGGATAGATGTCAATGGGCTTGCTGCCGTCACGGGCCAGGGTTTGGAATTCGGTGGTAACGACTTGGCCCCGGGCGTCCATGGCAGAGATAGTGGCCGTCGCATAGCCGTATTTCAGTGCCGTCACATATAGGATGCCTTCTCGGACGTGCAGGTTGAGGATATCGTTGTCGGAGGAAGTGGTTACATACTGGAGCGTCTCTCCGTCTTCGTCGCGGAATACCTCAGCGAGGTTGACGGTCTGCATCTCGCCTTTCGATCCGAACACCATGTCGTCGATCGAACCGATGGTCTTGGGCCCATGGTTGGCCAGGATTGTATAGGTGTAGGAGCGTGTGGTCTCCATCTCATAGTCGTCGAACACGTGCAGGGTTGCTTTGTAAGTGCCGGGTTCCGCCCGGAGCGCGTCGATCTGCACTTTCTGGACCTGCTCCTGCATCTGCATGAGAGAATCGGCGGGAGAGCCCTTGTCGAGTTTCGTGTGGATCCCGTGACCGTCCGGATCCGAATAACGGAACGTCAGCCAGTGGGTCTCATGCGACAGGAGCGTGAAACTCAGTTCATCGTCGGTTTCGACGGTCGGCGCGTGATTCTTGCCAGTGGTGACGACCGCCAGGTTGGAGAGGCCGGAACGGTTGCCCATCATGTCGTAGGCCTCGCAGGCCAGATAATAGGTGGTCTGGAAGTCCAAGCCCTGCAGCATGCCCTCCATCTTGTCGCCGGCCTGCAAGTCTTCGATCGGGAATTTCTTGTAGGGGAGCAGCGTCGTTTCGGAGAAAGGCTGCGTGTTGTAGTAGATGTTGACGCCGTAAGCATGGCCGTCGTCTTCATCCGGGGGAACTGTCAGGGAGAAGCGGACGAAGTCAGCGTGATCGAGTTCGGCCTTGAAGTCTTTCACTTCTTCCGGTGGGGTGGAACCCTCGGCCACAATGGCCGCGGTCACATCGACCAGGCCGCCGACGGGGAAGTTCCGGTTCTTGCTGCTGAGATCCTTGGTCGTATTGACGATGCGGTTCCAGAGCATGTCGCGCGTAAAGCCGATGCCGCCGAATTTGGAGACGATGAGGGCCGCTACGCCTGAAACGTGCGGACAAGCCATCGAGGTGCCTTGCATCAGGCCATATTTGTTGTCGGGCAGTGTACTGTAGATTTGATATCCCTTCTGGTAATCACCGCCAGGCGCCGCCACGTCAACCCAGTCGCCATAACAGGAATAGTATGCCCGGTAAAAGTCTGCACCGATGGAACCGACTGCCAAGGCGCCCTCATAGTAACCGGGGGCTCCGAAATCGGTGTTCTCGTTGCCTGCTGCGAAGACCACCAGACCGCCTGCCATCGGCCCGACCTGGAAGCCGTTTTCATCCATGCCGGCGTAGGTGTTGAAATAGTCGATGGCCATCTTGTCGGAATTGGGCACATAGTCGATTTCCTTGTAGCCCCAGCTGTTCTGGGAAATGACGGCACCGTGGTCGGCGCCCCATTTGATGGCCCGGGCACCGTTGCCGCCGCCCTCTTCATCTTCTTTGAAAATCTGGGCCGACATCAGGCGGACGCCCTGGATTCCCTTGGCAAAATCGCCGCCTGCGATGCCGCAGATGCCTTTGCCGTTGTTATTGACAGCGGCAATCGTACCCGCCACATGGGTGCCGTGCTGGGTCTTGAGGATGTTGATGCTGTTGTCCATGAAGTTGAACCCGTGGACCGCAGGGCGGTTCGGGTCGTTCCACAGGTTGGTGGACAGGTCTTCGTGGTCGCAGTCGATACCGCCATCCACTACGCAGACAATCACTTCATTGTTGCCGGTCGTGTAGTTTTTCCAGACAGGAAGAACGTTGATGTCGCAACCGACCTCCTTGCCGGAGGAGGCGCCGTCGTTGTAGAGATCCCATTGCTTGTCGAAAGACGGATCGTCGAACGGGAAGCCCTCGGGAACGGCAGTAGGGGCCGCATTGACGTAGGTAACAGTCTCATCATAGGCTTTCCGGGTAATCGGACGGTATTCCACTTCCAGGATGCCGGGAATGTCCTCCAGGGAAACAGCCGCCTTGGTCAGCGGGGTCCCTTCGTCGAACCAGACGTCGTACCAGCGGTCCAGGCCCGCTTCGCGGGTGCGTTTTTCAAATTTGCCGGCATAGGGGAAGGTGCGTTCCATCCGGACTTTGCCCAGTACACTGATGGCCTTGGTGGGAATTAGCGCTTCAGGCGTGCCGGTACTTTCCATCCGTTCGGCCGTTCCGGGGTCGACATAGATCCGGACGTGTCCCGTCTCATACAAAGCGGCGGGGTATTCCCCGGCAGGGGTTTCCAGCATTTCTTCTTGTAGCAGGTCGGCAGGCGAGCAGGCAAAGAGCAGTCCGGTAGCCAGGACGACCCGGAAAAGGGATCGGATTTTCATCATCGTGGGTTATTCTGCGAGGAAGTCGAAGAGCTTCAGCAGGCTCTGTTCATTCTTCCAATTGATTTTGTTCTTTTTCAGGAATTGCTTGAAAGCGGCCGCCTTGTCGGCGCCCAAGGCTTCGGTGACCTCTTTTTTGCTGGCCTTGACTGCCTTGCCGTCGATAACGACATAATACTCATTCTTGATGCTCAGTTTCTTGCCCGATTCACGATGCTGCATCTGCTCCATGTGGTTGGTGTTGACGAAACCAGGCAGATCAACCGAAGTGATCCGTTGGGTGGAAGCGGTTGTAGAGGAAGTCCCGTAGGCGCCACCGGTCTCATTGAGCGCTGTCATGTCGACGATGCTGCGCACGGCCACGAAGTTTTTCTCATCGGGGCCCGGCGTAATCTTCATCAGGTAGCCATTCACGCGCTTGAAGAAATCTTCACCGATTTGTACGGAAGAGAATTGTCCGGCGGGTGCCATCTGGATCATCCCTTTGTCATCGACGAAATGGAGGTCGCCTTTGAGCAGGTGGATATTGATGGGCATGACCCGCGTCTGTCCGTTCGACAGTGTTAGTGTACCCTGCTGGAAATCAGGATAATAATAGGGCCAAGTCGAGTAGGCTTCAATCTGTGCCAGCGCCGGAAGAGCGAGGAGCCAGCAGGCTGCGAGCAAAAGGATCCGTTTCATAGCTTCAATCTTTTCTTGAAAAATCTCACTAAATTACAAAAAAGAAGGGGGAAAATCAAATTTTCCCCCTTCTTCAAGCAAGAAGTGTACCTTACTCGTTCTTCGTGCAGATCACGCCGCCGAAGACGATGTTCACGCTACCGGCATCCGGGATATAGAGCCACGGGCCGTAGTCGATGAATTCGAGCGTCTTGCCACCATCCCTGATGGCGATGTTCATGGTACCTTCATCCCAGCCTTCCTCACCGTCGAAACCGAGCAGCACGCAGGCGTTGCCGTTGCTGTACACATATTCGGTTTCTTGGCCGAGCGGAACGGCAATGTTGGTCACATTGGCGTCGACGACGCCGTAGAACATCGTGTCGTCACCGGCCCAGCCGGCGCTGCCGAAGATGTTGTCGATCCAGACCTTGGTCACGTCGGAAGCATCCTTCTTGAAGGTCATGATCCACTCGTCGTCACCGTTGAAATAGCTGTAACCCTTGGCGGTGTATTCGCCCAGGATAGAGGCCAGCGGGTGGTCGAGGTCGTTGATGGTCACCGTGCAGACGTTGTTGGCACCAATCTTGGTGTCACCGGCCGATTTGAACTTCACGGAGAAGCTAAGGTCGCCCGTGAAGACACCCGGATGCTCGATGATCTTGACCTGGATGTTCTTCGTGGACTCGTTGCCGGAGAAGCTGATGGAACCGGTGCCGGAAGCGTCTTCGAAGTCGACGCCCTGCTTGGCGGAGCCATTCACGAACTCATAGGTAACGGTCGTGTTCACACCGCCCAGGGAGGCGACGTGGACCGGAATGTTGAGCGTACCGCCGTTCTCGGCAATTTTCATTGCACTGTTCGGGAAGGCAGCGAACGCATCGTTGTCATCGAAAATGGGCATCGGGTTGAGGTTGCATGCAGCAACCAGCGATCCCAGCACGACAATACTGAAAATGTAGAAAATCTTTTTCATGGCTGTCATCGTTTATTCCCCGTAGCCCGGGTTCTGTTTCAGATTCTCGTTGATGTCGACCTGGCTCTTCGGAATCGGGAGGGCCCAGTACTTCGAGGAGGCGTCGATGTTGCGCGTGATGTTGGCATCGGAGTAGGAGATCGAACCGCCGGTGCGGTCGAGGTCGAACCAGAGATGGCCTTCGAAGTTGAGTTCCAGCCGGCGCTCGAGCGCGACGGCGGCCTTGTCGGCGTTGGTCAGCGGGCTGGCGCCACGGTTGGCGCGGATGGCGTTGAGGTCGGCCAGGGCGGTCGAACCGGAGCCGTTGACAGCTGCTTCAGCACGGATGAGGTACATTTCGGAGAGACGCAGTACGATGGTGTTGCTCACGTCCGGGGTGGAAGTGGCATTGCCTTCGCCCTTGCCATAATACTTCATGGTCCAGAGCTGGCCACCGGAGACTTCGTCCTGGTCGGTGCAGAAGAGCACCTTGCCGTCGTCCTTGCCGCGGACACCGCGGGTGCCGCGCACGTCACCATCCTCGAAGAGGTCGGCGAGCTGGGCGGTAGCGGCGCAGTCGGCGTAACCGAGCGGGTTGGTCATGTGGGAAGGACCTTCCCAGTAGGCGTCATAGCCATTGGCCTGCTTGCCATAGACCTCGAAGATGACTTCACCACCGTTGCCGGCGATGTCCTTGCCCCAAACGGAAGGATATTCTTCGGCGGTCCAGAGCTGGAACTTGCCGCTGTTGATCACCTTGGTCGCATACTCGGAGGCCTTGGAATAGTCCTTATGATAGAGGTATACGCGGGCGAGAAGGGCCTGGATGGCGAGCTTGTTGAAGGTCGCCTTCGGGTCGGAGACACCGGTGCGCTGATAGCTGTCAGACATCAGGCTTTCAGCCGTCGTCAGGTCGGAGATGATCTGGCTGTAGGTCTCTTCCACAGAAGCGCGGGCCGGCATGTCGGTCGGCAGCTGCGGCTCGGTGATCACGCACACGCCGTATTCGCCATTGGTGCCGTTCAGGCGGCTGTAGAGGCGGAGCAGGTCGAAGTGCGCGAAGCCACGGAGTGCGAGGGCCTCGGCTTTCAGGTTGTTGAGGTCGGCGTCGGTCACGCTGCTCGATTTCAGTCCATCGGCGTTGTTGTCGATGGCGAAGATGACGTTGTTGGCAGCGGAGATCACATAGTAGGCCGTGCCCCAGAGACCGGACGTGGAGCTCGGCTCGTAGGACATGCTGTACGGCACCATCATACGGCCGGACTGGAAGTTCGTGTTGATCGGAATCATGGCGTTGCCGGCACGCATCTCGGCGTCAAGCACGAAGAAGGCGCCGTACCAGGCGCTGCTCACCAGCGGGGAGTAGGCACCGCCGACGGCTTTGTTCAGGCCGTTGTAGTCGGAGAGCGTCAGTTCCGTACTCTGCGACATGATCGGATCCTCGGTCAGGAATTCGTTGATGTTGCAGGAAGCGGCCAGCGTCAGAATCGCGAAAAGTGCAATGATATACTTTTTCATGTTCTTTTCCTCCTAAATTAGAAAGTGAGTTCGATACCACCGGCGAAGGTCTTGGTCTGCGGGTAGATACCCCAGCCCATGCCTTCCATGCCGCGTTCAGGATCCCACCAGTACACATCGTGGAACGTGTAGGGGTTCAAGGCGCTGACATAGATCTTGGCGCCCTTCATGTTGATCTTCTTGAGAAGATTCTGGGGCAGATTGTAAGACAGCGTGACGTCCTTGATACGGAAATAGTCGCCTCTCTGCAGCCAACGGGTCGAGTTGGCGTAGGAGTTGGTGGAGTTACCGGCGACCGGTTTCGGATTGCAACCCGTGTCGCCCGGCTGCCTCCAGTAATCCATGGCGCGAGCCATCTGGTTCATGGACATCTGGTTACCGTCGGCGTTCAGGTAGCGCCACTCGTAGATGTACACCAGGTTGTTGGTCTTGAACTCAGTGAAGATGCTCAGTTCGAGGCCCTTCCAGTTGATGCTGGTGTTGAAGCCGCCCGTGAACTTCGGTTCCGGGGTGCCGGCATAGATGTAGCGGGCCTTGTTGTAGTCGTTGGTCAGCAGGTAGTAGGACTCATCATCCGGATGCTCGGGATCGGTGGCACGGAAGAGGGCGTCACCGTTGGTCGGGTCCACACCGTAGTAATCCTTCAGGTAGAAGTTGTAGAAGCTCTTGCCCACCACGTGACGCAGACGGCTGTCGTAGGAGGAGCTCATCCATTCATCGTCGCCGAGGTCGAGGACAGTGGACTTGTTGTAGGCGATGTTGAAGCCGGCGGTCCACACAAAGTTGGTGTTGCGGATGATGTCACCTTCGAGCTGGAACTCGATACCCTTGTTGTTCATCGAGCCGATGTTCATGAAGTTGCTGCCGAAGCCGGAGGTCTGCGGGACCTGCTTGTTGAGCAGCATGTCGCTCGTGTTGCGGGTGTAGAGGTCGAGCTGGCCGCTGAGGCGGTTGTTGAAGAAGGCAAAGTCGAGACCGACGTTCCAGGTCTTGTTGAGCTCCCAGGAGAGGAGGTCGTTGGCCGGGCTGGACGGGAGCATGCCGTTGCCGCCGTTGTAAGCGGTGGAGGCGTACACACCGTAGGCGCGGTACGGGCTGATGTTGTTGTTACCGTTCACACCGTAGCTGGCGCGGATCTTCAGGAGCGAGAGCCAGTCGGAAGCACCCTGCATCCACTCTTCGCTGGAGACATTCCAGGAAGCGGAAGCGGACCAGAAGGTACCCCATTTGTTCTTGGAGCCGAAGAGCGAGGAACCATCCTCACGGATCGAAGCGGCCACGAAGTAGCGGTTAGCGTAGTTGTAGTCCACGTTGCCGAAGAACGACAGCAGGGTGCGGGCGTTCTTGGAGTCGGAAATCTGGCTCGAGCTGGTCACGGAAGTGGAGAAGTACGGGATGTTGGCATCCACGCCCGGAGCGTAGCCGTACAGCGAAGCGTAGGTCTGCTTCATGGCTTCCTGGCCGACCATCACGCGGAGCGAGTGGTCACCGAACATCTTGCTGTAGGTAGCCGTGTTGGAAGTGGTGACGCGGACATACTGGCTGCGGGAACCCTGCAGGGTGCCTTCGGTGTCGCCCGGGTCCGGACCCCAGTAACGGATACCTTCACCGAACGTGCCTTCGAACATGTTGTTGGTCTTGAAAACCAGACCTTCGATCGGCGTCCAGGTCAGCGAGAGGGCGGCCTGCGTGCGGAACTGTTTCTCCCACTGGTCTTCACCGTGGCAGAGGGCGTTCCAGAGCGGGTTGGTGTTGGAGTTCTCGGGGATCTTCTGGTTGTACTCGCCGTTCTCGTCGTAGAGCGGCGTCCACGGCCGGATGATCAGACCGCCGAAGAACGGGTTCGAGTAGTACAGCGACTGCATCTCGGTATCGTGGTTCTCGGTGTAGGCGATGTTGACGCGGGTTCCGATGTCCAGGGTACGGGTCAACTTGTAGTCGGAGTTGACACGGCCGGTGAGACGCTTGTAGCTCGTGGCGTAGGAAACACCCTGGTTGTCCTGATAGGAGAGGGAGGAGTAGAAACGGCCGCGGTCGGTACCGGCCTGCGCGTTTACTTCATATTCCTGCAATTTACCCATGCGGGTGACTTCTTCGATCCAGTTGGTCATTGGCAGGTTGGGCGTGCCGGGATCGTAGTAGTTGTCGATGTTGCGGCCGGCGTTGGCGTAGGCGGCTTTGTAGAAGTCGTAGAGTTCCGGACCGGTCATCATGCGGAAGTGGTTGTCGTTGGCAAGCATGCTGACACCGAACTTCGCGCGGGCGCTGAAGGAGGCCCTGCCGGCTTTACCGGACTTGGTGGTCACCAGGATGACGCCGTTCGCAGCGCGGGAACCGTAGATGGAGGCGGCAGCCGCGTCCTTCAGGACGGTCAGGCTCTCGATATCGTTCGGGTTGATGGCGGCGATGGCGTTGTTCGTGTTGGTGAAGTAGCTCTGGTCGCCCGACATCACCGGAATACCGTCGACCACCCACAACGGCTCGTTGCCGGCGTTGATGGATGATGTACCGCGGATACGGATCTGCGAGTTGGAACCCGGCTGGCCGGATTCGGAGGAGATGGTAACACCGGCCATCTTACCGGCGAGCATCTTGTCGACGGAGGAAGCCGGGACGGCGACGATCTCGTCGGCCTTGACGGTCGAAACGGCACCGGTCTTCGCCTCACGGCGGGTCGTACCGTAACCGATCACGATCACGTCTTCCAGATACTCAGCGTCGGGGGCGAGGGCGCAGTCGACGATCGTCCGTCCGTTGACGGCGACTTCCTGCGTCTTGTAGCCGATGAAGCTGAACAACAGGGTCGCGTTGGCAGGTGCGTTGAGGGTGTAGGTACCGTCCAGGCCCGAAGCCGTGCCGGTCGTGGTGCCCTTGACCGCGATGGACGCAAATGCCACCGGTTCTCCCGTGCTAGCATCAGTCACAGTACCCTTGACGGTAACGTTCTGCGCGTAGAGCGAGAAGACCATCAGCAGGGTTGTCAAAACTAAACTGATTTTTTTCATGGAGTTTTGGTTATTAAGTTAAATTAAATTGGTTGATGTTATTCAAATTTGTTAATTTTAAGTAGGCATATTCTTGACAAAGGTATGGAAAATAAATGAAACTGCAAACTAATGGGCGAAAATTTTAATTTTCAGGGATTTTATTTAACTTTGAACTCATAATGATCGGTGTTTATGACTCGGGTGTGGGCGGCCTTTCGGTATGGAAGGAACTGGTCAGGCTGATGCCTGACGAGGATTATGTTTATTTTTCGGATGCCGCATATTGCCCTTACGGACCCAAGGATCCCTCCTTCATCATCGAACGTGCCTGTGCCGTCACCGATTTCTTTCTTGAAAAGGGCTGCAAGCTCATCGTGGTGGCCTGCAACACGGCCACGGCCGCGGCCATTTCTTATCTGCGGGAGCATTATACGATTCCGTTCGTCGGGATGGAGCCCGCCATCAAACCCGCCATCCTGCACAGCCGCAGCGGTGTTGTTGGTGTATTGGCAACGGCCGGTACGTTCAAGGGAAGGTTGTATCTTAGCACGCTCGCCCGTTTTTCGGGCAAGGTCAAGGTCATCGAGCATGTGGGAGAGGGTTTGGTCGAGACGGTTGAAAAAGGCGTTCTGGACGGGCCCGAGGTCGAGACGCTGATCCATCGCTGCATCGATCCGATGCTGGCCGCGGGCGCCGACCATATCGTGCTGGGCTGCACGCACTATCCTTTCCTGCAACCCGTCATTGAGCGCCTCGCCGGCCCTGCTGTCACGGTGGTCAACCCCGCGCCTGCCGTCGCCTGCCAGGCGAAGCGGCTGCTCAAAAAAGAGGAGCCTTCCCAACGGAAAGGCTCCACTGAATTCTGCTCCTCTGCGGAAGATATTTCAATCCTTTTGCAACTTGCTAGTCTCTCATAAGTCCGCACCAGCGGACCGCCGGAGGCCGGTACTTTGCTAAACAAAACTCAAGAACGCACAACTCCCGGCATTAGCAAAGTACTAAGGCCGGGAGGCGCGGGGTTTGGGGCAGAGCCCCAGTATTAAGTATTACTTATACCAATCTTTATACATCCTGTAGCCCTGGGCGTTCTTGTGGGCGGCGGCCGTAATGGCGTCCGATCCGTCTTTCACCTTTTTCGCCGGGACGCCCGCATAGACGCCGGGCTCCAGTTTCTCGCCCGTGAGCACCACGGCACCGGCGGCGATGATGCTGCCGTCCGCGATTTCCGCATTGTCCATCAGGATGGCGCCCATGCCCACCAATACGTTGTTGCCCACTTTG
>Ga0310696_10009702_pt1 | contig 11111 bp, 8 predicted proteins | sample AusTroGonzalo_MG_4_FD_203885 | JGI IMG/M metagenome (GOLD analysis project Ga0310696, IMG submission 203885) | Bovine rumen microbial communities from tropical cattle in Woodstock, Queensland, Australia - Gonzalo_02 (v2) (version 2) | ecosystem: Host-associated > Mammals > Digestive system >...
GTGAGAATTGCCTTGAACTGAGAAGGAGTAACCAGCCCACGCTATACGCGCGAACCGATACACCGTCCTTGCAGTTCATTGGAAGTTTCTCACATTTCCGTCAGCAAGTCGAGCATAACGCTTCGTTTTTCAATAAGTCATGTGTTCAAAAACACGTTGCAAAGATACACAAAATTCTTCAAACAGCCTAAATTTTTGTTCTTCATGTTTTATTTTTAAGTAATAATTGATTAAATAGGTCGCAAAACAACATTATTTACTGTGGTTTTCTTTAATTTTGCCATTTGTTACTTTCAGATTTGATAAAGATTAATGAGAATAGAGAAGAATAGGATTTGTTTATTAACTATGATGAAAAATGGATTTACAAACAGTAAGAAAGATGGACGAAATTATAGTCTCGTCCATCTTGGGGCGTGGACAGTATAGGCTTAATATGCTCTTCCTTTGTGTTCTTCTTCATTCATGTCGTCAATGTCATCATAATTCCTTCGTTTACGAGGGATATTGTCACCATTAGCTGATGGGACATAAGTTGAACTGGCGTAGAGTTTCATATAGCTGAAGATGGTCTTCTCTATGAGGGAAACAGCAGCTGAGCGTTTCTCAGGTTTTGAAAACTCTTTGCGAATATAACTCTCGATACGGGACTTATGATATTTGGCGATAACTTCTTCTTTTGTCAAGTCTCCGTTCTTGAATGTTGTAAAGTCCTCGTTACTCATAGCCTCGTTAAATTCCTTGTGGCAACCAGTAAACTTCATTGTGATGTGACATGCTCCCTGTTTGTCTTTATAGATACGGGTAGCCTCTATGTCAATGAAGGAGGGTAGGACATAACGCTCTGGGTAAGCCTTGCGTTTCAATTCCAGATTTTCTTTTCGCAGGTTCTCGTTGATGGCGGTACTCTTTTCATTGCTTTGGCGCAGCTGCATGTTTTCTTCCCTTAAAGCCGATATGGCTTTCTGGTCCTGCTCATGTTGTTGCTTCCTGCGTTCAATGTCTGCTTGAAGTTGAGTGACCTTTTCAGTCAGTTGCTCTACCTGTTGCTGAAGCTGAATATTCATTGGGTCAGCCTTAAGATCCTCTACGAGTTGGTCTATCTTCTTATAGAGTGCATTCTTGGCATTTTGGGAGAGAAATGACTTGTAGACCAGTTTCCTAAGGGAAGAGATATTCTCAAGAGCCTTTTTCTCCTTGTACTGTACTGCATTAAGATGCTTTACGTTAGAACTACTACCACGTTCCATCTTGAGACATTCGGCTCCAATAGTCTGCATTTTTGAGGTGTCTTGTGGATTCAGGCGCAATGACGTTCCATTGGCATGTGTCCAGTCTGCTACAAAATGAGCATGTAGATTCAACTTCGAGGGATCTGGATTATCCTTGCTAAAGCCTTCATCACGATGGATATGAAGCTGAATGCATTTGATGCCGAACTCCTTTTCAAGTTGCTTTGCCAATAGTTGGAGATCTGCCATTGTGGTATCAGGCTTGATAACGATGACTGCTTCACGGATGGGAGCGGCTTTTGCTTGCATTTTCTGACCTACATGAGTCTGATAACGGTCTGCGATTTCCTTACGAATATCTGCCAAGGTCTGACCTTCGTATCGAGGATCAACCCAGTGCTCGTTGTTTGGTGTGAGTTCTTTGATCACGTAATCAAGTTCTTTCTCACGGAGATTGTGTATCTCACTCCCAGATTTTACTGGGACGAAATGTATTGATGTCTTAGCCATAGTGCATGTTTGATTTTATGATTGTTACTTCAAAAGATGGGGTCAAGGGGCGAAGCCCTTGTGGAAAGGTTCTTAGGGAATGCTTCCCTGAGCCCATTGCACTCTTTAGGGTGCTAGTGGGCTATCACCCTTCTAAGGAAGAGTGACAGGGAACTCCTGCGGAGGGCTTATGTCGGCCATATTTGTCACAAATGTTGCGTAGTTGCGGCCTATTCTTGTGTATATTACTGATAACCAAGACATAACTTGAAAATTTGGCGCAACTTGTCAACTCGGGTCTTTCTTGTTGACAGCCTTGCTTACATATTGACGAGAACAGCCAAGCGCATCGGCCAACTTCTGCAGATTCACTTCACCCTTATAGGTGTTATAGAGTATCTGTAGGCTTTGCTCTTTGGTGAAACCCTGATACATTCCTCCACTAATCTCATGATAGACCTTCTCTGCTGCACTCTCAAAGTAGTTCATACACTGAATAGCTTGTAACATTTCATCACCTGAGATAGTGTCTTTGCGATAGTATTCGAAAGTTTTCTCCCATAGCAGGTGAGTAACGATAGACCAGCGTAGGATGATAATCTGGAACTTACTATAGACGTACTGCATATAGTCATCAGAAGAGGACTTCTTGTCTTGCAGCATGTTATAGTAAGTGCAATAGAAGTCTTTAGCCTCAGGGGAAAGAGATAGCGTAGTTGGTTCTAACTTCATCAGATCTCTAACGAAGTTTGTCCAGTAGGGCATGATGGCTTCACTGAGCAGATTATCGGAATAGTAGGTGACAGGAAGCTTATCGGGATAGACAAAAAGAATGCGTTGGTTAAATCCGCTAATCATCAACTGCGGATTACCGAATGTTGATTTCAAGAGCCCTGGTTGAATGCCACCAAGTATGTCCAAGAATGGCTCTCGGATGAAGGTTGGGTCTTCAGTCTTGCGGTCGATGCAGAAACTTGTACTGTCCCAAATGGAAAGCAAGTTACTGATGATACCGCTACGATTATAGCGGTCGAAGTCATCAATCATGCCCTTTATCTCATCACGATAAACCATCTGCGGCATAAAGGAAAGTGCCTTGTAAATAGCTTCGGGGGTAGTGTCGGTTAGTGACAGTTTCTTACAGATAGGCTTAGGCTTGTTGCTATCGTCCTTGTCTGTATGTCGAAGTTCTTCATAGTAAGCCACCACCGCTTCCTCATTTAGTTCGTTGATTGGCTTGAATAGCATCTTCACTGGCGCACTCTTGTTACTACCACTGGGAGCCACATGGCATATCCACATAGAGGGATAGTTGGTGTATTTGCCGTCAAACAGTTTGATGGACTTGTTGACGGCAATACTCACAATAGCGTAGATGGTAGACACGATAATGTCAGCATCACACTGATAGACGTCGGCAAAGTTCTTGATGATGTCTTGAATCTCCACTTTCAAGCTCTCAAAGGGTAAACATAGCTTGTTAATCATACGTCAACGATTAGCGGTTACTACTGGGCAGATGGTGAATTTGCTGCCGGATTTCTTTGAGCATCTCTTCAGAATTGATGCCATAGCAGTCTTGTTTGCCTCCTTCAATCCATTTGTAGAGTTCATCCTCGTAGAAGTAGAGCTTGTTACCTCTCTTATACGAAGGGATGATGCCTTTACGTGCATTGGCGTAGATAGTAGGCTTCGCCTTACCAGTGATACGTATAGCTCCCTGAATGTCAGTGAGGACATGTTGGTTAGATACTGATGACTGCTCATTGGGAGTAGTCATGTTTTTCAACTCATAGACGAGTTTAGTAAGTAGATCGACCTTTTCGATCAAATACTGAATGTTTTCTTCAAGCATGATTATACCCTGTCCCTTTAGTGGAACATTGCTGCAAAGGAACAGGGTTTATCAATGGTATATCGAAATACCGATATAAACTATAATAAACTGGGAATAAACCTTTGTTGTGGCTTATTCCCAGTGATAAATGGTTATATTTTCTGGATTAGTTCTTCCGTGATTTGACCATTGAATTTCTTCGCCAAACTGCCATGTTCAGGCCAGCATACCTCTGGAATTGGTATATGTTTGATTGGGGATTCGTTTGAGGCCAACTTTATTTCAAGGGTACTGAGTTCTACGTCTTTCAGTTGATTTGCGAATACTTCTTTTATAAAAGTAGCACCATAGTTGTTACGCTTTTTAAGAAAGAACTTCACGACGAAGCCTATATGACATATATCTTCTGTATTAAGTCCTGAAAAGTTTGATGTAGCCTTAACCTCATAGGGAAGGCGATGCTTGTAGCCTTCGGTTATCAGATCCAATGCTCGATTTTCAATAGCGAGGTATATATTCTCCAAGACTATCTGAGCATCCTCTTCTGGTAAATATTTCCTAACGTATTTCTCGATAAAGGCAAGATAGAGTCTCTTATACCTTGTAGTCTCTTCTTGTTGGGCTTGACTAATAGTATTGGGAACAGAAGGGGAAAGAGCAAGTAATGTGTCTTCCACCTTATTATATATAATAGGCTCTACTATAACAGGTTCTTCTGTGGTCTTACTATCTTCTTTTGATGTTTTGGGTGGCGGAAGAAGGAGTATTTGTTTGGGAGGCTTATTCTTTCCCTTTAGTTTAACCTTGTTGCCTGGTACAACATATAGAAAGAAATAAAGTAAGGCAGACATACTACCAGTTGCTGTCACATAGTAGATAAGACTGGGGAACAACAACATATCTTTGTACTGAACCCAGTAAACAAACGGTAGTGTCATTGTTAGAGCAGGCCCTATAATAATGGTGCTTGCAAAAAGTGTTTTGTGGAAATATTCGTCTATACTCATAACTAGTTATCCTAAAAAGTGGATGCAAAGGTACTACTTTTTAGTGATAACGAGTAATGTTTAGTGCTAAATTTAAACTTTTCAATAAGGAAATCGAGCCTTATCCTTCGTCTCATAAATACATGAAACACTGAAGGATAGGGCTTGATTTCTAATGATTCTCTATGGTCACTTATTTCAGAGAAATGAGTTCGGAAGCTTTACGTTTGTTGGCATCGTTTAAATCTGCATATATTTGGGTTGTCGTCACATTCTTGTGACCAAGCATCTTTGATACTGTATAGATGCTGGAGCCCATACTTACCTGAAGGGATGCGAAAGTATGTCTGAGACAGTGGAAGGTAATATGCTTATTGATGCCAGCAGCCTCTAGCCATTCCTTCATAGTATATCCAATAACACTATAACGAAGTCCCTTAAACACCGTACCAGTACTGGGCTCACCGCAAAGTTCATAGGCTTCCTTGCTAATTGGAAGTTTGTCTTCGAGGCCAGTCTTCTTGATACGATACTCGATGACATAGCCACCATCGCTACCAATACGTAGATTCTCCCATTTCAGTCTTAGTACATCACTAATACGTAAGCCTGTTAGACAAGAGAATAATGCAGCCTGCTTCAATACAGGAATTTTGCAGGGTGTCTGGTTCAACTTCTTCAATTCATCAATAGTGAGTGATTCCTTATGTACATCGAGTATTTCAATCTTTTCAAGATAGTCGTTGATATTTTCATTCAACCACTTCTCTCTATAAGCCAGTTTCAATAATCCCCTAAAGATAGAATAGTAGCTGGCTGCAGAATTTTGGCTTAGCATTAGCCGGGTGTGTTTCAACTGATGGGCATTTAGGAGATAGTTGCGGAAACCATTACAAAGTTCAATGGTGATTTCTCCAAAAGTGCACTTGCCGTTGACGTATTTAGAGAAATGGCTGTACACCATATCCCACTTCTGCTGCCTACCTCGGCATTTCTCTTTGAAGTAAGCAAGAAAGTCTGCTTTCTGCTTCGTCTTGTCGAGGAATCCGAATTGCTCGTTGATGAGTGACTGTACACGAATACAGCGAATACCTTCGGCCTTCATGAGCATGTCTTTATTAAAATCATGCTCCGTTTGATTCTTTGGATTAGCGTAGATGTAAATACCAAGGAACTCGCGCCGAGACATCTTCATCGTTTTTGGATTTCGGACTGCCGGATAGAAATCCAGATAGAGTGAAATCATGCCGTTTTTGAGCTTTGCTTGGCGAACGGTTACCTTGGTACAGGTGTTACTTGTGTTCATAATGCTTTGTTGTTTAATGTGTTATACTTCTTTTTGTAAAAGTTGCCGCAAAATTAGAGAGTGTATTATCGGTATATTCTAAAACTGCCATAAACTTACAATAAACTTGATTTTACTATGGATCAGAGGGGATCATATCACATTTCGCAGGAACTTTACCTTGCTTACGTTCTTCTATTATGCGGTTAAAATCGTCTAAACTGAGCTTGATAAACTTGCCACACCTCTTCTTCGGTACATGATAGAAACGGATAACCTCTCTCACTTGGTGAACGGTCATCCTATACATGGCTATTAGTTCCTCTACGGTCTTGAAATCGTCCTCAGGCAGGAGCATGTTCTTCTCCTTGTCCACATGCAGTTTCGAGTAGTATGGCTTAGTACCTACATACTTTCGGGGGATATGATGCTTGCAGACGAAAGTAGTGACTTGCTTGTATGTCATGCCGTACCTCGTTTGGATTTCCTCACAGGTGTACCATTCTGTTAGCTCTGGGGTAGGATTGTCCTTAATGAAATACTTGTCAATGTCAGCCTTTGGCAAGCATTTCTTATCCCCTATAGTAAAGACATCTATATTTTGTGCTTTGGCAATGCGATAAACAGTCGTTTCTTTCACCTTATACTTCACTATGATTTCATCAATGGTGTAGAAAGGATTGGGCTCATGTGGTTTGGGGGGCTCGGAGAGATGATTTGCCTGGTACTTTTTTACGAAAGCATCCCAGTCAGTCTTTAATATTAGTAATAGTCCGTTGACTCTCTTTACATTGAGTCCTTCGTTCTTGACATAGTATCGAACTTGAAAAGTCGAAAAACTGCTGTTTTTGACGATGTCTTGAACGGTATAGTAGTTGCCATCAGGTATTTTGGCAAGTCTTTTGAGATTGTCGATGTGGTTTTTCGAGTAGTATGTGATGTTCTGAAATTGGATGCGAGGCACATTATGACGAAGGGCATACTTCTTTAGAGCAGCTCGTTTCATTCCGTAGATGTCCTCAATCTGTTGGGTGTTATACCAGTCCTTCAGGTCGTATTGTACAAGTAACTCGGCAAAATGTACGTCAACGTCTGTCTTTTTCCAAAGCGCCTTTTTCCCCTCGATGATTTTGGGAATGCCGAATTGTTCACATCTACGGAATACCGTTCGCTTACTAATTCTGAATTTCCCCATCATTTCTTTGAGGGAGTAATATTCATTCTTAGTTTTCTTTCCCTTTTGGATGCTGCCTCGCTTTTTGTAGCTGGGGGCATCGTCGAAAAGTTTCTCAATATCACTCCTTCTGATGATAGTCTTACCACGAAACTGCTTGGCTTTCAAATCTTGGTGCCATAGATAATTATAAATGGTACTTCTGCAAACACCGAGTAGTTTTGCTGCCTCAGATGGAGAAAGAAACTGTTTGTCCATTAGCGATTCATTGAGATGTTTTCGCTCATTAACCCTTCGAGATAAGGTACTCAGATCAATACTGCTGTCTGCTGGAGTGTACTTGCCTGACTGTACCTTTCTTTTGTACCTGTAGGCTTGGTCGCAGCATTTACTACTACAAAACCTTGCCGTTACCATCTGGGCAATGAAGGTTTTGTGGCACCATTCGCATTTCTTAACTATTTCCATATGTCATAATTATGTATGTTATTATTCATCTTGTCTGTCCAAATGTGTCCAACTGTGTCCAATGGTGTCCAATGTGTGCCACGTGAGGACATCGGTTAGCAATCCAATGGTGTCCAATGCGTGCCAGTCGGAGACATTGACTTAGCATGTGCCGACGTTGGGTTTTTCCCAAACGTACAAATAACGTACAAAAATGAGCAAAAAAAATATCACCAACGATTAACGCTGATGATATTCCGAGTGTGGAAATGCTTGATAGTAAACGGTTTATGTCATATCGAGTAATATCGAGTGATAACCGTTAATCGCATTCTACTTTCCCACGCAGAAGTGTTTGAAGATGTTGCCTAATACCTCGTTGGGGGTGATTTGGCCGCCGGTGATTTCGGCTAGGGTGTCGAGGGTTAGGCGGAGGTCTTCGGAAAGAAGGTCGCCGCTTAACTGCATGTTGAGGCCGTCGATAACGCGTTGCAGGTGCTCGTTGGCACGAACCAACGCGTCGTAATGGCGGGCGTTTGTTACGATAATGTCGGTTTCGGTGGTCTTGGGGGCAGCATCGATAAGTTGCTGGCGAAGCTGGTCGAGACCAACACCGAACTTAGCTTGGAAATGCTCGGTCTTATTCTCAATGCGTATCACGGTCTGGTCGTCGCGTACCTGAATATCGGGGTAGGGTTTGCCGGGCTCGGTCATCATAATGATGATAAGAGCACGCTGGGCGGCGGCTATAGAGCGGTCGATGCCCATGAGCTCAATCTGGTCGTCGGTATGACGGATGCCGGCGGTGTCGATGAATCGGAAGGTGATGCCACCCAACTGGATGGTATCTTCGATGGCATCGCGTGTGGTACCCTGAATATCGCTTACGATGGCGCGTTCTTCGCCTACGAGGGCGTTGAGCAGGGTCGACTTTCCTACGTTCGGTGCGCCTACGATGGCTACAGGAATACCATTCTTAAGGGCATTGCCGGCATGGAACGAGTCGGCCAGTCGGGTAATGTGCTGGTGAATGGTCTGGGTGAGCTCCATGAGCTCGCTGCGGTCGGCAAACTCCAGGTCCTCATGGTCGGAGAAATCAAGCTCCAACTCCAAGAGTGACGTGAGTTTGAGCAGCTGTTCGCGTAGCAGGGCCAGCTTTGATGAGAAGTGGCCTCGCAACTGACTCATGGCTATCTGGTGGGTAGCCTGATTGGTTGAGGCTATCAGGTCGGCCACAGCCTCGGCCTGGCTCAGGTCCATCTTGCCGTTAAGGTAGGCGCGTTGGGTAAACTCGCCGGGGCCGGCTTGGCGGCAACCGTTCTCAATGAGCAGGGCCAGCACCTTGTTAAGAATGTAGCGCGAGCCGTGACAGCTTATCTCTACGCTATCTTCGCCAGTGTAAGAGTGGGGGGCACGGAATATGCTCACAACGACTTCGTCGATGACTTCGTCGTTTTGAACAATATGGCCATAGTGGAGGGTGTTGGCGGGGTACGCCTGTACGTCGCCCTTGCCACGAAATACGTGAGCCAGAATCTCAAGCGATTTGGGGCCTGAGATTCTTATAATTCCGATAGCGCCACCTGGTGCTGTGGCGAGTGCGCAGATGGTGTCTGTCATTGAAGTTTGAACATTGAAGATTAAATACGGTCGAGGACTTTCTCGATAAGGGTGTCGATAGAGTTCTTGTACTCGGTGTTCATCTTCTGGGCGTAGCGGTTGGCAATAACCATACAGCACGTCATGGCGCGATGGCCCAGCAACGATGCCATACCGGCCAGAGCCGACGACTCCATCTCGAAGTTACATATCTTCATACCGTCGTACTCAAAGTTCTCAATCTTCTCGTTCTGCTTGGGATCTTCGATGTTGGCACGAAGCACGCGGCCCTGAGGACCGTAGAATCCGCCACACGAGATGGTGTAGCCGCGTACCATATCATCCTTAGCGATGCGGTCGATAAGCTCGGCATCGGCTACCGATACGTAGGGAGCGCCCTTGATGGGGTTCCACTGCATGTGCTGCTTAAAGGCCTCCTCGAGCTTCAGGTCGCACACCTTGTTGCGGTCGGCATAGTAGTTCAGCAAACCGTCGAAACCAATGCTCTTAACCGATGCTACAAAGCAACCGGTTGGGGTGTTAGGCTGCAATCCGCCACAGGTGCCAATGCGAACCCATGTAAGTGTGCGGTGCTCGGCCTTTTCCTCGCGGGTGTTATAATCGATGTTGGCGAGTGTATCGAGCTCGTTGGCTACAATATCGATATTGTCGCAACCTATACCATGACTCTGCACGGTAATGCGTTTACCTTTATATGTTCCGGTAATAGTGTGGAACTCGCGGCTGCTTACCTCGCACTCTTTTGTGTCGAAATGGGCGGCAACGGTGTCTACTCGGGCAGGATCGCCTACCAGCACAACCTTATCGGCCAGCTGTTCGGGCTTCAGGTGCAGATGGAAACATGAACCATCGGCATTGATAATCAGTTCGGATTCAGGAAAAATCTTCTTCATAGACTTATATGTATTAATGATTTTTACTATTTATTTCGGTGTTACGTGCGGCCTTGTCCAACTGCTTGGCTGTAGTGGTAAGCTGTAACGATTCTTCTTCGAGTTGTAGTATCTCGCCCTTCATCTGGCGGCGCTCGTTGGCGTTGGCCTTATGATACTTCTGGCGCAAAAGCTCTAATCGTTCGTTAACGGTGTTGAGTTCTTTCTGTACTCTTAATAGCCTCTGAACCAGTGCTTTAGCCTCTTGTGAGTGAAATACTACTGCAGGAGTGTTTCCGCCTGCGTTGGCGCGCTGGCCTGATGCGCCATCGGCCGCGTATTTGGTGTTTATTCGCTCGAGAGCAGCTTGGCGTTCGGTGCCGTCGTCCCATGTGTCGGCTACGCTGTGGATGTCGGCAAAGTGGCGAATCTGCTCTTCGGTGAATGCTGAATTGTCGTAAGTTTTACGTGTTTCCGAGGGGATGAATATATAGATGCATACCTTGCCCTCAGGCTGGCGACGATCGCTCACGAAGTAACCAATACGGTTTGTCTCGTCGATAGCGTACATATAGTCGTTGGCCTCAGAGTTAAAGGGCATGCCGATATTCTCGGGTTTCAGGAAACTGCCGCTACGCGAGTCGTAGCGCGTCATAAAGATGTCGTAACCGCCAATGCTTTCTTCGCCCTTACCGGCAAAGTAGAAGGTTACGCCATCGGCAAGCATAAAGGGGTAGGAGGCTTCGCTAATGCCCTCGCTAATGCCGTTAAGGCGTTGCGGGCGGCTCCACTCGTTGCCTAGCTTATCGGATGTGAACAGTTGCTGCAAGGTGTCTACGGGCTGACTAAAGTACACCTTGTTGCCCATCTCGTTCAGGAAAAGCGTACCTTGCAGTTGGTTGTGGAAGAAAGTTCCTGTTGTCATAAGCTTACCCGACTCGGACGAGAGGCGGATAGAAGCCAGGAACTGATTCTTGTCGACAACAATGCTATCGATGAAAATAATCTGCTGAGTCATCTCACGCATATTGGTAATGCGTGGGTCTTCTTGTGGCTCTTCAACCACGGGCACTGGTTTGGGCTTAGCCTTTACACGTTTACGTTTCTGGGCTGCCATCGGGAGCGACAGCAGTATAGCCAATAATAGTATCGTAATCTTCCTGAGGTTC
>Ga0310696_10009703_pt1 | contig 11111 bp, 7 predicted proteins | sample AusTroGonzalo_MG_4_FD_203885 | JGI IMG/M metagenome (GOLD analysis project Ga0310696, IMG submission 203885) | Bovine rumen microbial communities from tropical cattle in Woodstock, Queensland, Australia - Gonzalo_02 (v2) (version 2) | ecosystem: Host-associated > Mammals > Digestive system >...
TCAATGATGGCGAGGATGTAGTCAATGTCGTTGCTCCACTCACCTGTAGAGTTCCATCCTGGCAATTCCATATTGCCGAAGAAGGGGAACTTGACATTCTCACCGTGACCATAAACCACGATGATGCCATCTGTGTTGGCAATTGCATCGAACGACGGCTGTTTGTTGTCGGACGAGCCGCCTGTTCCGTGCAGACAGAACACGAGTGCGGTGTTTTCTTTTACGTTGTTTGGCACGTAGAGACGATACTTACGGGTCTTTGTACCAACTTTGATGTTGACTGCTTTGTCAACCTTTGCTGCCCATGCGTAGGCTCCGCCTACCATAAGCAATGCTGCGATGAGCATAAGTTTAAAAGTTCTCATAATGTTGTTGTTTGTAAAAAGGGATAAAAAATTAATTATTTAATAGGGTTCCATTTACTGTAACATGCTTGACCTGCAGGTTCTCGATGTACTCGGGATGATAGTTCGATGTGCGGGCCGTTACTATGCAGTCCTCGAAGAGGAAATCCTTTAAGTGGTATTGGTCCTCGCGAGGCGTGACATTGAAGAAGGTGTTGCACTCCAGACGAATGCGGCGCATCGTGATGTTGTTGCTATACGACATGGGTGTGTCCTTCCGATCCTTGAGGTCGTAGAACTGCGTCCAAGGACGCACGAGCAAGAAATTGCTTGCATTGCCCGTTATATCCTCGACTGTAATGTATTCGTAGTGCTGGGGTGTGTCGGGTCGCATCTTCAGCCACAGCAAGTTAGTAGCCTCATCGACACGGATGCGTCGAAGGATGATGTTGTGGTCGTAGATTGATTCGCTGCCACAAGTGACACAACTGGCACAGAATCCGAACGTACAATCCTCGATGATGATATTCTCGTTGCCTCCATTCTCTGGCATCTTCACAGGGTCGTCAGCCCAAGGGCCTTTTCCACCTTTGAGAGCTACCGCATCGTCATCAACAGACATATAACACCCCTTCACCAGCATATTCTTGCAGGCATCGATATCAATGGCATCGGTCGATGGTGCACGTACAGGTTTGTAAAGCGAAGTGATATGGAGATTGAGCAGTTTTACATTCTCTGACTTATAATAATGTGTTGTCCAGAACGGAGAATTCTGGAGGCTCACGTTTTCAATCTGAACATTCTTGCAATTCGAAATATACACGAGCCGTGGACGTTGTTCATCCTTGTTGGTACACTGCGGATTCCAACTGCGGCGCAACCAGAAAGCCTCCCAATAAGGCAGTCCGTTTCCGTCAATGGTTCCTTCACCCGAAATGGTAAACCCATCCAATCCGTCTGCATTCACGAGTGCCGGGAAGTACCTACAAGTCTCGCCTTCGATACGTGTGGTCATCACAGGAAAATCGCTGATATCGGTAGAGCCTTTCAGCACCGCCCCCCGTTCCAAATAGAGATGTGTACCCTGCTTGAAGAACAATGCTCCCGACATGAACGTACCCGACGGAACGACCATTACCCCACCCCCATCGTCAGCAATGCGGTCAATCAGCGACTGCAGTTGCTGCGTATAGATCTTGCCATCCATCATCACTCCATAGTCAGTGATGCGGTATTGCCGACCTAAGCGAGCGATGTCAACGTGGGTCGTATCGCGGAACCACGCAGGAATCTCTGTACCGTCAGGGAAGAGATCCTTCGTCGGTTTCTTGGCTGATGCGGTAACAGCCACCAAGAGACATGCGAAGGTGAATAGCATTTTGGCTCCGTCGAACTGAAGTTTCATAACATTAAGCGTTTATTGAGCGCAAAGGTAATGAAAAATGTAAAAATGAAAAAATTATAAAATGTAAAAATGAAAAAATAACGAATTATTATTATTATACATTATAAATTGTAAATTATTTACTATCTTTGCAATCGGAAAAAGTGGTCAAAGGGACCTTATCCTTCTAAAAATGAAAATGGACGAAAATATCAACAATATAGAAGAGATTTCCACAAACGAATCGAACGCGCCACATAGCGACTACGATCCGACGAAGATGCAGGATGGTATTACCCATCATCTGAGTGGGATGTATCAAACCTGGTTTCTTGACTACGCATCATCTACCATCCTTGACCGAGCAGTTCCACATATTGAAGACGGACTGAAACCTGTTCAGCGCCGTATTCTCCATTCGATGAAACGTATGGACGACGGACGCTACAACAAGGTGGCGAATATCGTGGGACACACGATGCAGTTCCACCCTCATGGCGATGCTTCTATCAAGGACGCATTGGTGCAGTTGGGTCAGAAAGAACTGCTGATTGACTGTCAAGGAAACTGGGGAAACATCCTCACAGGTGATGATGCCGCTGCCGCCCGATATATCGAAGCACGTTTGTCGAAATTTGCCAACGACGTGGTATTCAACCCTAAGACCACAGAATGGCAAATGTCGTACGACGGACGAAACAAAGAGCCTATCACGCTGCCAGTGAAGTTTCCTCTGCTGCTGGCACAGGGAGCCGAAGGTATCGCAGTAGGTCTCTCTACCAAGATCCTGCCTCATAACTTCAATGAGTTGTGTGAGGCTGCGGTAAGCTACCTCCACAACGAGCCGTTCCAACTCTATCCCGACTTCCTGACGGGTGGTTCGATTGATGTGTCGAAATATAACGACGGGCAGCGAGGTGGCATGGTGAGGGTGCGTGCAAAGATTGAGAAACTCGACAATAAAACCCTCGTCATTCGTGAGATACCGTTTGGCAAGACTGCCACAACCTTGATTGACTCAATCCTAAAAGCCATCGATAAAGGTAAGATCAAGGCTCGCAAGGTGGACGACAACACGTCGGCAAGCGTAGAAATACTGGTACACCTGATGCCTGGCGTATCAAGTGACAAAACCATCGATGCCCTCTATGCCTTCACCGATTGCGAAATCAGCATCAGCCCGAACTGCTGCGTCATCGACAATCACCTGCCACAGTTCCTCACCGTGAGTGATGTGTTGCGCCGATCGGTCGATTATACTAAGAGCCTCATCAAACGCGAGTTGGAGATCCGTCGTGACGAACTCTTAGAGCAGTTGCACTTCTGTTCATTGGAGAAAATCTTCATCGAAGAACGTATCTATAAAGGCAAACCGTTTGAGAACGCAGAGAGCACCGATGCTGCCCTCAAATATATCGATGAGCGATTGGAACCGTTCAAAAAGGATTTTGTACGCGAAGTGGTTCGCGACGACCTGCTCCGTTTGCTCGAAATCAAGATGCAACGGATTTTGAAGTTCAATAAGGATAAGGCCGACGAACTGATTGCAAAGATCAAGCAGGAGTTGGAAGAGATTGCCCGCAACCTGAACAATCTGGTAGAAGTTACTGCCGACTGGTTCAAATACCTCCAAAAGAAATACGGAGAGGAGCATCCACGCCTAACGGAAATCCGCAACTTCGATACCATCCAGGCAGCAACCGTAGCAGAAGCCAACCAGAAGCTATATATCAACCGTACTGACGGTTTTATCGGAACCAGCTTGAAGAAAGACGAGTTTATCTGCAACTGTAGCGACCTCGACGACATCATCATCTTCTATAAGGATGGTACGTATAAAGTCACAAAGGTAGCCGAGAAGGTCTTTGTGGGCGAAACAGAAAAGGCAAGGAACGAAAAACGCAAGACAGAGATTATCCATGTGGCTGTATTCAAGAAGAACGACACACGTACTATTTACAATGTATGTTACAAGGACGGCAAGAGCGGCATCACCTACATGAAGCGCTTCAATGTCCCGACCTTGAACAGAGATAAAGAATACGATGTCACAATGGGTACGCCGAAGTCGCGCATCACCTATTTTACGGCAAACGCAAATGGCGAGGCCGAAATCATTAAGGTGACACTGAAAGAACATCAGAAGACAAAGATCAAGAAACTGGTGTTCGATCAGGACTTCAGCGAGATTGATGTGAAAGGACGTGGTGCACGAGGAAACATCCTCACGAAATACGACGTGCTGCGTATCGGACTGAAATCGCACGGTGGAAGCACACTTGGCGGACGTGACGTATGGTTCGACAACGATGTGAAACGTCTCAACTATGAGAACCACGGAGAGTACCTCGGCGAATTCTTCAATGAAGATCAGGTATTGGTGGTGCTCGACAATGGAGAGTTCTATGTCACCAACTTCGACATCAACAACCACTACGAACAGAATATTCTGCGTATCGAGAAATACAATAGCGAAAAAGTATGGACTGTTGTGCTATGGGATGCCGACAATCAGGGATTGCCATATATCAAGCGATTCACCATTGATGCCTCATTGAGACACCAGAATTTCCTTGGCGACAACCCCGCATCAACCATGATACTCTTCACCGATACGCCATCGCCACGCTTGGAACTGACCTTCAAGGAGCCAGACACCTTCCGTGGTCCACAAGAGATGGATGTAGAGGAATATATCGCAGTGAAAGGTTTCAAGGCAAAGGGTAAACGTCTCACAACATGGGCACTCGACAAAGTGAGGGAAATACTGGATGAGCCAGAAGAGCCAGAAGAAGCAGAGACTCCAAATAGCCCAGACAATCCGGAAACTCCAGAAACTCCAGAAACTCCAGATATTCCAGATATTCCGGAAGAACCTGAGCCCGAACCAGAACCCGAGCCTGAGCCAGAACCTGAGCCAATTTCCGATGAAGAGTATCATAAGACTAATCCGCCACACAATGACGGTCCTATCCAACTTACACTATTTTAAGACATGATCAGACAGTTACTCATCATACTGGCCATTGCGGTTTCTACCTATGTCTGGGCACAGGAGGACGATGCATCGCCCCGTACCAGACGGTTGCTGATTGGTATAGGTTCGGCGAATGTGATGGATACATATCTGTCGCCCTACTCTTACAAATACAACGATGGACGCATTGATTTGATATGCGAAAACTTCCGCAAAAAAGGGTTCGACGGGGTGGGACTACACATTGCAAGCATGGAAAACATGGCAAGGAATGTCCGTGAGTATGAAGCTGGTCTTTATGTACAATCCGCTTTTCATCTCTTACACAGAAGGATGGGAGCCTTTAACCTAAAGGCTGGACCGATGAGTTATTTCTATGTGGGAGGATTGTTTAACGAACGTAATGGCAACAATCCAGCTCAGACACACATTTCACTCATGGCCGACCTCTCTGCGATGGTTACCTATGACTTTTCGCTGTGGAACAAGGACTTCCAGTTGGAGTACATGCTTGACATCCCTTTCGTGGGACTGGCCTACTCGCCACAGTTCGGTCAATCGTACTATGAGCAGTTTATGCTCAACGACTATGACCACAACTGTGTGTTCGCTCACTTTGTCAATACTCCTTCGCTTCGTCATCGGCTGTTGCTCAATTTCCCGTTGGGGAATATGCGATGGTTTGTCGGGTATAACGGCGTGATGGACCAGTCGAAATACAACGGTCTGCGCTATCATTCCTATAGTCATCAATTCTTAATCGGTTGGAAGTTATGAAACAGCGATTCTATTTATTCTTGATCATCGTTGCCGCCCTGATGCTAACGGCATGCGTGGACGAGGAGCTACCTACAGCCAACACGCCGGAAGGCAATCTGGATGCGTTGTGGCAACTGATGGACGAGCGTTATTGCTTCTTCGATTATAAGAAAGCGGAACTCGGTGTGGACTGGAATGAGGTTCATGAGCGCTATCGTAAGAAGTTGTCGCCGAAGATGAATAACCTGCAGCTGTTCGAAGTATGCTGCGACATGATTGCCGAGCTGAAAGACGGGCATGTGAACCTTGGAGCGTCGTTCGACTTGGGAAGGAACTGGAGTTATTGGGAAGATGAACCTGAAAACTATTACGACTCGATTGCCCGCAGCTATCTCGGACATGACTACGGTATCGCCGCCAGCCTGAAGTATCGGGTTCTGGACGATAACATCGGGTATATCCGCTGCGAGAGTTTCAACACAGGGCTGGGCGATGGCAACGTGAGCAGCGTGCTATCATTGCTTGCTCCTTGTAACGGATTGATTATCGATGTACGTGGCAATAGCGGTGGCAGTCTGACAAATGCCGACTGTCTGGCTTCCCACTTCACCAATGAGAAAATCCTCGTAGGATATACCTATCATAAGACGGGAAAAGGGCATAACGACTTCTCCACAATGAAGCCCGACTATCTGGAGCCTGCCAAGGGTACAAGGTGGCAAAAGCCGGTTGTAGTCATCACAAACCGTCAGTGCTACTCGGCAACGAATGACTTCGTAAAGATGATGCATTGTCTGCCCAATGTCACCCTCCTCGGCGACAAGACCGGCGGCGGTTCAGGCATGCCGTTCACGCAGGAAATTCCTTGCGGATGGAGCGTCCGCTATAGCGCAGTCGTCTCGGTCGATAGGGACAAGCAGCATATAGAGTTCGGTATCGACCCCGATGTGAAAGTCAGCATGGACATGAAGGATGTCATGAAGAAACGAGATACGCTCATCGAACAAGCACGCAACCTCCTTTATCAAACGGTTTTCAACGAGAACTAAACAACAATCATGATTGACTACAGTGTCTTCAACGGGAAACGCGCGGCATTCTTCACACTGGGATGCAAGCTCAACTTCGCCGAAACCTCTACACTCGGCGAGACACTCATGTCGTATGGGGTGACAAAGGCAAAGAAGGGCGAACGCGCCGATATCTGTATCGTCAACACCTGCACCGTCACCGCTATGGCAGACAGCAAATGCCGGCAAGCCATCCACAAAATCATCAAGGACCATCCCGGAGCTTTGGTAGCCGTCACAGGCTGTTACGCCCAATTGCAACCTCAACTCATCAGCGACATCCCAGGAGTCAATATCGTGGTAGGAGCACAGCAACGCAGTGACCTCATCGACCAAATCTGCTATCAGCTGCAGGGCAGCAAGGAAGAGAACGGTTTCACACCTCCCCTTGGGGAGGCTGGGTGGGGGCTATCATTCTTCCCCTCCTGTTCACGAGGCGACCGCACCCGCTACTTCCTCAAAGTACAAGACGGCTGCAACTACTTCTGCACCTATTGTACCATCCCCATGGCCCGAGGAAGGAGCCGCAACGGCTCAATTGCCTCGATGGTTGAACAAGCCCGACAAGTGGCTGCACAAGGCGGAAAGGAAATCGTACTGACAGGTGTGAATATCGGCGATTTCGGCCGAACCACAAAGGAAACATTCTACGACCTCATTCAGGCATTAGATACGGTGGAGGGCATCGAACGTTATCGCATTTCCTCCATCGAACCCAACCTGCTGACCGACGAAATCATTAACTTCTGCGCTAATTCAAAACGGTTCATGCCCCACTTCCACATCCCGCTGCAAAGCGGAAGCGACGAGGTGCTCCGACTGATGCATCGCCACTACGACACAGCGCAGTTCAGGCATAAGGTGGAACGCATCAAGCAACTGATGCCCCACTGCTTCATCGGCGTGGATGTCATGACAGGTATGAGGGGTGAGACCGAGACATACTTTGAGCAGGCATACGATTTCATTAAGAGCCTCGACATCAGTCAGTTGCATGTCTTCACCTATTCAGAACGTCCTGGCACGAAAGCATTGGAGATTCCCCATGTGGCAAGCCCACAGGAGAAACATATCCGCACCCAGCGGCTGTTAGAACTTTCCGACCAGAAGACGCACGACTTCTACCAGAGTTTTATTGGGCAGACTGCACGCGTACTGCTCGAACACACCTCACGACGCACGAAGCCGATGAACGGATTCACAGAGAACTATATCCGAGTGGAACTGCCCAACCAACCCGAACTCGACAACCAGATTGTGGAAGTACAATTAGGCGAATTCAATCAAACCAAAGATGCGTTATGTGCAAAGTTGCAATCGTCATACTAAACTGGAACGGTGCTGAAATGATGCGCCGCTATCTGCCTTCCGTCATCCAATGTTCGCAGGGAGATGGCGTAGAAGTCATCGTTGCCGATAACGCATCGACCGACAACTCTATCTCGCTGTTGCAGACAGAGTTCCCAGACATCCGCATCATACAATTAGACAAGAACTACGGCTTTGCCGATGGATACAACCGTGCACTGCATGAAGTAGAAGCCACCTATTATGTATTATTGAATAGCGATGTCGAGATACGGCAATCCCAGTGGCTGCAACCTATGATTGACTATATGGATACCCATCCACAAGTAGCAGCTTGCCAACCAAAGCTATTGAAACTCCAAGCCACTCCCCATGGAGGAGGGCAGAATCCTCTCCCTTTAGGGGAAATACGAGAGAGGTTTGAATACGCTGGTGCCGCGGGCGGATTCATCGACAAATACGGATACCCTTATTGCCGGGGAAGAGTATTCGATACCATCGAAGAAGACAAGGGGCAGTACGATGACATCGCCTCCGTGATGTGGACAACAGGAGCAGCGATGATGGTACGCTCTGACATCTATTGGAAAGCAGGCGGTCTGGATGCACGCTTCTTTGCCCACATGGAGGAAATCGATCTCTGCTGGCGCATGCGGATTATGGGTTATGAATTGGTTTGCATTCCCCAGTCCTCAGCACTCCATCTGGGCGGAGCCACACTCAATCAAGGCAATCCACGCAAGACATTTCTCAACTTCCGCAACAACCTGTTAATGCTTTACAAGAACCTGCCCGACAGCAAACTGACCTCTGTACTGAGAATGCGGACTTTGCTCGACTGGGTGGCAGCTATGCAGTTCCTCATCAAGGGCGATTCACAAAACATGAAAGCCATCTTCAAGGCACACAAAGAGTTCAAGCAACTGAAACCTCAGTATGCCACCATCCGTCAGCAGATACAAGGCTATCGCACCTCTGTCTTACAGTCGGAAACATCCGAAATCTCACTCTTGTGGCAGTATTATGTCAAAGGACGGAAAACCTATAAAGCCCTACACCTTATTAATAATATATAGAGGATTTACAGAATAACTCGTTTTCGCACACAATTTTGATTTTGATGTCATTTTTCTACTAAAAATACAAAAAGCCTTACTTTTTTCACTTTTTTTATTGCTTTTGGTATTTTTTTGCTATTTCTCTATTGCAGTTTCGTAGATTATGTGTAACTTTGCGCTCGATTTGAGAAAACAACACAGACACAAGATAAAATCGACAATTCTATCGAGGATGTGAGGTGATGAGTCAAGATGTATATAAAAGAATATAATAATTATCAACTAAACACGAAAATTATGGATTCAAAGAAAGTTTTGGAAAACCTCAAGATGCGTTTTCCCAACGAACCTGAGTACCATCAGGCAGTAGCAGAAGTGCTTGGTACTATTGAAGAAGAATACAACAAACACCCTGAATTCGACAAGGTGAACCTCATAGAGCGTCTCTGTATTCCAGATCGCGTTTATCAATTCCGCGTTACCTGGATGGACGATAATGGGAACATCCAGACAAACATGGGTTATCGTATTCAGCACAACAATGCCATTGGTCCTTACAAGGGAGGTATCCGTTTCCACAGCAGTGTGAACCTCGGCATCTTGAAATTCCTTGCTTTCGAACAGACATTCAAGAATTCTTTGACCACATTGCCTATGGGTGGTGGTAAAGGTGGTTCCGACTTCTCTCCACGCGGTAAGAGCAACGCAGAAGTAATGCGTTTCTGCCAGGCATTCATGCTTGAATTAGGCCGTCACATTGGTCCAGACATCGATGTTCCTGCAGGTGACATCGGCGTAGGTGGTCGTGAGGTAGGTTACATGTTCGGTATGTACAAGAAGCTCACTCGTGAGTACAGTGGTGTGCTGACTGGTAAGGGTATCGAGTTCGGTGGTTCACTCATCCGTCCTGAAGCAACAGGTTATGGTACTGTTTACTTCCTCCGTGCTATGCTGAAGACCAAGGGTGAAACCGTAGAAGGAAAGAAAGTGTTGATTTCAGGTGCAGGTAACGTTGCTCAGTATGCAGCAGAGAAGGTGCTGCAGTTAGGTGGTATTCCAATGACCATGTCTGACTCTGACGGTTACATCTACGACCCAGACGGTATCGACCGTGAGAAACTCGACTACATCATGGAACTGAAGCAAGTTTACCGTGGACGTATCAAGGAATATGCTGACAAGTATCCTACTGCCAAGTATGTAGCAGGAGCAAAGCCTTGGTTCGAGAAGGCCGACATCGCCCTGCCATGTGCTACTCAGAACGAACTGAACGAAGAAGCAGCAAAGGCATTGGTTGCAAACGGAGTGATTGCCGTTGCAGAAGGTGCCAACATGCCTACTACTCCAGAAGCTATCCGCGTATTCCAAGAGGCTAAGATTCTCTACTCTCCAGGTAAGGCAAGCAATGCTGGTGGTGTATCAGTATCAGGTCTTGAAATGTCACAGAACTCAGAGCGTCTGTCTTGGAGTGCAGAAGAAGTTGATGCCAAGTTGCTCTGGATTATGGAGAACATCCATGAGAACTGCGTGAAGTATGGTACTGAGGCTGACGGCTATGTTAACTATGTGAAGGGTGCAAATGTTGCCGGCTTCATGAAAGTTGCTAAAGCAATGATGGCACAAGGTATTGTTTAATCCACGCATTTAGTTCAAGATTTCATATCTGGTTAAATAATAAGTTTTAAAACACGACAATTCGGGAGTGTGTCGAGCTGGTCTCGGCACACTTTTTCTATCTTCTTGCTGTTTTTCTTGGTTGTTTCGATTATTTTTTGTTACTTTGCAGGAACAAAACCAATAACGACATGAAACAGACAGTTTTCGCCATTGTAATTTGGGTAATGTCCATCACGAGCGGATGGGCACAGCGTCAGGATGCTTTTACGCCTGAGGCTTTCCACGTAGAGGTAACCGACATGTTCCCTTTAGCTTATAGAGCCAGTTATGGGCTTAACGATTTTTCTCTGACCCTACGCAACGATTCTGCGTTGGTGTGCATGCCTTATCTTGGAGAGGCCTACGTACCGTCCTTCACCTACGAAGGGTTGCGGTTCGAGCATCAGTATGAGAAGCTGAAAGTAGGAAAAGACAAGAAAGGAGAAGCTACGATAGTGACGTTCAACGTGAAACATGGCATCGTTGACCATCTGTTCACCGTCACCGCCTACCCCAACCACAAGGTATATATCACCGTCTATCCAAGCAATG